>Ga0075467_10004266_pt1 | contig 10668 bp, 7 predicted proteins | sample DEB08_DNA_9_FD_75067 | JGI IMG/M metagenome (GOLD analysis project Ga0075467, IMG submission 75067) | Aqueous microbial communities from the Delaware River and Bay under freshwater to marine salinity gradient to study organic matter... | ecosystem: Environmental > Aquatic > Marine > Coastal ...
AACACCACCCAAATGGGTTTGGCTGGGCGATGGGCGAATAAACGCAAGCGGCTCTCGGCTCAGGTGGTCCATTCGCGTTTTGTCACCAAGGATCGAACCGCCGGACCGCGCCGACGATGGGTCCACCGCCAAAACTGCGACCCGCAAACCTTGGCGCACCAGCATCAGGCCAAAACTTTCGATAAACGTCGATTTCCCAACGCCGGGTGTTCCCGAAAGCCCAATACGCAGCGCCTGCCGCCCCATGCCGCGCAAACGATCCGCAAGGTCAAGGGCTAGTGCGCGATGCTCCGCTCGGGTCGATTCGACCAATGTAATCGCACGCGCCAACGCACGCCGATCGCCCGCAGCTACCTTTTCTGCAATCTCTGAAACATCCATGGCACCGCTCCGGCAAGGTTTCGCTTAAATTGGTGGACTACAGGATAAGGTGACAGCATTGTCATCTTCCCCCGCACTTGGGGAGTTTTTTGCCCTGCTTAAGGTCTATATTCTACCCAGAACGGGAAAAAAACGTCCACAAAGGCGGAAAACCCAAAAAGAATTGAGGATAGCATAATGAAAACGCTTCGCATTGCCACCGTGGCACTCTTGCTGTGCGCCGCACTTCCGGGCGCCGTCTTGGCCGAAAGGATCGAGGACAAAGCCAATTTTGATGTCGTAATTCGCGGTATCAGCGCAGCGTCACTAGGGTTTTCTGCCGCAGAGGATGGCGGTCGATATGCCGTATCCGGCTTGTTAAAAAGTGCGGGCATCGCGGCGATGTTCCGCAAAATCAGCTACACGGGCACCGCAACAGGCGCCGTGTCCGGCAACCGTTACACACCGTTCAGCTATGTCGAACAATCCGACAATGGCAAAAAGAAATCGACAAGCAAGATGACGTATTCACGCGGCGTTCCCAGTGCGGTGAAATACACACCAGCCCGTGATGCACGCGAAAAAGACGTGGCACCCGCTAGCCAAGGCGGCACCGTCGACACGCTGACAGCCCTTTATGCCATTTTGCGCGACGTTGATGCTGGCCAAGAATGCAAGGTCAGCTTGAAAATGTATGATGGCCGCTACGTCAGCTCAATCGCAATTTCCAAGCCACAGGCCAAAGGGGATGGGGTCGTTTGCACAGGCCAATATCGCCGGATCGCGGGTTTCAAACCTGCCGAGATGGCAGAGCGCAAGACCTTCCCCTTCACTCTAACATATGAACCCGTCGGAAATGGCCGGATGCGCGTAACTGAGGTGGCGATGGAATCCATCTATGGCAAAGCCGTGATGAAACGCCGATAAAGGCAGCGTGAATCAAGCCACCCAACCCCTTCCAATTGACGAGGCGCTGCCCCGCCTCATCGCCGCGTTGCGAACGCGGGGTATGGCTGTGTTGCAGGCACCGCCGGGTGCCGGCAAAACAACCCGCGTTCCTTTGGCCATGCTGGATGCGGGGCTGGTGCAGGGCCGCATCCTAATGCTGGAACCTCGTCGGCTTGCAGCCCGCACCTCGGCCGAACGGATGGCCGAAACGCTGGGCGAATCCGTCGGCCAAACAGTTGGCTACCGCGTGCGCGGCGAAGCAAAGGTAAGCCGCAACACAAAAATTGAGGTCGTGACAGAAGGCATTCTGACCCGGATGATCCAATCTGACCCCGGCCTTGATGGCATTGGCGCGGTTATCTTTGACGAATTTCACGAACGCAGCCTGAACGCTGATCTTGGCCTTGCCCTGACGCTGGAACTTCGCAGTGCCCTGCGCGATGATCTGTTGCTGCTGGTCATGTCAGCAACCCTTGATGCCGCGCCCGTTGCGGCCCTTATGGGTGACGCACCTCTTATCACCTCCGAAGGGCGCGCCTACCCGGTTGAAACGCGCTGGCTGTCGCGCAGTTTGCCACCCCGTGCCCGGCTGGAAACAGAGACTGCAGCCCTGATCCTTCAGGCGTTGGAGGAATGTCCCGATGGCGGCGTACTTGCCTTTCTGCCCGGCGAAGGCGAAATTCGCCGGACCGAGGCGGCGCTGAAAGGCCGCCTGCCCCAAAACTGCACAATCCGCCCGTTGTTTGGGAACATGACCTTTGCCGACCAACGCGCGGCCTTGGCCCCCCAAGTGAGCGGGCGCAAAATCGTGCTTGCCACCGCTATCGCTGAAACCTCCCTAACCTTGCCTGATATCCGGGTTGTGGTGGATGCCGGCCGCTCTCGGCGTGCCCGATTTGATCCAAATTCCGGCATGTCGCGCCTTGTCACGGAACGGGTTACAAAGGCCGAGGCCGAACAGCGCCGTGGCCGTGCGGGCCGTGTCGCCCCGGGCACCTGCTATCGCCTTTGGACAAAGGGCGAAGAAGGCGGGATGGCTGCCTTTCCCCCAGCCGAAATCGAAGCCGCCGACCTGACCCCGTTGGCACTGGAACTTGCCCTTTGGGGCAGCGCCGAAGGTCTCTCTTTCTTGACCCCGCCAAATCCAGGAGTGATGGCCAAGGCGCATGGCCTGCTACACGCACTCGGCGCCCTGAAAGGCGGCCGCATCACCGATCACGGCCGCGCCCTCGCCGCCTTGCCCTTGCATCCCCGCCTTGGCCATATGCTGCAAACTGCAGGGGCTGGGCCAGATGCGGCCACGCTTGCAGCCCTTCTTGCCGAACGCGACCCTGTCCGCGGTGCACCCCCCGATATTACCTTGCGCCTTGCGGCCATAAACAACCCTCTCCATTTTGAAGACAACCACCCCTATCTGTCCGATCGTGGCGTCATTGATCGCATCAAATCCGAAGCCAAACGTCTGAACCAAAGCACCCAAAGCAGTAACTTTTCTCCTGCCCAACTCGCTGCCCTCGCCTATCCCGATCGCATTGGGCTGCGGCGCAAAGGCGATGCCCCGCGCTATATCCTATCCGGCGGCAAAGGCGCTGTGATGGATGAAGGCACCCCGCTGGCCGCCCACCGCCTGATCGTCGCAACCGACCTTGACGGCGACACCCGAGAGGCAAAGGTCCGCCAAGCAGCGCCGCTGCACGATGCCGAACTGCGTGACCTTTACGCCGATCAAATCACATGGGTTGACGTGTGCGAATGGTCCCGCCGTGATGGTAAAATCATCGCGCGCAAGCAAGAACGCTTTGGTGCCTTGGTACTGGATGACCGTATCTGGCCTGATGCACCGCCCGAAACGATGGCCCGCGCCGCCTTTGACGGGCTGCGTATGATTGGCCTGCCATGGACACCCGCCGCCCAACGCTTGCGGGCGCGTGTTAACATCTGCCGACAAGATGGAAGCGATTTGCCTGACCTGTCAGATGATGCGCTCCTCGCCAATCCTGACTGGTTGCTCCCCTATCTGACCAAAACGAAAACCGAAAGTCAGCTGCGCGGCCTTGACATGACTGATGCGCTTCGTGCCCATCTGGGATGGGAGGCGACACAACTTCTTGACCGCCTGACGCCCAGCCATTTCACGACGCCTTTAGATCGGCGTATCCCCATAGACTACGATGGTGACGCGCCGGGGATCGAACTGCGCTTGCAGGAACTTTTTGGCGTGACAACCCATCCAACGGTCGGCCCAAAATCGCTGCCTTTACGGATCACACTCCTGTCACCCGGCGGTAAACCTGTGCAGGTCACAATGGACCTTCCGGGGTTTTGGACAAATTCCTATGCCGATGTCCGCAAAGACATGCGTGGCCGCCATCCCCGCCACCCGTGGCCAGAAGACCCGCGTGAAGCAGATCCAACCCTGCGGGCCAAACCTCGCGGAACCTGATAGCTAGGCTGCCAAAACGCAGGGTTACTTAAACCTGCGGTTCATACGTTTGCAAAACACGGTGGGCGACAGGGTCTTCGCGCGTCCGGTCAAACTCATATTCCAACATCACCTCTCGCAGCGCCTCAAAAACCTGTGGTCATTTATAAAGGGTTTCGGCTGCGGTGCCTTCTGAATGCACCAACAACAGATTATAATAGCCTAATAGGGCCGCACCCCGAGCCAAGAAATCGTGACGCGCTTGGTCGCAGGGTCCAAAAACCAAGTTGATGTTTGCAGGAACAGACCCATCATCATGGTTGCCAGCCGTCAATGGAGAGGCGCGAAAACTGCCGTCACCCACGTCTTGCGGCCCACCCAAACCTGTGATGATCGCTGCCATTCGGACCTCGCATCCCCACCTGCGCAGGCAACAGATGTGCGCGTGCTCTGTGGCCTATTTGGGAATGAAACAGCGAATTTAGGTGAATATGGAAACAATCCAAGCCGCATTTCCGCCCTTACTGCCAACAGTCACGGCAGATCTCGGTAATTCGTTTCGAAAAAATGCTGGAATGTCCGGTCCAATGCAAATTCACGCTTGGAAATCCATTTCCTCCAGCATGGCCAAGGAAACAATGGTAGCGAACTCTTCCAAGGTGCCCAACGTAACCGACAGCACAGTTTCAGGGCTGTGCTTAACACCGTCAGGACCAATGACGCCAAAACCAAAGACGGCGTCTTGCGGCAACAAAACCGCAAAGCCCAGATTTGCAGCCATGCGCAAGCTGCTGGCCACGCAATAGTTGACGGCCGCACCAAGAATTACCAAGCGGGTAACTCCGATGTCGCGCAAATGGGCTTCTAGCCCGGTGCCAATAAAGGCTGAAGACCCGTTTTTTATAAATACCAGTTCACCCGTTTTCGGCAAGGCACACGGCATGGGCGCGCCCCCCGGCGTTCCCAACCGAAAACCTGATTTTGGGTTGGGGTCATCATGATGCACATGCAATACGGGAAAGGCCTTGGCCCGGAAAAGCGCGATTATGCTGGCGATATATTCCTCTGCCTTAGGGTTCGAACGGGGGATGCTTGCCGCTGTCCGCCGCGCAAATTCCATCTGGCAATCGATCACCAGCAGCGCCGTTGCCATTGCATTAAACCCCAAGACACCAGCGCATAACGGCCTTTTGCGCGTGCAAACGGTTCTCGGCCTCGTCAAAAATCACTGAATGAGGTCCGTCCATTACGGCACTTGTCGCCTCATCATTGCGGTGTGCGGGCAGGCAGTGCATGAACAACGCATCCGGCTTGGCCATTGCCATCAGCCGCTCGTTCACCTGGTAACCCCGCAATTGATTGTGACGCCGCTCTTTCGCAGATTCCGGGTCATGCATCGAAACCCAAGTGTCCGTCACGACCAAATCTGCCCCTGCAACGGCCTTTGCGGGGTCGCGCTCTACCACAACCTTCACGCCCTTTGCGCGCGCAAAATCAAGCCACGCTGCTTCGGGATCAAGGGTTTCAGGGCCGGTAAAGGTAAAATCAAATCCAAACTGTCCCGCAGCATGCAAAAAGCTGGCAGCGACATTGTTGCCATCACCGCACCAGACGACCTTTTTGCCTGCAATCGGTCCACGAAACTCTTCATAGGTCATGACATCTGCCATGATCTGGCAAGGGTGGGTGCGGTTGGTCAGCCCATTAATCACTGGGACCGTGGCATGCTCTGCCATTTCCTGCAGCGTTGCCTCTTCAAAGGTGCGGATCATGATCAGATCAACATAGCGGCTAAGGACCCGCGCCGTATCGGCAATCGTTTCGCCGTGTCCCAGCTGCATTTCCTTGCCTGACAGTACCATCGTCTGCCCGCCCAATTGCCGGACCCCAACATCAAAAGACACGCGGGTGCGCGTTGATGGCTTTTCAAAAATAAGTGCGACCATGTGCCCTGCAAGAGGCTGGTCATCGTCCGGCGTGCCCTTGGGTCGGCCCTTGCGTGCGGTTTTCATGGCATGGGCAAGGTCAATCATACCCCGCAAATCAGCTGCATCGGTTGTGTGAATATCAAGAAAATGGTTCATGTTTTACTTTCTGGACAACGCTGGGGACCAGCCCTCCGGCCCCCCACGGTATTTACCAACAAGGAAGGGTTCAGGAAACCGAAAGCGTTGCCGCTGCCCGGTCAAGGCGGGCTAATGCCTCGGCAATATCCGCATCTGGAATGTTCAGTGCGGGCAACAGACGGATCACATTGTCCGCAGCAGGCACTGTCAGCAGATGCTGGTCATAGTTCGCCTTTACCACATCGGTGTTGGTCGCCTTGCATTTCAAACCGAGGATAAGGCCTGTACCACGCACGGCCTCGAACACATCGGGATGACTGGCAACAAGCCCCTCAAGCCCTTGGCGGAACAGAGACGACTTGCGATTAACGTCGGCCAAAAACGCCGGGTCCGCCACAATTTCCAACACTTTGGCCCCAATTGCGCAGCCCAACGGGTTACCGCCATAGGTCGACCCATGCGTGCCAGCAACCATGCCCGATGCCGCATTTTCCGTGGCCAAAACCGCACCCAACGGAAAGCCGCCACCAATACCCTTTGCCACCATCATAATGTCGGGCGTAATCCCAGCCCATTCATGTGCAAACAGCTTGCCAGACCGGCCGACACCGCATTGCACCTCGTCCAAAATCATCAAGGCACCCGTTGCATCGCACAGATCGCGCAACCCCTTTAGGCAGGCATCCGGCAAAACCCGAATACCACCTTCACCTTGGATCGGCTCTACCATCACGGCGGCCACCTTGTTGGTCAACGCCTTGCGCAATGCATCATGGTCGCCAAACGGCAGCACCTTAAAGCCCGGCATCAGCGGGCCAAAGCCCTTGACCATTTTTTCCGAACCAGCCGCGGCGATCGCCCCGGTGGACCGGCCATGAAACGCACCTTCAAAGGTCAAAATCTCAATACGATCCGGTTCACCCTTCTCATACCAGTATTTCCGAACCATTTTGATGGCCAATTCCGCCGCCTCTGTGCCTGAATTGGTGAAAAACACCGTGTCGGCAAAGGTGTGTTCCACCAGCATATCCGCCAGCTTTTGCTGTTCAGGAATTTGATAGAGGTTCGACACATGCCACAGCTTGCCCGCCTGCGCGGTCAAAGCTGCAACCAGATCTGGGTTTGCGTGCCCCAAAACATTCACCGCAATACCCGCCCCAAGGTCAAGATAACGCTCGCCTTCGCACGTAGTAAGCCAGGAACCTTCGCCCTTTTCAAAGGCCAAAGCTGCACGATTATAGGTCGGTAAAACGGAGGGGATCATTTCATGGTCCTTTTTAAGAAGCCTTAGCCGTGCCAAACGCACACCGCCAAGTCAACGAATATATCAGAAAGGAAGGGCGCCAAATAAGCAAGGATGAACGGCCGAAAACGCTTGGGTCAGCGTCGGCGTCGGGGCAACTGAAAATAGGTGTCGATGTTCATCATGCAGTTTTGCTAAGGCGATGTGTAAGATTTGTAAAGCCGCATTTTTCACCAAGGCCAGATTGGATTCTAACAAAACCCAATTGGCCCAACGCAGCCGCGCAATAGGAGACCCTTGTATATGTGGCCTTGCAGTAGTATCTACATCTGTCACAGCTGAATTGGGGCGATAAAGCGCCATTTGCGGAGCCCCGTAGGCCGCCCCCAACACCGGAGATAGGCATGTCCTGGACAGACGAGCGTGTTGAAACGCTTAAGAAAATGTGGGCTGAGGGCCAAAGCGCCAGCCAGATCGCCAAGGAATTGGGCGGGGTCACACGCAATGCGGTGATCGGCAAAGTTCATCGTCTTGGGCTGTCAAACCGAGCAACGGGCGCTCCGGCCAAGGATGAGGCGACAACCGATGCACCTGCAGCGGCGCCCCCGCGTGTCGAAACGCCGTCAAGACCGGCAGAACCGCCACGTGCAGCAGAGGCTAAACCTGCAGCGCCCGCGCCACGCCCTTCGACACCTGTAAACCCGACCGTTGCGCAGGTCGTAAACAACGTGACACCGCTGCCGTTGCGTAAATCGATTGTGCCGGCCGGGCAACCTTTGCCGCCACAACCTTCGGCAAATGAAATCAGCCCCGAGGCCCTCGCCTCGGTTCGCGAAGTTGAAAAGCATGCCAAAAAGATCAGCTTGATGGAGTTGACCGAACGCACTTGCAAATGGCCTATTGGCGACCCCGCAACCGAAGATTTCTGGTTCTGCGGCCTGCCGTCTACCGCAGGCAAACCCTATTGCGAGGCACATGTGGGCGTTGCCTTTCAACCTATGTCGGCGCGACGGGATCGCCGTCGCTAAGTGCGGGGCTTTATTGACCCAAACGATCCATTTTTTCGCCGCCCGGTCACACGCTGGGCGGCGTTTTTGGTCCCGCTGGCTTGGGGTGGCGTGGAAGCGTGGCTGGGAAGCTATGGCTGGGCCATAGTCATGACAGCACTCGCGGTTTATGCCGGCTACATCCTGATTTGGAAAGGCCCATCCCAATAGGGATTTGCCCAGAATTAAGGCCCAACTATTGGCGTTTGGACAACTGACGCTTTTCAACCAAAATCGGTCCGCAAGCAAACCTACTGTCGGCTTCTTTGCGGGCATGTAAATTCAGTACCAGACGGTAACCTGAACCCAATCCAAACAAGGCGTCCCTCGTTGACCCGATAAACAAAGGCTGTGGCGACCGCGGCAAACCATCAATGCCGGTCCGTTGCGACCTTAATCGGTACGAACACGCGGCCCAGCTCGTGGCTTTGGCATGGCTACATTGAAGTGGTCGCTTGCAGCGTTAATCCTATCCCCAACCATGCAACGGGCAAAAGCGCCACTAAAAAAGGCCAGCCAAACCTAAAACAGGAAGTCAGTCGCCAATACCTCGGCCACACTGGTGTGTTCAAATTGAATTGTGACGCCTTGGTCGGCGAAGACCGCCGAAGTACCATTTTGAAGCAAATGTGCGCTGACATCCCCAGCATCTGTGTAACCAAACTCTTGGAATGACAACAAGTCCCAAGGCTCTAGCCCCACAACACGGTTTGTAGACGGCGCATCCGCGTGAAATACAAACGTATCGGCCCATAATCCGCCAAAAAGCAGGTTATTTCCGGTACCTCCGTCCAAAACATCATCATATCCCTTTGCCAGCACCCAATTCTCCAAAGGCGACGCCGTTTTGGCGATGAACTCTCTGCTTTGCACAAAACCGAAAACCACCTGTTCGCGGCTGTGCGTACCGCTTTCCAAACGCCCTACCCAAACGTCCAACCCAGCCGCATCTGGCAATCGGTCCAACACATTTGCATAAAGTAATGTGACAAAATCCTGATGGGTTGTTTGACCATAAGTGGTTTGAAATTCGCGCGAATTCACAAAGCCCGAAATGACGCTGGTAAAGGGTGTCCCAGCGGACAAACGATCCAGCCAAGAGTTAAGGCCGCCCGAGTCGGGGGCACGGTCCAAAACGGCCTGATACAGCCTAAATACATCATCTATCAGCTCAATTTTCACGCCCTCATGTGAAAATGCCAAAGTTCCAGCCAAGGATTTTTGCTTGAATTCTACACTTTCTGAAAACCCGGTCACAACTTGTTCGCGGGTACGCGTCCCCCCGTTCAGCAAGCCAGTCCAGGTGGCAAATCCACCCGGATCTGGCGACCGGTCCAACACATTGGCGTAAAGCAGCGTGACAAAACCATTGGTATCGACATTGCCATAGGTTGTTCGAAACTCATTCGAATTCACAAAGCCTTGCGTGATCTGGGCCAGACTTCTGGTCTCACCCACCAACATGTTGCCCCACCCCAACAACCCATTAAGATCGGGCGACCTGTCAAGCGTTGCCTGATACAGCCGATAAACCTGTCCCGTAGCGGTATCAAAAGGGCGGTTCTCACTTCCGCCAATCAAGGTGTCATTCCCTGCGCCACCCAACATCGTATCGGCACCAGCCCACCCGACAAGCCGCTCATTACCTTCACGCCCATCCAGAAAGTCGGCCAGCCCCGTCCCAGCAAGAGACGTTGAAACCGGGGCCAAGGGCGTGACATCAATATGGACCAGGTCTAGCAGATCTTTGATATCCACCTCAGACCGTAGCAGCGGCTGCCCATCCAAGGCGCGGATCACAACCCGTTCATCACCATACCGAATTTCAGCGCCATTTGACGTCTCGATATAGCTCAGTGCATCCATCGAATAGATGCGGCCAAACGCACTCAGGTCCATGCGATCAATTCCGCGCTCAAAACCAAGGATATAGTCAACCTCGCCATCAGGCTCAAAGATGAATATATCCGCACCCGCGCCACCCGTGATCAGGTCATTGCCCCCACCACCCAGAATGATATCCCGCCCATTCCCACCCGTCAGCGTCTCTGCACCCGGCCCGCCTGTTTGCGTCACACCAATTGTACCCGCCAAGCTGTAAAGATGGGTGATGCCGTTACCAGTTGCAGCCCCCTCTGCAGCGCCCGAGGCCAGAATGTCAATTCGACCATCCTGCACCTTCAACGCCAATCCAGACACATTGCTCAGCGCCATTACGTTGTCATCAATCACTGTCGCCAAATGTACCAATCGACCATTCGGCAGCAATGTCATCAGAGTGATGCCATCATCCGACCCCGCCACGGCGATGTAAACTTGGCCGTTTTGTGAAACAGTCGCCATTTCGGTCAAATACGCAAAACGCGTGTTGCGGTCATCCATCACATGATCGGCGACCACCATCCCGCCTGCTGCATCCAGTGCCACCGCCGCAAGCGAGCTGCTGCCCGACGCGCCAACCAAAGCAAAAAAGCGTCCACCAACTTGCACAACATCCAATGCACTGCCAGTGCTAATCGCCAAGCCATCACGTTCGTCCAGTCGTGACATCAAGGCCAGTGTACCGTCTGCCCCCAACTTATA
>Ga0075467_10004269_pt1 | contig 10665 bp, 11 predicted proteins | sample DEB08_DNA_9_FD_75067 | JGI IMG/M metagenome (GOLD analysis project Ga0075467, IMG submission 75067) | Aqueous microbial communities from the Delaware River and Bay under freshwater to marine salinity gradient to study organic matter... | ecosystem: Environmental > Aquatic > Marine > Coastal ...
AATGCTCTCTATTAATATGGAGTTTATGCTTCATGCCTCATCACTCTCTAATGTTGAGATATCGCCTTCGGGTAAACCCAGCTCCCGAGCTTTTAATAAACGCCGCATAATTTTTCCGCTGCGTGTTTTGGGCAAATTATTGCGAAAAACAATTTCTTTTGGCGCGACAGCAGCCCCTAAGCGTTTACGCGCAAAACCTAGCAGCTCTTTTTTTAGGGTATCTGTTTGTTCAATAGTGGGTTTTAAGGTGATAAACGCTTTGACAATTTCTCCTGCGATGGGGTCAGGTTTGCCGATCACGCCTACCTCGGCAACGGCCTCGTGTTCCATTAAGGCGCTTTCAACCTCAAATGGGCCAACCAAGTGACCTGAGGATTTAATCAGATCATCTGCTCGACCAACAAACCAGTAATAGCCTTCTTTATCGCGCATGGCTAAATCACCACTTAAATACCAGCCATTTTCAAAACAACGTTTATATTTAATCTCTTGATGTAAATAACCACGAAACATTGACGGCCAACCGGGTTTTAAGGCCAACTCACCAACCTGCATTGGTTCATTTATCACTTGCACATGTCCGGCGTCATCGCGACTGACAATAGCCGCAGTAATACCCGGTAATGGCTGCCCCATTGAACCCGGTTTTACCCGCTGACTGGCAAAATTGGCAATCATGATGCCGCCGGTTTCTGTTTGCCACCAGTTATCGTGAAAAGGGGTGCCAAAGGTTTTATCTCCCCACACTACGGCTTCGGGATTAAGCGCTTCTCCAACACTGGCAAGAAAACGCAAGGCCGATAGATCATAATTTTCTTTGATCTCTGTGCCCGCTTTCATCAACATTCGAATCGCGGTGGGCGAGGTATACCAAACATTGATTTTTTGTTCTTGCAAAATACGATACCAACGTTCGACTTCAAATTCTGCTTCATCCACTATCATGGTGACACCCAAACATAGGGGCGCGATAATGCCGTAAGAGGTTCCTGTTACCCATCCGGGATCCGCAGTACACCAATAAATATCGAATTCGTGTAAGTCCAAGGCGTAATATGCCGATAATTTATGCACTTGAACGGCCTGATGCACATGCATAACGCCCTTAGGTTTACCGGTTGTGCCACTGGTAAAATGCAACAAGGCCATATCGTCGGCTTGTGTTGGTGCATAAGGAAAATGCGGGTCAGCGTTGCGCATAAGTGTTGCTAAATCGTAGCAGTTTGGCTCGATTTCTTCAGAACTATTTAATTCTCCAGTGCTATCTATTTCTTCAGTGCTATCGATTAATAAAATAGCCTTAAGATGGGCTAGCTCTCGATGCCAGTGGGCAATTTTTTTACGGTATAAACGTGTTGTTGTGATTAATACAGTCGCTTCACCAATTTCCATACGCGAGCGAATAGGTTCTGGGCCAAAAGCAGAAAATAACGGCGTAAAGACGCAGCCTGCTTTTAATGTCCCTAACGCGGCTATATACAATTCGGGCACTCGTCCGAGTAGGCTATAGATGTGAGCTCCGAGTTTAATACCTAAAGTATCGAGCACGCTGGCAAAGCAACTACTCTGCGCTGATAAATCACCATAGCTAAAATCGATAATGTGATTTTTTTTGCTAATCCAGCGCAGTGCCAACTTATCTCTAGAGCCCGCTTGAGAATGAGATTCAAGTGCCTCATAGGCAATGTTAATGCCGCCACTAGGCAAGCCCTTGAGCTGTAATTCTTTCGCTTCTTTCACGTCCTTGATGTCTTCCCAATCAAAAGAGGCATAAGTGCGGGAGTAATCCATTAGGTTAGATTTTATTTTCGTATTCGCTTTTTTTTGAATTATCATTTCAATCAGCCAAGACCCCCCATCTCTTTATTGCTCCTGCAATATAATCCAAAAGCAAAGCGCTACGTTTTGACATATGTCAATAAGGACTGAGTGATTCCAAGCTTAGAATTACTTCTTCTGACCTGTGGTGCGTTTAGGATTGCAAAAAATTTTAGGGGTGAGGAAATATGTATAAGTCAGTAATTTCGAAATTCATAGCGGCAGCTCTGCCGCTACAGATTGGTGGACTCCAAAATCCCCCCGAGATTAACCCGATCAACCCCCCGGAGATTAACCCGCTTAGTCCCGAAACAGAACCGTCACAACAACCACCGCAAGAAATTCCGATCGAAGATCCGCCGGAGCAATCCCCTGAGTCGCCACCAGAGAGTCCGCCGGAGTACCCACCGGAAGTGCAGCGCATTCATAAGATGTTAATCTATGACTTGTTCAGAGGTTCCTTATAATTCTGTCGGATAAATTTCATCCATTTCCCCTCGATGCCAATGGGAAGTGGTTACCAGTGGTTTCAGGGCATGGGTTTCATCGTAATATAATAGAAAGTCAAATTGCTCGGGTAGACAAGAGGAATAATAATGACTCTACCTTTTGCTATTTTAAGTAAGGTGCGGAAATCGTTCTTTGTGCTGTGCTTATTTCTTGTTTTTTTATACCATGGTCATGCACAGGCTAAAATCGATTCTCCTGCAATTTCACTGCAGTGTAATGTCGTTGAAATATTTTCAGAAGCTGGTTGCCCACACTGTGCTAATGCCTATAAATTCCTTAATCAGCTCCAAGCAGGGTACCCGAAAATTTCGGTGATAAAGCGTGATGTTTTCGAAGATAATAATAACCTAAAACGGCTAATTGAACTCAGCGAAGCATTTAATATAGAGAGGCCCGGCGTACCTTCATTTTATATTTGTGAAGAATTTTTGGTTGGTTTTGATTCACATACTACCGGCGAACAAATAAAACAATTGTTGGGCTTGTCGTCAAATAAAGTAGTGCCAACAGCCATTCTTAATAAGGAAGAAGTGAGTTTACCCTGGATTGGTACTGTTAATGTACAGCAGTATGGCTTGCTGTCTTTTACCATCATTATTGGTTTAATTGATGGGTTTAACCCTTGTGCAATGTGGGTGTTATTGTTTTTATTATCGCTACTGGTTAATGTTAAAAACCGTAAGCGAATATTTATGATTGCTGGCACTTTTGTGTTGGTTAGTGGCGCTGTTTACTTTGCCTTTATGGCCGCCTGGTTAAATGTTTTTTTAATTATTGGTTTTTCAAGAACCCTACAAATTATTGTTGCGGCAATAGCGATAATCATTGGAGCTATTCATGTTAAAGACTTTTTCGCTTGGAAGCGGGGTATTTCCTTAAGCATTCCCGAATCTTCTAAGTCTCAACTTTATGCTCGTGTACGTCGGGTGATTCACACTGAAAATATTCTCGTTGCCTTACTCGGTGTCATCGTCGTGGCAATGTTGGTAAGTTTTCTTGAGTTATTGTGTACAGCGGGTTTGCCAGCACTTTACACACACATTTTGTCGTCACAAGTATTAAGCAAATTTCAATACTATTACTATTTAGTTATCTACAATTTGGCATATATATTCGACGACGCTTTAATGGTGAGCATTGTCATTTACACATTGCGTCGATGTAAAATTCAAGAGCGGCAAGGCCGCTGGCTCAAACTATTTAGTGGGAGCATGATATTACTTTTGGGAGGACTGCTGCTGTTTTCACCAAACTGGTTAATATAAGGAGCCTTTGAGCAAGTCATTGCATGATTTTCCGCTGGCTAAAAACGCGCCAACTACCTACATGGATAATGTAGGTAGTTGGCGCGAGTAGAAGCGAAAGTTTTCGTGATTCCAATGCATAATCCAAGTTTAATACACAAGGAAAACTTCACGGTTAATTTTTTAGAGGTGCCCTTATTTGCATCGTACCGTATGCTCTTTTCGTATTGCTTCATATCTGTAGTACCAATTATCCAACTCGCGTTCGTAAGATAGCCCAGAGTCTTCTAAGTAAACTACAGCATGACTGTCATCACCTTTCCCGAGGTTTCCCTTTACTTTCCCTTTTTTTGTACATACTAACCAAAATTTTCCTTGAGCTGTACTTGCCCCCAGTGCAACTGATGCGGAGAGATACCCTAAGCTAGGATCGAACCACCACCTTCGGTTTTCCTTAACGTAATAAGCAAATTTAAACGCTTCTGGAGCAGGGGCAGACAAATTAATCGTTACCGTGTAATATTCTTTATCTGCTTCTACCCAAGGGCGTCGCGGCGGTCCGGGCCAATTCAGATTAAAAGTATCATCATCGGCTGCGAAATTAACTGATGTTACTTTTATTACTTGTTCCACTCCCTTTTGTGTCCCAATCAGTACGTGACCTTTCGCCATATATTTTTTGAGCTGATAGTCTCTATATTGAAATTGGGTGCATCCAGTAACAATAATAGACAGTATTAACATTTTTAAAATGATATAAATATTTTCCGAAATATGCATTTTCATTTCCTCTTTTTTTGAACATCTGGTCTTACCCACGAAAAGTGGACACTTATTTAGGCGTACATTTCGTAATAGTTATTTTTATATGCTGGCGATACCTAAATACTCTCTCAACAGGTAGCCTATAAGAAATGCAAGACCTGCGGCAATACTTCCCGTTAATAAAGTACGTAAGCCTGAAAGTAATAAAGGCTTATGAAAAACAAAGCTTTTTAACATTCCTATCAAAAAAAACATGGTTCCGGCCATGCCAGCACTGAGTATAAATTGTTGTTGCATAGTTAAAGATAAAACAATAAATGGTAGTAGGGGTACTGCCCCGACAATGATAAATGCGACAAAAGTCGTACCGGCAGACTTCCAGGGATTTGTTGCAATTTTATGTATGCCATGCTCTTCTGTCAGCATGGTGTCTATCCATAAATTTTTATCCCGACTGATTGTTTCCACAATTGTTTTAAGAATGTCTTCTCGAAATCCTTTTCTATAAAATATTTGCCGTATTTCTTCCCGCTCGCCTTCGGGTATTTTATTTATGTGTTTTTCTTCCGTCTGTCTAACAGAATCTATAAATTCCTGTTGCGCTTTATTTGATTCATAATTACTAATAGCCATACTAAAACCATCAGCCACCAAATTTGCAAAACCCAATATCACGGCGACCAAAGAGGGAAATCCGGCACCAAGGGTCCCTGAAACAACAGCAAAGGTCGTGACACACCCATCTATCCCGCCAAGAACTGCATCAGATACATATTGGCGTTGTGGCGCTTGTTGCAGGCGCTGTGCAATAACCTTTGGTTGATGTTCTTGGATAAGTTCTTCGTTATTGGTCTTGGCCACTCATGGAGCTCCTAAAATTATCTATTTCCCATATTAAACTAAAAACAGATTTTTATAATCCTGTCGGGTAAGTTTCATCCATTTCCCCCCGGTGCCAATGGGGAGTGGTTTTCAGTGGCTTTACCGCATGGGTTTCATCGTAATGCAATAAAAAGTCAAACTGCCCGGGTAGACAAGAGGAATAATAATGACTTTGGCGCTCGGTTTCGGGGCGGTAGATCACGCCAATAGCACGCTGTAATCTAGGCTCCATTAGTAAGTCCACGGCTTCATTATTGTCTTGTAAGTTCAAGATAAACTGCTTGTAACTAACGTGGTGGAACACTTCTTCATAACTGTTAGGGAGTGGTTCGCGGACACGTTTACGCTCTATGGGTGCATCCCAATCAGAGGCGGCGGTGACCGTCCCGCGGCAGGTCGAAAATCCCACTAGCAAAGATTTCTTGCCATATTTATTGCGCACTAGTTGACCGATATTCAATTCACCTCGCCGTGACATATCGGTGGCGGCGGCATTCCCTACATGGGAATTGTGTGCCCATACAATAATTCGGGCATCGCGCTTACGCTGCTTGCCTAAATGTGTGGCTAAATCTTCCAATGTTTCAAACATATGTTGGTCACGGACATTCCAGGAATTAGGCCGACCACTAAACATGGCGCGATAATATTCTTCAGCGTTTTTGACCAGTTTGGCATTTTGTTCGGCACAGAAATATTCTTCTTTAGCGATAAGGCCATCTTGCATCATGTAATCAAATGCATTTTTTCGTAATTCAATGAGTTGAGTAATAATTTCTTGTTCGCAGGATTTTGACAGTCCAAATACAGTAGCATAGCCCCTAACATCAAAAGAGCCTTGTGGCTTATCTAAAAAATGATCTAGACAGGAGTAACGTTTGCGTGCCTACTTGGCTGCTACCGGATCAACTTTGTCCAAATAATCAATCACAGCGTGGACCGAGGTACTCATACTATAAAGATCAAGTCCATAAAAACCAACGGTGTTAGCGGTTTCAGGCTTGAATAGACAATGTGTGTAATTGTAGGAAAAAAGCCACTCAATAAAATGCATCACTTCGGTATTGCGCCACATCCAAGTAGGAAAGCGTTCAAAATCTTTTAAAGCTCTTTCTGATGAAGATTTAATTTGTGGGTTCGACACATAACGATTAACAGTATAGGCATCGGGCCAGTCGGCTTCGACTGCAACGGCATCAAATCCTGCTTCTTCGATTAAGCGCTGGGTGATTTCAGCGCGGGCACGATAAAATTCTTTTGTGCCATGGGAGGATTCGCCTATCAGGACAAATTGTTTATCCTTGGCTGCGTCAATAATGGGGTCATAATCTACTAGTGCACCACCCATTGGGATTGCATGTTTTTCAATGGCGGCCACTAATTTGCTATCGATAGTATTAATATTCATACCTTAGCCAGCTTATTTATCGACTGATGTTTTGAATGCGCTAATAATTGCTGTACTTCCCGATCGCTGGTTTGCGAAAAATCGGCATACCATTGACCGACGCCACCAAATGGCTCTGGACGATATAAGCAAATGACTTTATCTGCGAGTTCCGCCAATTCGTGACAAGTAGAAACGGCACCGACCGGCACAGCAACAATAATGCGAGCAGCGCTGGCTTCTCGAAGCGCGGCAACAGCAGCCTTCATAGTTGCGCCCGTCGCCAAACCATCATCGACCACAATAATGGTTTTTCTTTTTATGTCGGGCATGGGTAAAGTGCCACGATAGAGTTGATTACGACGATCAAGTTCTTTTTTCTCTTTTGTGGTGACTTGCTCAACAGCCACTGGTGATATATACAATTGTTGTAAAATATCGTGATTGAGAACGCGGACGTCACCTGATGCAATCGCTCCCATGGCAAGCTCTTCGTGGCCAGGGACACCGAGTTTACGCACCAAGAGTACATCGAGCGGCAAAGCTAATCTTTTTGCCACTTCATAGGCAACCGGAACACCACCGCGAGGTAGTGCCAGTATCAAACAATCTTGCCTACCTTCGTAATCTATTAAAGCATCTGCTAACTCTTTGCCTGCTTCGGGCTTGTTTTTAAATTGCTGGAACATAGTTAAACTCCGATGATAGTTAAACCCTGCTGCTAAACCTCAATAAATTTTTCAAACCACTCCGCCGCTAAATGAGCCACACTTTCCAAGGTGCCGGGCTCTTCAAAAAGATGTGTCGCTCTGGGAATGATATCCAATTGAGATTGTGAATTTAAATGGGTTAATGCTTGTTGATTTAGCTCAATAACTTGTGGATCATATTCACCCACAAGTAATAATGTGGGTGCCTTAACCTGAGCTAGAAATTTTCCAGCCAAATCAGGTCTGCCACCGCGCGATACTATTGCTGTAATAGGTTCTGGTTTTTTTGCCGCTGCAATTAATGCTGCACCGCCGCCCGTACTGGAGCCAAAATAACCAAGGTTAAGATGTTTGATCTCGGCTTGACTGGTTATCCAATTGACAATACCCACTAAACGATTAGCCAATAGTGGAATATCGAAACGCAGATGACGTGTTTGCAGATCAACTTGTTCTTCTTCTGCCGAGAGTAAATCAATCAATAACGTGCCTAATTGGTGCTCATTTAACACCTCGGCCACATAGCAGTTGCGTGAGCTATGCCGACTACTACCACTACCGTGAGCAAATACAACCAAACCTTTCGCCTTTTCAGGAATATGAAGGTTACCTTGCAACCTGATATTATCGACGGCAATCGTTACTTCTTGGTCAATAGCATTATTGTTTTGCTTTGCTCGTTCTTCTATCATTTTTCCATAACCTCGGCCAGATCGCGTATCGTTTTTTCGAATGTATTCCATTCTAGTACGGGCCAAATTTCGGTATGGGTGCCACCGTAAGAGCGCACTATAGTGGATACTTGTAGCGCTATTTCCATCGTTGGCGCGCGAAAAATATCGATATAATCCCATGGGCCCATAATCACGTAATCGTTAATCCATTCAACATCTGGGCAGTATTCTCGAATTTTTTCTGCGACCGCCTTTTCTTTTTTCTGAATAGAAAAAGTAGGGTTAACTTCTTCACTAATCAGTTGGGTGAACATGATAAAAGTTTGCATAGAACCCTCACATCGCCGACTAAAAGGAAGCGCGGAACAAATCATAGACTGTTTTCATTGATATAAATAACACTGCTCTGAGTTTTATCCTTACCTCGCATTCATGTGAAGTAAAATAAACTGCTTTTTAAGGTTTTTAGGTAGTAAATAAGAACATTATGTTTGAGTTTAGTAATTGACAGAGGTCAAGTGAATCAAAGTTTTAGAAATGTTGTTAGGCAGAGAAGGTTAGTTAAATAGTCGGCTCTGAAAAAGTCACACATGGACTTTTTCAAATCTAACTAGGACAATCAGATTAGGTTTGAATGCTTACAGATTAGTGCATACGACGATTTTCGCTGTAACTATTTCCTTCGTAACAACTTTTGCAATTCTTTAAGTGATCGCGTATTAATGACATCACTTGCTTCTAACCAACCACGACGAGCTTGATTAATTCCAAAGCGCATATTGTCCAGATCATGTATGCTATGTGCATCCGTTGATATGGCTAGTTTTAATCCCATATCTTTAGCCATTTTGCAGGCTTCATCGCTCAAATCTAGGCGGTCAGGGTGGGCATTAAGCTCAAGTAAACAACCTCGTTGTAGAGCGGCCTCCATAATTTTTTCCAAATCTATCTCGTAAGGCCTACGCCGATTGATAAGGCGACCGCTGGGATGCGCAAGAATGGTAAAGTAGGGGTTATCCATTGCCCGCAAAATGCGCTCAGTTTGCTTTTGTCGCGACAAGTTGAATTGGTAGTGGATAGCACACACAGTAAAATCGAGTTCTTTAAGAACAGAATTGGGTAAATCTAAGCGACCATCTTCTAAAATATCCAGTTCTATCGATTTCAGAACGACAATCCCATTGAGTTTTTCGTTCAATTGATCAATGGTTTTGATTTGTTCAAGCACGCGTTTTTCATTGAGGCCATTGGCCACTGTCAGATGTTGGGAGTGGTCGTTAATAGAGATGTACTCATAGCCACGCTCGATAGCGGCTTGTACCATTTGCGTTAAAGTATGGTGTCCATCACTGGCATTAGTGTGACAATGCAGGTCGCCACGAATATCTTCTGATGTTATCAGGGTGGGTAGTTTTTTCTTTTTGGCTGCATCAAGTTCACCACGATTTTCTCGTAGCTCTGGTTCTATATAGGGAAGGCCGACTTGCCGATACACTTCTTCCTCTGTTTTACCCGCGATACGTTGATTGTTTTTGAAAACCCCGTATTCATTGACCTTGAGTTTTTTCTCGATGGCCATCCTGCGAATGGCGATATTATGTGCTTTGGATCCAGTAAAATATTGGAGTGCGGCACCATAGCTTACCTGAGGCACAACTCGTAGATCCACCGATAAGCCACAGCGCAGCTGTATTGCTGAGCGGGTAGTTCCCTTAGAAATTACTTTGTCGACTTCATCGTAGTTAACAAAACGATCCAATACATTTGAGCGCTTTCCGGCAGTGACCAAAATATCCAGATCGCCAATCGTTTCCTGACGGCGACGGTAGCTGCCGGCTACGATGACATCCTTAACGTCATTGCTTTTTTTTAAATACTCAACTAAAGGAGCGGCAATATCTTCAGCCACTATCAACTTAGTCCGTGGAGCTTCGTCAACAAAATGCTCTAGATTTTCCTTGATCATTTGCTCTGTTTTTTCGCCAAAACCTTCTAATGTTTGAATCTTGCCACTGTGGGCAGCGCGCTTGAGATCATCAATATTTTTAATGTTGAGATGCTGGTATAAACGTTTAACTCGTTTTGGCCCCAAGCCCTGAATCTTCAGCATATTATTGAGTACTTTGGGAGTACGTGATGTCAGTTTTTCGAATAGTGGTAATTTACCTTTTGTGACAATGACTTTAATTTTACCGGCTAGGTCTTTGCCAATAGTGGGGAGTTTAGATAAGTCAGTATTTTGTTCTACTAAGTCTGCCATGTTTTTAGGATAGCCACGAATGGTACGGGCGGCATTGCGGTAGGCGCGCACTCGAAATGGATTGGCCTCTTCAATTTCTAACAGGTCAGCAAGCTCCTCGAAAATATCAGCAATTTCGCTGTTATGGACGGGCATTATGCATAACTAAATAGTGAACCATATCTATGTCCCCAGTGTAAACCAACTGCTCTCAGTCTAGAATAGTATTAATTCAACACTCCATCTTCAGCGTAAATTGAGATTCATAGTGACCCACATAGTTATCGAGTGGAGTGTTACTTTGAACACTCTACAAACTCTTAGATAGTTTTTATTGATTTCAATCAATTTTTATCGATACCTTGAACGTATATTTATACACGGGACAGTGGTGGATGTGATGAAGAAAGAGCTGCTGCATTAGTGTTTTAGCTCA
>Ga0075467_10004270_pt1 | contig 10664 bp, 15 predicted proteins | sample DEB08_DNA_9_FD_75067 | JGI IMG/M metagenome (GOLD analysis project Ga0075467, IMG submission 75067) | Aqueous microbial communities from the Delaware River and Bay under freshwater to marine salinity gradient to study organic matter... | ecosystem: Environmental > Aquatic > Marine > Coastal ...
CCCCAAAACCCCAAAACCCCATGCGCATAAATTTGAATGAATAGATGTAGTTTTGTGATGGTCGTTATGATTTTGATCGGTAGGCTTTGCAAACCACAGTCGGGAGTGAAGTCAAGAAAAGGCTGAGAAGTTGAAAAAATGAAGTTTGTTTATGGGTATTTCTTAACGTAGAAATTAGTAGTTTAGATTGATTTTTGTGTCACCTTAAATCGAGAGTCAAGTGATTCCGGTGAAGGCAGGCAACTACAAGGCCGCTGGAGGCGATGTCACCGACGAAGAAATCATTGGTGACACTTCACCGCGCTCAACAGTCAAGGTCTTGAACGAGACTAGCCATCGACTCAGAGAGCCGCACCGTGAACTTCGAATGACGACTGGAATCAGGTGCGAGTGGGTCCTTGGTTCTCGAGGTAAGTCAAAATCTTGTTCAGTTTCTCATCCTGAGCTTTCAGATGACCTTCGAGTTGCTCTTGCTTCTTCTCGATATCCTCGTGTTTCTCACCAAGCGACTTTGACAGCAGTCGAACTTGGCCCTCGAGCGCACTCTAGTGCCTTGTCATGCTCTTCTTGATCTGAGCAATGCCGCCTTCCCAGACATCCGAATCACCTTCGTCATCGTCGCCGTCAACAACAGGCGTTGCAATGTACAAATACTTTCTGTTGTTGAAGTTCTTGATCAGAGTGATGGCCCAGATATAATCGGCGTAGATGTTGGTCCTCTCCTTGAGCGACTCCTGCTCCTTGTTTTCCGTCACACGCGCATAGGTGTCGCCCATGATGGCAATGAGCATGTTGAGGAAAGTCAGCTGTGTGAGGAACGTTGCCAAGATGAAATACACCCAGATCATAGCGCGGTTAGGACTGTTCTCGTAGTTGTCGGTGCCAAATTCACCAAGACCAATCAAGTATTGGTTAACGATGACGTCGGCTGGCTTGAACCCAAACGCAGACCCGTACAGCTCCTGGTCATCTTGTTTCGAGGTGCTGTTGAGGACAAAGACGGCGTGGGCGAAGGTAAAGATGCACAGCACCAAGAGGATGATGAAGTAGGAGATGTCTTTGATCGTCTCCGACACCATGCGCACGTAGTAGGCCAGGCTGTCAAACAGTCGAAGCCAGTAGAAGAGCTCCAAGTACAGGCAGATGACCGAGATGGAAGCGAGTTGCACGAGGGTGTTGTACTCGTAGTCGAACGGCTTGAAGGCGTGTTGCAGCAAGACGAAAGAGTTCACTGAGATTGTGACAGCCTTAATCCACTTCCATGGGTTGGTGCTGTACCGTTTCCATGAAAGCTTCCGGGCTGAGTAGACTTCGATCCCGACGAAAAGAATCTGGCAGAGGAAGAGGATCACCCCGACAACCATGTACTTGACGCTGCTCGAAGGGTCTCCGTAGGCTTCTTGCTTCATCAGGTAGCTGTAGAAGAACAGCTGCAGGAAGAAGTAGATCAAGTACGGAATGAAGACTCGACGCACAATCTGAGGCGTGTAGGACTGCTGGGAGATCAGAATGTTGATGAGCTCGTTCCTGAAAAGAATGTCGTTGTCGGCACTCGCCAGTGTCCTGTATAGGTTTTCAAATTCGTCTGAAAGCCACTCGATGTCGAGCACTCTCACTGAGACCCTGATTGTCTTCTAAAACTTCTTCTATCTTGCAGACGTTTCTTCATCCTTTGGGTCAAGAATTGTTTCGACTTGAGTCCTGTTGAGCATGGAGGTGTTTGAGCCGAATACTTTCTGGCGCTGTCTGGTATCCCACTTCATCGTGAAGAGGTCGCGAGTGCCGTCGTTTTGAATGAAACTTTGTTTGAGGAACTCGCTGACGCTCTGCGAAGAAATTGAGAAGAGCTGTTTGAACTCGTCAATGCTTGACACCACGTTACTCAAGTTGGCTTCACTGTGCATGACGATTAGACGCAAAAGCACTTCCAAGTTCACCGTGTTGTCCGTGCTTAGCTGATACTGCATCACGTTCTCTTTCTCAACTGTTTCTTCACTGGACGAGCCTTTTGGTTTCTTATCTTCACCTCCTTTCTTTCCAGCCTGGAGGTTTCCTGGCAAAAGCAAAAGCCTGTAAAGATGCCTTATCTTGAGATGATCCTCAGCACCACTGTCTTCTTCATGCTCAGCGAATGCCTTGTCGCGCATCAACTGCTCTTCGAGGAATTAGTAGGCGTCGTCATGGTCTCTGAAAATCATGAAGAGTGTTTCGCCACCGTAGTTGCTCAAAATTGTTTCGGTGTCAATCTTATAACTGTCATCAACGCGGTCTTTTTTCAGCTGCTACCGAAGTTTTCGCAACTCCATCAGGTCAAGTTCCGAGTACTGCAAGAAGCTAGAACACGGTTTTCCGTCGGCTTTAGGTTACAAAAGGCAGTTCTGCTTATGGTTCGTGGTGATAGGAGGCCCAGTCGCATCTTTGCCCACAATTTGGAAGCCCGTTTGCACAAACTTGTCGTAGCCGAACAGTCCATGGTACTTGTTCAGAATTGCAATTTCCTTCTCCTCATGCAGATCAAACATCAGTGAAGAGTCCTTGAGCACGATTTGGATGACATCGAGGCGCTCTTCCTTGGTGGTGTCGAAATTTCTAACGTCTTCTTCTGGCACAGCAAAGAGTTGAATCTTGTCTACGTCGAGGTCTTTCTACAGCAGTTTCATGTCAACTTTGAAGAATTCCACTTCGTAGACTTCGGAGGAGGAGGCAGCGGTGTCGACTTCCGAGTCATCCTCACCTTACCAGCCTTCTTTCTTAGCGTAGTAGAGTACGCCAGCTTACACAAAGATGAAGTAGTTCTTGGTGAAGATGAATTTGTTGTGAGAGTTTGAATCCCACTTTGCATCCTTTTATCCCAAAATTCTGATCTAAGTAGTGCTCGGCTTCCAGGCACAGTCTGCCACCAAGCATTCTTCTTCTTCGCTCGAAACTTCTTCGCTCGAGACTTTCATCAGTAAGAATTTGGTGATGTCCTCATCTGTCTTCTTGTCAGCTTACTTCACAAGCACAGTTTTGCCGAGATTCTGTTTATCTTGTTCCTCTTTCAATAACTGATCAGCAGCTGTACTCAGCTCTACTATGGAATTGTTGGGTGCATTGAGAGTGTCTCTCCTCTGCGGGTTTGTTGCATTGGAAACTATCGAGTTGCCACCATAGAATGTCAAGTCACTACCTTTTGTCATCATCGACCAAAACTGGAATTCGTAGCGAATGCCCTCCGAGGTAAGGATGCTGTGAGTTTGCTCTTCTTTTTTGTACTCGACCTGCTGAGCTCCACTTTTCTGCGAAGCCTTACTTTTGTCCTTTTCCTCTTTGTCGGCCTTTTCCTTCATGAAGTTATCAAACTGTACACCGATGTCATCTGCTGGCGGCTGATCCAAGTCCATGCTGTTCTTCGACTTGGTGTTCTGCAAGGTTGTGACTACACCGTCATCGCTCACCATGACAAACAGTTCTTCACCTTCCATGGTTTTGACGCAGCTCATGATTTGTCCATCTTTTGCAGTTGACTCCTCCTTGGTTGCATCCTCTTCTACTTTGAGGGATTTGACTTCTTTGACCCTGACGGTCTCTTTGATTTCGTCCCAGGTTTCTTCGATCCTGACGAACGAGCCGCTCTTGCTAAAGATGAGAATTGGTTGATCTTTTATCTTCACTGCGATGTGGTTCTCACTGATGAATTGCTGTGACTCCAAAGACCGCATCTGTAGCTTGTTCAGGAAATCCACTCTTCTGCTGCCTATCAGAGGCTAGATGTGGAAAGAATCTGCTGTTTAGATGATCATCTTCGGGCTTTAAAAGCTTGTTCTCACCATTTTTGCTGTCGTGAATTCTCTGCCCATCGGCGTATTGTAGTTGAGTAATTGGGCAGTATTAAGAGTGATCACTTTGACTTTACCGTTGTCAGTGAAGACTAAGGCTCGATTGGAGATACAGACTGAGAGCCAGTTGGTTGCTGCCATCTTGTCGATGTCTTTGAAATGTGCGGACAAGTCCCAGCGGTCGGTCTCCTCCCATGTTCTTTCGTGCTCGCTGTAACTTTTATAGCGACGCACCTGGTACGCCGAGTCACAGACGTAGAAGAAGTCTTCTCCTTTCTAGTGGTTTTCAACATCAGTGTCCTTGGCGAAGAAGAGGACGTTGAGGTTCTGAATTTACAAGTCATTGACTGTCTCGAGTTTACCCGAACTTGAGAGCCTGACTTCAACTATTTTGGGACTCCCCGTTCCGTTCTCTTTCTTTAGGATAAGCACTGAGCTCTAGTTGATCACAGCCATTGGCTGCGGAACCATCTCTTGCGATCCCAAAATCTGTTTGAAAGCCTTTGAGTCGTCCAAACTCACCACGACGACGTTAGAAGTTGTTTACAAAATCAAGTTGGTTTCTTCTGAGCCTTCGAAACGAGGGAAGAAAGAAACGCTCTTGATTTGGTCTCCTCCGTAAGTGCAAGCCAGATTATCTGCGCTCTCTGTTTACACGTCTTCGAGATTTACGGCTCCACTGAGGATGAACAGGGTCGGCTCAGGGAAGTTGGATTTGCTTTGCTCTGACCTCTGATGTTCTGCGTTAATCCACGGCCACTCCCTGTAACAAAACACTCTCAGCTCGTGTTGCTTGCGGGCCAGGAAAAAGATGTGACAATCACCAGACGTCTGCTGGATCTCTTTCACAATGTGCTCTGCTTGTTAGTCTTGTCTTATGAACTTGACGAACTCCCACTGACCGATGTTGATGGTTTTGCGGGGCTGGTCTATGTTGACATTTGCGAACACGATTTCATTGTTGCTAGGCGAACTTCCGCTGTAAGCTAGAATTGGGTACTGCATGGTCATGTCCATTGGTGTGGCGTTCTAAGGCTGCATCATCGGTTTGGAATCTGCAGAAGTTTCTTGAAGATGATCCTCAGCGGAATAGTCTTCATCTTAGTTTTTGAGCCACTTTTCTACATCGAGGTGCGCTGAAATAAACTCTAACTGGTTCCTCCATAGACAAGCCATCTTGAATACACCCTGGTTCTAGTCTTCCGGGCGTGAGACTGCTTGAAACTGAGTGAAGTACGCGACTGGATCGTCCTTCCTATTCTTTTCAGTAAGGAACTGTAGCTTAGCGTCCGTTTTGTCTTCGAGGCTTTTCCCGTTAAGATAATGGACGTCTAACGTGTAAACTGCGAATTGGTTTTTATCGTTGTCTGGCAGTCGCTGCAAGTTGTCACAGAGAAGCAAAAGTGTGTTTTCGAGACCCTTGATTGGGCAGAAAAAGCGTGGGTCTACTCTTTGGCCGTCTTCTTACGTTGTTTTGGCAGTGCGTAGAACGAGCGCCCGGTTTTCCTGTCCATCCTGTCTCTAAACTTTTGTCTCGAAACACTCTTCGTTTCCTCCTCTGCTTTTAACTTTGATGAGGCCTTGCTCTGGATCAAAAGAGCCAGTCAAAATCTCCTTGTGCCCTTCTTGTTCGTTCAAGTTGGTGGCTTTGAAATCGTAGATTGGATCTACTCTGTACATAACAAACTCCTCGTTGAGCATGTTTTCTGGCCCGAACTTGCCTTCGATTTTGGTGAACTTCTTATCAATTCGACCTTCGAAGAAAACTTAGTTCTCTCCTTTCGTTTGTTGGAACTTGACCGTATCGTTGTCCCCTACTTCGGCAATCACGAGCTCTGCATCACTTTCTTTAGCATCAACCTGCTCTCTGTTTCTTTAAACCAGCAGTTTAGAGAACTAAAGAGTTGCGTTTGCACCATCACTCCTGAGAGTCTAGCCGTTCCATTTTGATGGTGTCTCTTCCGCTGTCAAAGTCCCTTCATAATTGCCAAATGCTTGATTAAGCTTTAGTTTGAGTTTGTTGTCATGAATTATAAGCTTTTATACAGACATCTCAGTACTTTCTTCAACTTTGACTGCCTCCCACTCCTGAAATTTGTAGAAGAATTCAATCTCGCCGAGCTGAATCAGTCCTTCACCTCGCGAGTGACTGAAATCGAACTTCAACTTTTGAGTGCTGAGCCCGACTTCTAAGTTACGCTAGATGACTTGCCATCTCTGTGTCCATGCCAGGTCATCCAAGGTGGCGACCTCAACCCACTTTCCTCCGACGTCCTGGTGGATCACAACAGTCTGAGGATCTCTACTTGGGCAATCGTTGGCTGATTTGAATCCGAAACCGTCGATCTGAAGGATGCTCTACAAGTCTACCTCGACTGATACTGCTCTGCCCGGTAAACATAATTTGTCAGCGCCACCTTGTGCGTGTGACAGTAGATTCTGAGGCCCTTCATGAGTTCCGGTTTCTTTCATGTCGCTGCTTACAAAGGCTGTTCCTTCCATATCGTGCCTTCCGAAGCCTTAATCTTTGTGCAAGAATTCGATCTCGCCGAGCTGAATCATTCCATCACCTCGCGAGTGACTGAAATCGAACTTCAACTTTTGAGTGTTGAACCCGAATTCTAAGCCACGCTAAATGACTTGCCATCTCTGTGTCCATGCCAGGTCATCTAAAGTGGCCACCCAAACCCACTTTCCTCCGACGTCCTGGTGGATCACAACAGTCTGAGGATCTCTACCTGGGCAATCGTTGGCTGATTTGAATCCAAAGCCGTTGATTTGAAGGGAACTCTACAAGTCTACCTCGACTGATACTGCTCTGCCATGTAAACATAATTTGTTGGCGCCACTTTGTCCGTGTGACACTAGATTCTGAGGCCCTTCATGAGTTCCGTTACCTTTCCTGTCGCTGTTTACAATGGCTGTTCCTGCCAGCTCGTGCCTTTCGAAGGAGCTTACTGACTTTGGTTTAGGATTTGTTGGCTAGACAACTCCGTCGCTGTAAAAGAATTCAATCTCGCCGAGCTGAATTTCTGCTGGACCTCGCGAGTGACTGAAATCGAACTTCAACTTTTGAGTGCTGAGCCCGACTTCTAAGTTACGCTAAATGACTTGCCATCTCTGTGTCCATGCCAAGTCATCCAAAGTGGCGACCCAAACCCACTCCCCTCCAACATCCTGGTGGATCGTAACAGTCTGAGGATCTCTATGTGGGCAATCGTTGGCTGATTTGAATCCGAAACCGTTGATTCGAAGGGTGCTCTACAAGTCTACTTAGACTGATACTGCTTTGCCCGATGTATATAATTTGTTGGTGCCACCTTGTCCGTGTGACACTAGATTCTGAGGCCCTTCATGATGTTAGTTACCGTACTTGTCGCTGCTTAAAATGGCTCTTCCGTCCAGCTCGTGCCTTTTGAAGGCAGGCTTTGTTTCAGTATTTTGTTATAGCTCGAAGGTATACCATTTACCAGCGGAGACTATTGAGATTCGTTGACCATGGTAGTGTACTCTTGCTTCATAATCCTTTCCAGAGCAAATGTTCTCTTTCAAGTGCTGGTATTAGCCTTGGTCGTCTTGAGTCATGAATTTGTACTCCGCTAGTTTTCTCTAAATAGGAGGCCAGCTTAAATCGGCTGTTTTCTCCCAAGGACTGCCGTATGCGAGGACTTAGATTCCTTCATCGTTGAAAAAGAGTACTTCGTCTGGTATCTGGCCCGCTTGAGGACCTTTAGGCTTCTTGGTTATAAAGTTGCCCACGTCGTTTGCGGCCCACTCCACCTTGTTTGTCTCCAGGTTGCAGAAGTAAATCACTCCTCTGTTCTAGATTACTAAGAGTTTGCCATCAATCAATCTGGTATCGCGTTGACGCGACTTTCTCCAAAGTTCGGCAATCGTTTTGTCGAGTACGATCTCCCGGCGCAGATCCGTATTCTTCGACTCTGTGTCGTCGAACTCGATTTCACAAAAGATCAGGTCTTCACCATCTTTCCTGAAAAAGAATACCTCTTTCTGCTCGCCTGTGAAGAGCACTTTGTTAACACTACGATTGTCACAAATGCCTCCTGCACCTTGAACGTCTTAGACTATCATCGACTTGTAGCATTTATAAAAGCTGTTTTCACCTAATCTTTCGATCTTCCAAAAACCAAAGACTTCTCTCCAGGTGCTGCTTGACTCAGCTGATTGCTATTTGCATTTCAGAGAGGATGGATTAGCTTTCGCGTACTCTAACTTAGCATACTCAGTCGCAATCTTCTCGGATTTAGGCTACTTGGTTTCATGTTTGATGTTTTCGAGACTTTTCTATTTGAATTATTTAGCAAGCAATTGCTAGAGACTTTCCTCTTTGGATTCGGTAGCAGGCAAGGGCTCGAGACTTTCCTCATTGGATTCCTTAACAGGCAAGGGCTCGAGACTTTCCTCGTTGGATTCCTTAGCAGGCAAGGGCTCGAGACTTTCCTCATTGGATTCCTTAGCAGGCAATTGCTCGAGACTTTCCTCATTGAATTCGTTAGCAAGCAAAAGACTGTAGAGCCGAGTGGTCTTACTCAACTTCTCGTCGCCATTGTGCAAATGAGTCAAGAGTTGTTGTCTGTAGCACTTTTCGCACACATTTCTATTATAATCGTTTCTCGTGCTGCACTGTTTATTTTCGCATTGCTTATAAGCTTCACCGTCTTTCAGCTCTTCACGGCACTCTCTACAGCTTGTGTACTTTGCTTCGAATAGATCCTTCTTCGTTACATAGTGACTTTCACCGTTGCACCACTTCTGGTTACACAATGGATCATATTTTGACAGCTTCTCCTCGCTTTCTTCCTTGGTCGCTTCTTCAGCAAGAGGAAGAGGACCTGCATCTTACAGGAGCTTGAAGTACTGGGATGTAATGATCTCACCTGGTTTGGCAGGGTTCACTAGGACGTGCTCAAAGCTTGCCGACTTGAAGTCCAACTCAGTCTTGAACGTCATGTTGTAGTAAGAGCTCAACACTTCTTCTCTATCATGCCCGTGCTCGAAATTATAGTACTCCTCGATATACTGTTTGTTTTCTCCTCTGAGCTTCTCTTGCTCATCCTTCAGCCCTTGTTTGGCATCCGACATTCTTTTCTTTAAGCTTTCGGCAATGCCTTTTTTTATCTCTTCTTTTCTGTCGGGGCTTTCATTCTCAAACTTTGCTTTCGCCTACTCTAGGAGGAGTTTGTACCAGCCTTCAAGGCCTTTCTTTTGGTAGCATGGCTCACAATGGTTACTGTCACAAGGATCGAAGCATCGGCGGAATCCAACTTCTGCGTCAAGAGCTTTCCTGCAAACGTCACACCTGGCGCCTTCCAAAGAATCTTTAGTGTATGGTGCTGTGGTTTATTTGACGACTTGCTTCTGCTTACACAGTTAGTCGAGACACCTTGGCACGATTTTCTCTAAGATGGTCTGATCCTTCGGGTCATAAGTTACTTCGTTTTTCATGTAATCGGTCGGAAGGCCCAACAAGTAGCCGTCTTCCATCTTTTCTTTAATTTTGAAGTGAAGCTCGTGTTCTTAATTTTGCAAGAGACCGGACAGTTCTTCGAGCTCTGCCTCTCCTTATTCCTTTTCTTTTGCAGCTCGCTCAGTTGAATGTCGTCTTGCTTTGATTCTATCTTCATCGGTCATAGTTGTTTCGATCTTTTGTTTGAGGGCCTCGAAATAGTCAGACCAGATTCTTGAGGCGATGCTTTCTTGGTCTCCCTTGATCAAACAATTGTGATTAGACGCGTGTTTTTGAATGAGGTCATGCTATTCGACGAGATCGAAGATGTTGTGTTTCTCAATAATCTCCTTCGGCAGGTCTTTGAAGTAGAAGTACATTTCACGACCATGGCGCCTGTGCAACTAAATTTCGGATGACTTTTCGATTTGAGCGTTCATTTCAGACCAGATTGCAACGCAGGCCTTGTTCATTTTCTCCTCTTGCTCCGCCAAAAATTGCTTGATCTTCTCGTCTGTCTCTAGTTCCTCGGCTTTAGTCTGTTTGATTGTCTTTTGGACCCAACTTAGGTAGCCGGGGATCATGAACTCTTTCTCGAAGCAGTTGTTACAGAAGTTCTCATCACATTCGTCACTTAACTGCTCGCATCGCCAGACACGTTCTTTTTTGGCGTCAAAAAGATGCCTGCAGCAGATGCAGTGGTATGCGCTATTATTACGGGGAACTCTTCTCTGTAGACTAAAGGGGACGTCACCATGGTTCTTGCACATCCTCACACAATTGTTTTGCTTCATCTCCTCGAGAGGCATGTGGGCAGGACTGACTAAACTAGTTTTATCCTTGGGGCCAAATTTGAGGACAAAGTATTCTTATTCTTTGCCACAGGTTCTAACGACGCTAAGGCGGTCATCTTCTGGGAGATCATTAAAAGCTTGCAAAGCCGTGTGTAGCGCATCCACGAACTTTTACTCGTCTGCACTGTAATTTTCAGTCTCGGGAGCCGTTGGCATCTCTTGAGGCGTCAAAGTGGTGTCAATTTATTCCATCTGCTGGTCAGCGGGACCGTCTTAGCTGACCTCAGCTCTCTCAACGATCGTAGTCTACACAGGAAACGACAAAGGAGTTAAGATCAAGTATCGGAAGGAAATAGCATCAAGTGACATTTTTTTTAAAATTAGAAACGCGGCCGTTGTAACTTTTCAAAAAAATAATTTCTGACCGTGACAGCTTTTCGACTACGATATGAAAAACTTATCCAAAAATATTTCGAAAAAAGAATTTCCAAAATGGCCAGGCTTTACTTCCTTAATCCCTAGAACCCGATTCCTGAGCCAACAAATTTCGACAAGGACTTACACTTTCATCGTCGCCATTGATAG
>Ga0075467_10004273_pt1 | contig 10656 bp, 11 predicted proteins | sample DEB08_DNA_9_FD_75067 | JGI IMG/M metagenome (GOLD analysis project Ga0075467, IMG submission 75067) | Aqueous microbial communities from the Delaware River and Bay under freshwater to marine salinity gradient to study organic matter... | ecosystem: Environmental > Aquatic > Marine > Coastal ...
GCTCGTTCGTCAGAGCTGCCTCGCCTGTCTTACATTGTGACACAGGTGTGACGGGGTGATTGTTAAATGTGCCTGATTTGAGACTTATTGAAGACCATTCTGGACTATCAGGGACCAGTGGTGGGGGATTTTCATGAGAACTACAAGCCCCGTGGTTACAGGGCTGTAGTGGTCTAGAAGAGTCTGGAATACCCTCTAGTTGTTGGTGGAGGCGGGGGGAATTGAACCCCCGTCCGTCAGCACTCCGTCCTCGGCTCTACATGCTTAGATTCCGTTAATTATTTTAACCGCATACAGCCCAACGGGCAGGACGTAATTGGCGATTTCAGTAAAGGTTAACAGCGTGGCCCTGAATATACCAAACTGCGATCCTGTTCTATTTGACAGTCAGTAACGCGATACAGGCATCTTGTTAAAAACCGCTAGGGACCGTAGTCTCTAGAAATGGTTCTGTAAAAACTGCTTACGCAGCTAGTACTTCACCATTGTAGTTAGCATCATTTGCAACTATAAGTTTGCAGCTTTGGATTTACGTGATTGGCTACCATCACGGCATGCACCTTGGGTTTTGTCACCGGCGTCGAATCCAAATCGCCCCCATTTCTTCGCAGAATCGTCCTATGCTGCGTTGCCCTGCGGTCTCAAGAATGCTCACGTACTATTGTACGCTCCGCTTCTTTCGCCTTGGGCGCCTTGCCTAGAACGATTCTGCTTGAAATTCTTTCTTCGTATAATCGCTCTATGCTGCGACCACCATGGTTGGTGGAAGTGCAGGGATTGCATGGAGCAAATACCTGCCGTTGCCCTGGGGTCTCAAAAATGCTCACGTACTTGTTGTACGCTCCGCTTTTTTCGCCTCCTGCGCCTTGATTAGAGAAAAACTACTTCGAAATTCTTTCTTCGCATAATTGCCCCATATAACGTTGCACTATGGTTCAAAAAATTGCATGAACTATATTGTACGTTTTATTTACGGCAACTCTACGTTTAAATGCTTTCTTTGTTAGATTGCGCTGTACTGCAATCTAGTCGATCATTCTAACGTAATCTTAGGGTTTAGGTGGTATTTCTTTTACGTGTTCCGATAATTTATTGGTGTTGAGCATAGGCTGTTGAGTCTAGGCTTGTAATTATTTGTTTGAATTGACAAACTCTTACTTCACTCAGGGCTTCTGATCGTGAGTGGTCAGTACGGAGAATGCTAATGTGGTTATCCACTAGATGTGAATTACATTTTGTTATCGAGACTCCCACGCCTTTTGTTTTTATGCTGCGCCCACACAGCAAGGTGTCGCAATGGGTTAGGAGGGAAGAGTATGCGATTACGCCACATCAGCAGGTCGATGAATACTCTGATATCTATGGCAATTTGTGTCAACGCTTACTGGCCGTACCGGGCGACTTAATTGTACAGACCAGTGCGGAAGTCATGGTTGCAGAGTCATTTGATCAAGCTCCTGAGACACATTTAACGCTCATTCAAGAAATCCCTAGCGAGGTGTTAACCTACTTATTGCCCAGTCGTTATTGTGAATCGGAATATTTTTACGATATGACAGTTGAGGTTATTAAGGATGAAGTGCCCGGTTATGATCAAGTGGTGTCTATTGTTCGTTGGGTAAATCAGTCTATTGCTTTTTCTCCCGGTTCTAGTGATCAACCTATTTCTGCTATTCAAGTCAATATGAAGCGGCAAGGAGTCTGTCGCGATTTGTCGCATTTGGCGATTGCGATGTGCCGCAGTATCAGTATCCCTGCGCGTATGGTTGTGGGATATTTATATGGCTTACAGCCGATGGATTTACATGCCTGGTTTGAAGCCTATGTGGGCGGACGTTGGTATGGTTTTGATCCAACACAATTGGATTCTGCCGGCGGTTATGTGGCCTTAGGGGCGGGTAGGGATGCCGCTGACGTCGCAGTTTATAATCAGTTTGGTCCCGCTGTCTTCCCCCATATCCAAAAGGTCAGCGTTGAATTACTGACCGAGTAACGTAGTCCTATTTTCTAAGCGAGCGCGTGTTATTTACTTGGGTAGCGAGTAGGCAAGATGTTTTTGATGATATTGCTGGCTTCGCCGCTCATTATTTTGAGTAGTTCAGCACGCGCAGTGTCTTCGTTAACGCTGTATTGTTTTTGTATCATGCTCATTATTTTGTCGAAGTTGTTACGGCGTTTAATACCATTTTCTGAAATGTCTCTGCGATTGTTGAATACGTCCATTAAGGTCGAGCCGCAGGGGCAGTTGCGATACAGTTCAACCGCCATCGAGCCATCATCATCTACGGTAGACTTTAAGCCGCTTTTGCTAGTGTTGAGTAGTTTGGTTTCGGCGATAAACGCGGCGGCATCGTGGTAGAGCCGACCGCAATTTCTGCAGCGCTTAGGGAAGGCGGTCTCTGCGAGGGATTTTAGCCCTTGGTAGATGTCGTCGGTGTCGCTCATTGTATCCACTCATCTTCTTTGCTTTGTGTTCGTTGCTCTAGAGTATAGACAAGGAATTATAGTCGTGAGTGTGGGTTAGGCATTTATCGAGAAGCGTGCGACATGATACGTTGCTTTTGGCGGTTCCAATCTCTATCTTTTTCGGTGTCACGCTTATCGTGTTGTTTTTTACCTGAGGCAATAGCGATTTGAAGTTTAACTAAGTGTCTTTTCCAAAAGAGAGATAAGGCGACAATAGTCTTTCCTTTTTGCTCTTTGGCTTCCACTAATTTGTTGAGCTCTCTGCGATTAAGCAGTAGTTTACGAGTGCGCATGGGTTCGACCACAAAATGGGTAGAGACGGTGTTTAACGCTTGTATCTGTGCGCCCACTAAAAAAGCTTCGCCATTTTGGATTATGACGTAAGTATCGGTAATTTGTACTTTGCCCATACGCAAGCTTTTGACTTCCCAGCCCATAAGGGCGATACCTGCCTCAAACTTATCTTCAATACTGTAATCAAAGCGTGCGCGTTTGTTCTGGGCAATGTTGTTGTCGAGCGTTTTGGGTTTTTTGGCCATACTTAGTGATCTTTTCAGGGGCTGCATCAAGGGGTGGGAAGTATATCGGCAATAGCGATTAAATGTTAGCAAGACCTTTGCACGAGTGACACTCTTTGCTTAATATTTTACGCTTACATTTTGGCCCATCCCACAATGGGGTACCTAGATATTTTTTCCGTGTAAAGATTCCTTAGAGATATTGCTGACAAGGTAGGATTAGTTGCCATCGTGTACAATGCGCAAGCTAATAGAGATCAAAAATAATAAGAAATGTGTGGTGTGAGGTAATAAGTGGACGTTGAGGTTGCGAGAAAAAAACAAGGACTCCATGGCCGGTGGAGTAGCCGTTGGACATTTATCCTTGCCGCGGTAGGGTCTGCGGTGGGTTTAGGTAATATTTGGAAGTTTCCTTACATCATGGGTGAGAATGGTGGCGGTGCTTTTGTCGTGGTCTATTTGGCTTGCATTGCGCTGATCGGCATTCCTATTATGATAGCTGAGGTGTTATTGGGGCGTCGTGGTCGAATGAGCCCAATCAATTCTATGCTTTACTTGGCTAAGTCTTCAAAAGTGTCTCATTGGTGGGCGACCATAGGCTATTCCGGAGCGGTTGCGGGTCTTTTAATTCTTTCCTTTTATAGTGTTGTTGCAGGTTGGGCACTACATTATTTAGTGCTTGCCGTTGGTGGCCACTTAGCCAATATTGATGGCAATACATCAGGAGCTCTATTTTCTGGTTTACTCGGTAATGCGAGTATTTTAACCGCTTGGCATACTGTATTTTTATCCGTCACCCTGATAATTGTTGCTGCTGGTGTGATTAAGGGCTTGGGTGTGGTTGCTCGTTATGTCATGCCGGTATTATTTGCCTTACTGGTATTATTGGTCATTTACAGTGCAGTGGTGGGTGAGTTTGGTGCTGCCGTTAACTTTATGTTTAGCTTCAATACCAATAATTTAACCTGGGGCGGGGTACTGGTTGCGCTAGGACATGCATTTTTTACCCTTAGTTTAGGTATGGGAGCCATTATGGCCTATGGCGCTTATTTGCCTGAGGCGAAAGTTTCTCTGTCGAAAACGGTGTTTACTATTGCCGCTTTAGATACACTGGTCGCTATTTTAGCGGGTTTGGTTATCTTTCCTATTGTGTTTGCCAACCCGTCTATTGAGCCTAGTGCTGGGCCGGGCTTGTTATTCGTTAGTTTACCGGTGGCTTTTGGTGGAATGATAGCAGGATCTTTTTTTGCATCTATCTTCTTTTTTTTGGTGGCAATAGCCGCCGTTAGTTCTGCGATTTCGATGATTGAGCCAACAGTGGCATGGTTAGTTGAAGAAAAGGGCTTGCCGCGTATCAAAATTACTCTTTTATTGGGTGCTTTGGTATGGCTTGTTGGTTTAGGTACGGTGTTTTCATTTAATATTGCTGAGAATGTTACCTTGTTTGGTACGACCTTTTTTGGGCTACTCGATTTTGTAAGCGCTAATATTATGCTACCGTTGGGCGGTTTACTGATGGCTGTTTTTGTCGGCTGGTTTTTGCCCATATCTGTTCTTAAAGAAGAGCTAGGGGATGTCCGTCGGGGTTATCATCGCCTATGGTATTTTTTAATACGTTATGTGTCGCCAATACTGTTAGCATTAGTTTTTGTATTAACGCTGTTTAATAAGATAGGAAGTTAAAGAAGTATGGCGAGAGTGTCGCGAACTGCATTGGTGTCTTATTCGACACAGCAGATGTTTGATTTAATTAATGATATCGAATCATATCCAGACTTTATGACGGGTTGCGTTGGTGCTGAAGTGCTAGAAACCAGCGAGAATTGTATACAAGCGCGGTTGACCTTGGGTGTAGGGGGTATCAATCAAAGCTTTGTTACACGCAATGAATTATTACCGCCAGCACAAATGAAAATGCATTTAGTCGATGGTCCTTTTAGCCATTTTGAAGGTGTATGGTCATTTTTAGCATTGACGGATAACGACAGTCAGTCAGGTTGTAAGGTAGGCTTAGAGCTGGATTTTGCCTTTAGCAATCCAATTTTGGCAATGACTGCCGGGCGTATGCTGGAAGATATTGCCAGTAAACAAGTAGACGCCTTATGCCAGCGTGCCGAAAAAATTTATGTATAGAAACTCGCATGCCCCTCACGGCGGTCATGACGTCAGTAGAGATCAATAAGCGTTGAGGAGAAAATATGGAATCTGAGATGATAGAAGTTGAGGTGGCTTATGCTTTACCTCACAAGCAAAAAATATATGCCTTGCACATAGCGGAAGGCACGAGTGCTCTTGATGCTGCAAAAAAAACATCAGTGTGCCAAGATTTTGAAGGCGTTGATTTAGAGACAGCCAAAATGGGTATTTTTGGACAGACGATTAAATCGCCTGCCGATCATCTATTGCGAGCAGGTGATCGTGTTGAAGTGTATCGTCCATTGATCGCCGATCCAAAAGAAGTACGCCGTAAACGAGCAGCTAAAGCAGCGGGTAAATTAGAAGAATAAGGTATTGGGCTAGATGTATAGTCAGCTTAATATGTGCAGGCTTTGTATTATTTAGTTGAGCTTTTGAGCCGGTCTTTCACTTCAGCCACTCGTCCATTTTCGAACAATATACTTAAGTGATGTTCGATAGTTTGCTGCTTGTGCTGCTGAACACTGTAGAAATAGTCCCAGCGGTTTTGGTTAAAGGTATCAGTCACTAATGGTGTGCCTAGTAAATAGCGCACTTGACGCGGTTCCATACCAATTTGAACTTGGTCCACGTTTTTTTGATCAACCAAATTGCCTTGGGGGATATCTAAACGATAGACACCCGGAAACTCCAAAAAAGAGCAAGAGGCGACCAATATCGTCATTAAACCGATGCCAAGGAGTTTGAAAATGAGACTTTTTCGCATTTGGGGCTTCCACATGTTTCGTTGAGGCGAGATAATAACGACCTTACACAGCAATGTACACAGTAATGCATTCCGTAATTAACACCAATAAAAAGTCTAATTTGAGGGTGGTTTAGCCACTAAGTTCCTATGCCGGTAGATAAAAAGCTCAGGCCAGTAGATAAAAAGCTCAGGCCAGCAGACAAGAAATCAAGCGAGAACGACGAAATACGCAACGCCGGCTTAAAGGTGACCTTGCCGAGGGTGAAAATCCTTCAAATTCTTGAGACGTCTAAGCAGAGACACCTAAGTGCTGAAGATGTCTACAAGGTATTATTAGAGGCAGGGGACGATGTTGGTTTAGCCACGGTTTATCGAGTACTAACTCAATTTGAATCTGCCGGTTTGGTTGAGCGCCATAATTTTGATGGCGGCCACTCAGTGTTTGAGTTAGATCGAGGTGAGCATCACGATCATATGGTGTGTATTAAAACCGGTAAAGTGATCGAATTTCACAATGAAAAAATCGAAGAATTACAAAAACAAATTGCCGAAGAGCATGGTTATGAGCTTACGGAACACAGTTTAGTGCTGTATGTTAAACCGAAATAATAATCTTTTATCGATTGTTTTCTTTTTGTTTCTCAATCATATCATCAACCCTGTGGCTCGCTGTATTTAACATGTCAGGTATAAGTTGAGCCTCTGGTAGGGTGTGCCAAAACTTCATCGGCATTTCTGATTTCATCATGTTTACTTTGATCCTAGCAGGATTAAAAATATTCCAGTAAAACGTACGCCATAAATCTTCCATATTATCTTCCGTAGGCGTTTCGCTTTTTGCCTCCTGTCTCGAAAGACCTTCGCCAAACCTTAAAGATTCACCGTCCCAGTAAGCGCAGCGGTCGGGTGTTAATATTGCCCAGTTCATTACAGCGAAGCGGCGAGCAAAAAATGGAGCCGTTCTTTCTAGAGTGAAATGAGAGGGCTGATGCCACGCAATATAAAATTCCTTAGTATCTTCACTTTGTGCTATTGCAGCTTCAACCTTTCGAAAGCGAACAAAGGCTTTCATTTTATGACTATCTCGTCGGACTTCTTTTTCCATTTTTGTCAGCAAGCGAATATCATCATCACTGGCCAGTTTGAGTAAATAGGGTTCACCGTGGGTGAGCCTCCATAGTGTTCGATATAATAATGACCAGCGCTTATCGCAACGATAGCATGACACCGTTTTTGCCAGTTCAACGAAATCTCTGTTGACCTTAATTATTTTTTCGGGTTTAGTTTTTTTAGAGTTTTCATCTGTTTTTCCAAATAGCTCGTTTTGATTTTCTGTTTGCCAGTGCACAGATTCAGGAGGAATATTGTTTGAGAGCAAATTTCTAGCGACTTCTCGCCATTGGTTAAAAGATTCAATTTTATTAATAATCATAGTAACATCTCGAATTGTTCGCCTTGCGGTTGCACCCACTTTAAAATATCGTCTTGATCTGCCAACACAATTGGGTTGTAGTCGTGAGTAACAATAAAAGGCTTTATTTTATTGAGTGAGCAGCGAATTTTTTTAAGGTCATCTAGTCGGACTTTGTGATAGCTCCGCATTTGTAATATCTTTTGATCATTGCGAGTACCTATTCCCGGTATGCGCAATAACGCTTCTTTACTCGCACTATTAATATTAACAGGAAAGAAATCGCGGTTATTGATTGCCCATGCTGTTTTAGGATCAATATCTAAGCGCAGGTCTGGCGTATCTGAAGGTGTGATTTCATTAACGCTAAATCCATAAAAACGTAATAACCAGTCAGCTTGATAGAGGCGATGCTCTCTAATTAATGGAGGTGTTTGGCTAGGTAAACCTTTGTGGGAATCCGGTATGGGGCTAAAGGCTGAGTAGTAGACGCGTCTTAACTTATATTTTCCGTAAAGGTCGGAAGCCGTTGTAAGTATGGTCCGGTCAGGCGAGGGTGTTGCCCCTACGATCATTTGCGTGCTTTGCCCCGCAGGAGTATAAATTGCAGGTTTTTTTGGTATTCGTTTCGATTTTTTATGGTGCTTGCGCTCGTGCTTATTTTCAGTAATTTTGTCGTGCACTGACGCCATATTGCTTTCTAGTAAAGAGTGTTTTTTTTCAGGTGCAAGTATTTGTAAATCATCGTCAGTAGGCAATTCGATGTTGACACTCAAACGGTCGGCATAAAGTCCCGCTTGTTGGAGTAGCTCATTGTTTGCACCGGGTATTGTTTTTAAATGAATGTAACCTTTGAATCCATGGGTAACGCGTAACTCTTTGGCTACCTTTACTAGTTGTTCCATTGTGTAATCAGAGTCTTGAATAATCCCTGAGCTTAAAAATAAGCCTTCAATATAGTTTCGCTTGTAAAATTCTAGCGTGAGGTAGACAACTTCTTCGGGTTTGAAGCGGGCGCGTTGGACATTACTGGTAACGCGATTAATGCAATACTTGCAATCAAAAATACAATAATTTGTGAGGAGTATTTTAAGTAAAGAGATACAGCGGCCATCGGGTGTGTAGCTGTGGCAAATTCCCATGCCTTCGGTGCTGCCGATTCCTTTACCTTGCCTTTGCGTTTTAGAACCCGAGCTGGAGCATGAAGCATCATACTTCGCTGCGTCAGAAAGAATTGCGAGTTTCTCGTTGAGGTCAAGCGCCATTACTATTTAAACCTAAAGTGTATTTACGGTTTTCTCTACCATCAAACGCGCATGGGCAAGTGATTCATCTGATAAAATGTCACCGCTAATCATCCGCGCAATTTCTTCGATTTTTGTTTTTTCAGATAGCTCAACAATGTGAGTTTCGGCACTGGTTTTATCGCAGGCTTTGCTCACCTGCCAGTGGTGGTTTGCTTTACTTGCGACTTGTGCCAAATGGGTCACGCACAGGACTTGACTAAGTTGACCTAGGTTGCCGAGTAGTTTGCCTACTACATCGGCAGTGCTGCCACCGATACCGACATCGACTTCATCGAAGACTAAAGTGGCTACATTGGAGGTTTGTGCTGTTGCCACTTGTATGGCGAGACTAATGCGAGAAAGTTCGCCACCGGATACCACTTTGTTTAAACTTTTATGGGCTTGACCCGGGTTGGTACTAATTAAAAACTCAATGTCATCAATACCGTTTACGTTAGGTTTATCGGCAATAGAGTTTAGGGAGACTAAAAAATTAGCGCTGCCCATGGCAAGGTTGTTGAGTTGATTGTTGATAGCATCTGTTAATGTTTTAGCGGCTTGCTGTCGTTGTTTAGATAATCTTTTTGCGTAGGATAGAAATTGTTTTTCAGCTATAAGCATTTGCTTCTCTAAAATAGATAAGGCCTCATCCCCTCCCGATAGCTGTGACAGTTCACTGGCCAGAATTTGGTGTTTTTCAATAATAGCCGCAGGTTCAATATGATGTTTGCGCGCAATATCGTAAATGGCCGACAATCGTTCTTCGACTTGTTGTAAGCGCTGAGGGTCGATTTCAATACTGTCTATTTGTTGTTGTAAACTGCTTTGTGCTTCGTCGACATAAATCATGGCGTTATTCATCAACTCTTGAATTCCGGCTAAGACTTTTGTCTGTGGACGCATGCTTTGCAATACCGATACGGCTTGATGTAGTAAGTAACGAATATTGCTTTCGTTATCGCCCGTTCCGTTATCGCAAAGTTCGACCACCTGCTGACTTTTTGAAATAATGCCTTCAGCATTGGCAAGCGTTTGTTGCTCCGTTTCTAAAGTATCAATTTCGTCTTCTAATAAATCCAATTTATCAAATTCATCAACTTGGTAGCTTAATAGTTGATAGCGTGCGTTCATCTCATCGGTATTATCGCGTTGAGTAATATAGCGTTGACGCAGTGATTGCCATTCTTGATAAGCCTGCCTTACTTCGAGTGATAAAGGCAGGTGTTGAGCATATTGGTCGAGTAGTTTTTGATGGCTGAGTTTGGAGAGTAAAGATTGGTGAGCGTGTTGGCTATGAATGTCGATCAACAGCTCGCCTAAAGCGCGTACTTGTTGTAAGGGCACAGGTTGAGAGTTGATAAAGGCGCGGGAGCGACCGTCGCGGGCAACGACTCTACGCAACAAGCATTCATCAGCATGGCTAGTTTCCATATGGCCTAGTTCGTGTTCTATCAGCCACTGTTTGGCTTCAGGTAGATCGTCGAGTAGGAAGGTTGCTGTAATATCGGCGCGCTCGTTGCCCTGGCGAACTTTATCCCCATCGGCTCGTTCTCCCAATGCCAAACTCAGTGCGCCGAGCAAAACAGATTTTCCGGTACCGGTTTCACCGGTAATTGCTGTCATCCCTTTTTTAAGTTGAAAGTCTAGATGGTCAATCAGCATAAAATTATTGATGGTGAGGTGAGTCAGCATGAGTCTCTCTCCTGAGGGCTATTGAGTAGGGCTATTGAGTAGGGCTATTAAATAGCGCTGTTAAATAGTGCTGTTAAATAGTGCTATTAAGTAGAGTCATTGATTAGTGCTATTTATATGTACCATTCATAAGTACCACCAATAAACACTGTTAATTTGAACATGTGTTTTTATACAGTATTTTGAGCGTAATGCCAAGATTAAATATTAGTGTGGGAATAAAGATAAAATAAGGATTCGCTTTCTCTGGCTAGGCTGCAGGGTGGGCACATCGAAGAAAATTGACTATCACGCCATTTTTGCATCTCTACATACTTGAAACCTAGCCATTTAGCCTTATATAGAGGCAATCAAATTACTATTAGCTTCATTGTTTTTAGTCAACAATTAAACAATCAA
>Ga0075467_10004274_pt1 | contig 10653 bp, 8 predicted proteins | sample DEB08_DNA_9_FD_75067 | JGI IMG/M metagenome (GOLD analysis project Ga0075467, IMG submission 75067) | Aqueous microbial communities from the Delaware River and Bay under freshwater to marine salinity gradient to study organic matter... | ecosystem: Environmental > Aquatic > Marine > Coastal ...
CGCTGACGACGTACGCGAATTGCTTGCTTTAAGGCGTATATAGCCCTTGGCAATTACCTGATGCCTGAAAAGATACTTCTCGTAATCAAAACTCCCCCAGCTTGCGTAGCCATGTGGCCGCTTCACTCTTAGCGTGAATTGCCAAACCTCACTCGGCCGAATCGATAATGGACAGCGATAGCAACTAAGTTGTATTCGTTGGCCGATTATCTTCGAAAGTGCGCTTTCAGAAACAGAACTCACTCTAAAGTTAAACTTGATATTGCCATCGTTTGATATTGGCAAGCCCTCGACAACGCCACCGGCGACAAAATCGACGCGCTCATACGCTTCTGGAAAACTAATATTCAAAAATGACTGAAAGCTATAACAAGCCCAGGCGAAACCGATTAATAGCGATATCAGCGGGCGTAACACACGCCAACGGAGTGACAACAGCGCGAAACCGGCGACATTCAGCAACAACCATTGAACCGGCGGCAACTGACCTAAGCCCAGCGTTACGCAGGCTCCGAGAAAGAACATTAGCAAGCACAAAGCAGAAGAATCACATATTAGTAACCAGCGTTGATGCGATGTAAATCGCTCATCGATAGATAATGTATTTGGTAGCGATTTAAGTAGTGATTTAAGTAGTGATTTAAGTAATGACCCTGAGTGCAGCACAATATCTCCTTATAATTGCTAACTCGACTCTACGTAACTAATTAGAAAACTATTCCAAAATTGTTCAGAGAACTAACTCGGGAACCTTACTCGGCTCGGGTTTTCTAATGTGATTAACATCCTATTAATCAAATTTAATCACGTATAATTTAAAGTATCATAACACTCATCACACCCAACAGCCTATAATAAACTGCCCAGCAAACGGAACACCTTAGCACCCGACGACTTTGAAGTTATTTAAGAATCTACGTAAACATCTACCGTCTGTAAAAGAGATACAGCAATATCGTTACCTGCATATTTTCGGTGACAGTTTAAAGCAGCAAGAGCTTTGGACATTTAACCGTCAAAGCACCGCTAAGGGAGTCGCTATAGGGCTGTTCTGCGCGTTCTTGCCGATGCCATTTGAGATGGTGCCAGCAATCTTTCTAGCGGCTTTGATGCGCGGCAACTTACCGTTCGCGATTGCCGGCATTTGGATATCAAACCCGGTGACTTGGATTCCTCTTTACACTCCTTGTTATCTGCTCGGCGCTGCCATTCTGCAAATTCAGCCAGTAGCGCTCCATCAAATAACAATATTTCAACTAGGCTGGCATTATGTGGCGCTTTGGATGGGTTGCCTAATTGTCGGCCTAACCCTGAGCGTCTCGGCGCATTTCATCATTAGTTTTATCTGGCGTTCTCAAGTTCGTCAACGTTGGAAGCGTCGGCAACAACTTCGCCTACAGCGTAAAGCGGCGAAAGCAGCGCAAAAGCTTCCCAACACCAAACCAGCCGAGTAACTGCCGTTTTTGGCGCTGCTGTGGCTAGTTAACTGGTCGAAAGCCTACCTAGCTCAAGGTGATATTGTTTATCCATTTTACTCGCCAGACTAGTATCATGAGTGACCATTACCAATGCGGTACCTACTCGCTGGTTTAACGACATCATCATATCGAACACACCGTGGGCGGTGTTCTCGTCAAGGTTGCCAGTTGGCTCATCGGCTAGCACAACATTGGGCTCGGTAACCAGCGCGCGAGCAATTGCAGCACGCTGACGTTCTCCACCCGAAAGCTCTATTGGTCGATGCTCTAAGCGATGACCAAGGCCAATTTCTTCAAGCAGTTCAGACGCCTTTGCTTTAGCCTGTTTAGTATCGTCACCGCGAATTAACAACGGCATTGCGACATTTTCGACTGCGGTAAACTCAGGCAACAAATGATGAAACTGGTAAACAAAGCCTAAGTATTGATTACGAATTAGGCCGCGCTTCTTATCTGACATTCTCGATAGCTCTTGGCCGTCAACCCAAACCGACCCAGTGGTAGGCAAGTCCAGGCCGCCTAGCAAGTGCAGCAGCGTACTTTTGCCAGAACCAGAGGCTCCAACAATGGCGATACGCTCGCCTCTATCTATCTGCAAGTTAATACTTGACAGCACTTCAACATCATTGGGTCCCTCGGTATAGGTCATGCCCAACTGCTGACAACGTAAAATTCCGGATTGACTCATGATTTGGCTCTATTCGTACCGCAGCGCTTCGGCTGGCTCGGTTTTTGACGCCCGCCATGCGGGGTATAAGGTCGCTAACATACTAATTGTTATCGATGTTATGACGATCACCCAGACGTCGTCCCAGCGCAATTCTGCTGGAAAATCTGTCACGATGTAAACACTCGCTGGTAGCAGCTCGTAACCAACCAAGCCTTCGATAAAGGCAATAATGTTGGCCAAATTCAACGCGGTCAATATTCCGGCTATAGCGCCAATAACTGTACCTACCACACCGGAAGTAACACCTTGCACAAAAAAGATGCCCATAACCTTGGCCGGCGACAGGCCAAGAGTTCTCAAAATCGCAATATCGGCACGCTTATCGGTAACCACCATAATCAAGGTCGAGACGATATTGAATGCGGCAATCGCAACGATTAAGAACAAGGTAATAAAGACCATGCGTCGCTCGACTTCTAGCGCCCGAAAAAAGCTCTTATGCTGGGTGGTCCAATTATCGACATAAAAGCGGTAATTTAGTTCGTCAGCCAGCTGAACCGTGACCTCGCGCGCAACAAAAGGATCTTTCAGTTTAACCCGAAGACCACTTACGCTATCGTTAGTTTTATAGAGCTTGGCGGCGTCAACCATGTGAATATAAGCCAAGGCACTATCGAACTCATCCGGGCCTAAGCCACCGAATATACCGACCACGGTAAAGCGGCGTAAACGCGGCATTAAACCAGCTGGGGTTGACTGGCCTTGTGGTGAGATAAAGGTGACCTTGTCGCCAACCGAAGCGCCAACTTTAGCGGCCAATCCACGCCCTAGAACAACATTGTACTTGCCCTTTTGTAGCATCTGAAAACTGCCGACGTCCATATGTTCGGCAATGTCAGAAACCTTAATTTCTTCTTCAGGGAGCACACCTTTGACCAACGAACCGGTCACCGCACCATTTAGCGTCAGCAGACCTTGGGCATAAATGTAAGGCGCTCTGCCAAGTACCTCTGGGTTGCTATCAACCGTTTCGGTAAGCGCTTGCCAATCATTCAAAAGATTGCCCTGGCCAGTAATGGAGATGTGTGGGGCAACATCTAAAATACGCCCCCGCAACTCGTTGCCAAAGCCGTTCATGATAGAAATGACAGATATCAGCACCCAAACACCAATAGCCACCCCAAGAATTGAGATTGCAGAGATGAACGATATAAATCCATTTCGACGTCTGGCACGCGAGTATCGCGAGCCAATCATGATTGGTAAATTAGTTTTTGCCATTAGTTAGCGTGAGTCGTTTAAGCTGTGCGACCTTTATAGTCAACTCGGGTCTGCTTCGGGGCGCATATGAGGAAATAGTAATACATCGCGGATCGATGGGCTATCGGTAAACAGCATGACCATGCGATCAATACCAATACCCTCACCGGCCGTTGGAGGCATACCATATTCCAATGCTCTGACATAATCAGCATCGTAATGCATGGCTTCATCATCGCCAGCATCTTTTTCGGCAACCTGATGCTGAAACCGGCTGGCTTGATCTTCTGGGTCATTCAGCTCAGAAAAGCCATTAGCGATTTCACGCCCAGCTATAAATAGCTCAAAACGATCAGCAACAAAGTCGTCGTCATCATTGCGGCGTGACAATGGCGACACCTCCACTGGATAGGCCGTAATGAAGGTAGGCTCGGCTAACTGTTCTTCAACGGTTTTCTCAAAAATTTCAATCTGAACCTTGCCTAAACCGTAACTGTCTTTGATCAATACCTTTAGCTCTTTGGCATAGTCAACTAACTTATCTCGATCTTGCAGGTCGGCTTCGCTCAAACTTGGATTAAAGTGCAGGATTGATTGCGCCACCGTCATGCGGTTAAACGGTTTATTAAAATCAATATCTTGCCCTTGGTAGCTAACGACACCAGCTTCGGTAATCGACTGTGCGATACCCTTGAACATTTCTTCAGTGATGTCCATTAAGTCGTGGTAATCGGCATAGGCTTGATAGAATTCAAGCATAGTAAATTCTGGATTGTGTCGAGTACTTAAACCTTCATTACGAAAATTACGGTTAATTTCAAATACTCGCTCAAAACCGCCAACAACTAGACGCTTTAGATACAGCTCGGGAGCGATACGCAAAAACAATTTCATATCCAGAGCATTGTGGTGTGTCATGAAGGGTCGAGCCACGGCGCCGCCAGGAATGGCTTGCATCATCGGCGTCTCTACTTCTAAAAACTCTTTATTAATCAAAAAATTGCGAATGTAATTTACTATTTTAGAACGTGTTGTAAATACGTTGCGACTTTGTTCATTAATGATCAAATCGACGTAACGTTGACGATAGGACGTTTCTTTATCTTTCAAACCGTTAAACTTATCAGGCAGCGGTCGTAACGACTTAACCAAAAGTTCAATATGGCTAACCTTGACACTTAGCTCGCCCTTATTAGTCTTAAATAGCACCCCTTCAACGGCGACGATATCGCCAATATCCCACTTTTTAAATTGCTCGTTGTAGAAGCCTTCGGGCAGTGCGTCACGTGATACATAGACTTGAAGCCTATCAGTACGGTCTTGGATGTGAGCGAAGCTAGCCTTACCCATAATCCGACAGCTCATCATACGGCCAGCAATCGATACGTTAACTGATAGCTCTTCTAAGGCTTCTTTCTCAACTTCACCGTACTCGGCAATTAGCGCACTTGCCAGATTCGCAGGTTTAAAGGTATTTGGGTAGGCTTGCGTTGAGGTTCGCCATGCATCAAGTTTGTCACGGCGTTGACGGATTAGTTCGTTTTCATCAACTTGAGGTTGATCGGTATTATTGGAATCACTCACGATATTCTTTTCTTCACGGTAAAAAGGTTAAGAAATTTATTCTCAAAGACCCTGCTTCAAGCTGGCTTCGATAAATTGGTTTAAATCGCCATCTAAAACGGCTTGGGTGTTACCAGTTTCAACACCGGTACGTAAATCTTTTATTCGCGATTGATCTAGCACATAAGAGCGAATCTGAGACCCCCAGCCAATATCAGACTTTTCGTCTTCTACCGCTTGCTGTTCAGATCTACGTTTTTGCATTTCGTGCTCGTATAAGCGCGCTTTTAGCATCGACATCGCCGAATCTCGATTGCGATGCTGAGATCGGTCACTTTGGCATTGTACGACAATGCCAGTTGGCTCGTGTGTAATTCTAACAGCCGAATCAGTTTTATTAACGTGCTGGCCACCGGAGCCGCTGGCTCGGTATGTATCAACTCGTAAGTCCGCCGGATTTATGTCTACGTCAACCCGATCATCAATCTCAGGGTAAGCAAACATAGACGCGAAGGAGGTATGTCGTCGGCTGCCTGAGTCGAATGGTGACTTGCGCACCAATCGGTGCACACCAGTTTCGGTGCGTAAAAAGCCAAACGCATATTCGCCTTCAATTTTCACTGTCGCACTTTTAATACCAGCGACATCACCTTCAGAAAGCTCAATAATTTCAGCTTTGAAGCCTTGTGAGTCAGCCCAGCGCAGATACATACGTAGAATCATATTGGCCCAGTCCTGAGCCTCTGTGCCTCCGGAACCGGATTGAATATCGATAAAAGCATTATTTGCATCCATCGGACCGGAAAACATTCTCTGGAATTCTAAAACAGCAAGATCAGCTTCAATTCTGTCCAAGTCGAGACTGACTTCATCGGCTACCTCTTGGTCCTGCTCTTCGGCGGCTAGTTCGAGCATTTCAGAACACTCAGCAACACCAGAGGTTACCTTAGTCAGTATTTCAACAATTTTTTCTAAGCTCGATTTTTCTTGACCGAGTTTTTGTGCAAATTCTTGATCGTCCCAAATGGATGGATCCTCCATTTGGCGCAGCACCTCTTCTAAGCGCTCGGCTTTACTGTCGTAGTCAAAGATACCCCCTGAGCAACGCACCGCGTTGATCTAGGTCTTTAATTTTTTCAAATAGAGGATTGAGTTCCATAATAAACTAAGTGGTTTGTAGCAGCTCCGAAAGATACCCGAAATCCCACCATTACACTAGCGCTTAAGGGCAAGGTTTGTCGCTGCGTTATTGCGATTAACGCCAAAGCTATGCAAAGAGGACGTCTGTCATTTGGTGATTTGCTGCACACTCTGCCATGTTCGTAGCCATGGACTGTGCTGTTGCAGCGCAGGACTAAGGTTCTGACGCGCAAGACGGGCAATATCCTTGCTTTTAAATGAGCCATAAACAAGTTTGTAAAAGACTTCGCCGTTTTGAACTTCGGTGAAATAGGCCGTTTTACGCTGCAGGCTATTATCTTCTATAAAAGCCAACACTTGTTCTTTTGCAGTAAACGCAATCAGTTGAATGGTCCAATAACTTTCCTGCTGTTGATTAATCCAGCTTTCAGTTTGGTAGCCCAATTCGGATGCCTCAAAGATCCCGCTCTCGAAGACCACACTAGAGTCAGGATCGACTGCTGCAGCTACTGGCAAGCCTAAATATCGGCGTGCAGGCGCGTAGCCCTGGTCGGCGGCATGTTGAATTAATGTACTTGCTTGCTCACCAGAACCACCTCTCTCAAGTAATCTTTGAGCTAGGTGATAGCTTGCTGGAACGTAACCATTTTCGGCTGCCAATCGGTACCAGCTAATGGCTTCATCGTTACTTGAAGCCGGTATTTTATTTTGCTCGTGCAGCAAGCCGAGGTTAAACATCGACCTAGCATCTTGAGCCTTAACGGCCTCGAGCCAATGTTCTCGAGCCAAGTCAAAGTCACCATCAATATACGCGCTCAAGCCGTCCTGATAGTCGCTCGCCGAAGCTAGCCTATTCATAGACATAGTCACAGACATGACTAAGCAAGTAATAAAAAAGATTTTGTTGAAAATTCTCCAGCCTGCAAAAAACATAATTTTTAATAAACTAAAAATATTAGAGACCTTAAAATATTATAGACCTTTGGCCAGAAACCTTTAGCCAAAGACCTTTAGTTAGTTAACGTAGACCAACGCTTGGCTTTAAAAACAAGGCCAGCTAACACTGGCCTTGCATCAAAAAATAACCGAATCGCAGATCAAAAAAGACTAAATATTGTAGCCTTTTTCACCGTGTTGAGCGACATCCAATCCCTGCTGTTCAGTGTCTACATCGACTCTCAAAGGAGTGATTAAGCCAACCAATTTTAGCAATGCGTACGACACAATCGCAGCGTAAGCACCAGTTGCCAAGACACCTATCACCTGAACGCCGAGTTGGCTAGTAAATGCCATACCTTCGGCATAGCCAGCACCGCCGTAAGCGGCAGAAACAAAAAACGCGGCTAAAATGGTACCCAAGGCTCCGCCAACGCCATGCACCGGAAAAACATCGAGAGAGTCATCTATTTTCAAACCATTGCGGATCAATTGGGTAGCAAAATAACAAACCGTACCGCCACACAAACCAATAACCACACCGCCAATCGGACCAACAAAGCCAGACGCGGGGGTTATGGTGCCTAAACCGGCAACCATGCCGGTAACAATACCAAGCACGCTTGGCTTACGAAAACGTAGCCACTCTATCGTCATCCACGCAAGCGACCCTGCCGCCGCGCTTAGATGAGTCACCAACATTGCCATACCCGCAGCACCGTTGGCACCGAGCGATGATCCGCCGTTAAAGCCAAACCAACCAAACCAGAGCATGCCTGCTCCGACTACAGTTAAGGTTAGGCTGTGTGGCGTAATCGGGGTTTGCTGAAACCCTCTACGATTCCCCAGCACTAGCGCCGCGACCAACGCACTAACGCCCGCTGTCACATGCACCACGGTGCCACCAGCAAAATCAAGCAAACCTATGTCGGCTAGCCAACCGCCGCCCCATACCCAATGGGCGACTGGGATATACACCACTAGCCCCCAGAGTACCGAAAACATCAGCATCGCGGCAAAATTCATTCGTTCGGCAAAGCCACCAACAAAGAGCGCAGGAGTAATCATTATGAATGTCATCTGGAACACCACAAAAACCGACTCTGGAATGGTGCCAGTCATAGAGTTGTAGGTGATACCAGATAAAAACGCTTTGTCTAAATTGCCAATCCAGGCGCCTTCCCCACTGCAGACCAGCCTGTAGCCAACCGCAAACCAGAGTAAAGACATCGCACAGGCAATCGCGAAACATTGCATTAGCACTGATAACACGTTTTTGCTGCGCACCAGACCGGCATAAAATAAAGAAAGGCCAGGTAATAACATAAACAGAACCAACGCCGAAGACGTCAACATCCACGCCGTATCTCCAGTATCAATCTCTTGAGCCAATGCGACAGACGGCAATACCAAACTTATCAGCACTGCGGCTAACTGAGTATGAAATTTCATTTTATATTCCTTAACTTTTGATCGGTGTGGTCACCGATTCTAATTATTAGCCCTAGGCCCCATGCTGAGCAACTCGGCCGTTACTAAATCGCCAGGGCTCATGATATGGGCTCTTAAATGGCCTCGGCGCCAGTCTCGCCGGTACGAATTCGAACCACATTATCCAGCGCAGTGACGAATATCTTTCCATCACCAACTTTATTTCCTTTGGCCGATTCAACAATCGCATCGATGACCGTGTCTAATACGTCATCAGCAACAGCAACTTCAATTTTTGTTTTCGGAATAAAGTCAATTGCGTACTCCGCGCCGCGATAGATTTCGGTATGACCCTTCTGACGACCAAACCCTTTTACTTCGGATACAGTCATTCCCATAACCCCAATGGCCGATAGCGCGTCTTTAACATCGTCCAATTTAAATGGGCGAATGATAGCGGTAACTAATTTCATACATGCTCCTTTCTTGACTGTTACATTGTCTGCTAGTTTCATCTATCAAATTAATCAATCGATGATAATTACAGCGATAATTTAAGACCGACGATAGTAATAAAAATGCGCCCATATTCATAGGGCGCATAAGCAGGCTAACCGTTAATTCGTTGTTTTGCGGCCGCGTATTCCGACTTTAATTGCGTTACTCGATCTGAAACAGACAGAATTTCATCGACCGCGCCGATTCCTTGACCACAACCCCATATATCTTTCCAAGCTTTGGCATCTGATTCTTGGTCAGTCAATTTTTGCATCGCGGCTATATCCCCCTTTGGCAAGTTGCTTGGATCCATTCCCGCGGCGGCAATACTCGGGGCTAAATAATTGCCACCAACACCGGTGAAGTAATCAGAATACACAATGTCGTTTGCGTCACTGTCGACTACCATCTGCTTGTAGGCTTGTGCCGCGTTGGCTTCTTTAGTCGCTATAAAAGCCGAGCCTATGTAAGCAAAATCGGCCCCCATGGCTATGGCGGCTAATACCGAGTCACCGTTGGCGATACAGCCCGACAACGCCAGCGGCCCATCAAACCACTCTCGCGTTTCTTGGATAATCGCAAACGGCGACAAAGCCCCAGCATGGCCACCAGCCCCAGCGGCGACAGCGATCAGACCGTCGGCACCCTTTTCAATCGCCTTTCGAGCGAAGCGTTGATTAATTACGTCATGCATTACTATGCCGCCATAGGAATGGGCCGCCGAATTAACATCTTCATTTGCACCCAGCGAAGTAATGATGATGGGCACCTTGTATTTTACGCATAGGTCCATGTCTTCATACAGGCGCGCATTAGTTTTGAACACAATTTGATTAACCGCAAACGGTGCAGCAGGTGAGTCTGGGTTAGCTTGATTATAACGGTCGAGCTCTTCAGTAATCTCTTTTAGCCATGTTTCAAACTCGCCTTCGCCACGAGCATTTAATGCCGGGAATGAGCCAACAATGCCCGCCTTACACTGCTCTATCACCATTTCTTTGCCAGAAAGAATAAACATGGGGGCCGCAATGACCGGAAGTTGTAGATTTTTGAATACTGAAGGAATAGCCATAAACATCTCTTAAATTGATTTGCGAAGATACCAAATTTGATTAGCGAAGATACTAAAATTACTTAGCAAAGAACTAGCTCTGGTTTTATAGCAGCTAGACCAGCAGGTGAAAAGCAGATTAGTTTCGCAATCGTGATTTAGCCGCGATAGTCGATATTTTTTGGTGTTATGAATGGTCTCATAAGCAAGCTCCAGATCACTTACATACCGCTTACTAGACAAATTAGGTATCATTTGTAAATTTACTATTGATTTAGTGTCTCCAATGTGACAAATTACGTTTCGAGGTTATCGCGCAAACCTCTTTTAAGACCGAGCCGCATCTAGCATGCCCCTACCCCTATCTTGCTGGGTGCGGCTCGCCCTTTAGAAAGGACTGTTTATTAAAGGCCGCTGAAGGCTCTTTGTCTTATATTCGCTGAAGGCTGTCTCAATATTCGCTGAAGGCTCTTTATTTTACATCCGCTGAAGGCTCTTTATTTGTAAACGTCACGTCATCGACCTCCTTGTAAAAATCACCCAGGTAGGTGATGTGCAACTTCGTGATGCTAGGTATTATAATTTTGCAACGTATCACTAGGATGTGATTTTTGAACAGGATGTTC
>Ga0075467_10004275_pt1 | contig 10648 bp, 9 predicted proteins | sample DEB08_DNA_9_FD_75067 | JGI IMG/M metagenome (GOLD analysis project Ga0075467, IMG submission 75067) | Aqueous microbial communities from the Delaware River and Bay under freshwater to marine salinity gradient to study organic matter... | ecosystem: Environmental > Aquatic > Marine > Coastal ...
AGAATTTAGAATTGGGAATTGGGAATTAAGACGTAAGATTTTTTTAATGGATCTGCGCAGCGTCAGTCTTTCGTCATTCCTGATTATTAATTTATTTAATGAGTATTACCCGCTTCTTCAGCGGCTTTTTTCTTGTCCCACTTGTGGTGTTGATCCGGTAGGGTTCCACCTAGTTCGTAAAGTTTGTCCTTCTTATTAATCATCTCTTCGCGGGTGTAACCGGACATTGAAAATATATCTTTTAGGAAAATAGCCTCTTCGGGGCACACTTCTTGGCAAAGGCCACAATAAATGCAGCGAAGCATATTGATCTCGAATTCTTTCGGCGCTTTTTCAACGTGTGCACGATCTGGCTCGGCTTCGGCATCGATCTCACCGGGGATAATCTTGATCGCCTTCGGCGGGCAAACGAATTCACACAACTGGCAAGAGACACACTTTTCACGACCATTCGGGTCCTTCACTAGTGTGGGCACGCCACGATAATTTTCAGGGATGACGGGACGCTGCTCTGGATACTCCAGAGTGATCGTCTTATCAAACATCGCTGCCAGAGTCGTCTTCAACCCAGTAACGATTTGCGGAATAAATGTTTTTTCCGCGAAAGTGAGCGGTTTACGCTCTAAAACTTTTGTCTTAGCCATACTAGTTGCGTTTTAAAGTGTGTCGTAGATCGCGATGAACAGTGTATTGAGAATCAAATTACCGATCGCAAGTGGTAACAAAATCTTCCAGCCGAGTGCCATCACTTGGTCATAGCGGAAGCGTGGCAGCGTCCAACGTACCCAAATGAAGAAGAAGATCATAAAGAAGACCTTGGCCATAAACCACAGCACCGAAAGCACTGCGCCAAACTGACTGGCGCCCCAAGGATCTGCCATTCCTGGTAGAAAATTCCAGCCCCCGAGGAACAGCAATACGAATAATGCCGAGCCCATGATGACGTGCGCATACTCAGCCACGAAGAACAGCCCGAATTTGAAGCAACCGTACTCGGTATGAAAACCACCGACCAGGTCAGTTTCCGACTCCGCCATATCGAATGGTAGACGATTGGTTTCCGCAAAGACGGAGACGAGAAAGATCAATGCAGACAGTGGCTGCCAAATGACCAACCAAAGTCCTGATTGTGCCTCGACCACACCGAAGAGTGTCAGACCGTAATCTGTGCCTGGCGCAGAAGCCCACATGAATACCGGTAGGATCGAAAGCCCCATCGCCAATTCATAAGAGACCATTTGTGCGGATGCACGGATCGCACCAAGAAACGGATACTTACTATTGGAGGACCAACCCGCGAGGACGATGCCATACACACCCAGTGAAGAAACACCTAAGATAAAAAGCATACCAACGTCGATATTCGCTAGTACCAGAGGTTGCACGACACCGGATGGATCAACATAGCGACCAAACGGTAACACCACCATCGTGGTGAGTGCTGGCGCCAAGGCCAAAATCGGAGCCAAATAGTAATAGCCCTTCTTCACGTGCCCCGGAGTGATCTCTTCCTTAAACAGAAATTTCAAGCCGTCAGCGACGGGTTGAAAGATGCCCAAGCGTGTCAGGATATTACCGAGAATCGGAATATGCCCAAGCAACGGCAGACGTGTACGATTTGGCCCAGTGCGGCCTTGAATCCAACTGGAAACCTTGCGCTCCGCGAGAACGGAGTAACTGCAAAGTCCCATGAAGACCGAGATCATCGCGACTGAGAAAACAATCGGTAATGTAAACGGTAGTGTATTGGTTATAAATTCCATATCTGGAAATTTGCGTTAAGCTTGAGTGGCCGCGGCTTGCGCCTCCTTGAACGCGACTGGATCGAACTTTAAATTCTTGGTTTCAACAAACGGTAAATCAATGAACGATGCCGGATCAAGCGCGACGCCCTCGTCGGAAATACCACGCCAACTGAGCTCAGCAAAGGCACTTACCTGTTCAGCGATCCGCTGCCATGCGACGTCGATTGTTAATGCGCTTGGCTTTTCATCGCCTAAGGCTGCCACAATTTTTTCCAGCACGGTGATGTCGGATTGAATACCACGTGGCCCAGGCACCGCTGCCTTAAATTTCTGCAGACGGAAGCTTTGATTTACGAACGAACCATACTTCTCGTAGACCATCAAAGACGGACAAACAACATTTGCCACCTGGCTCACTGCATTCGCATGTGTACCAAAGTAAACGAGCTTTACCTTGGCGAGTAGATCAGAGGAAATGCCGAGCTTCGTGACGTCTTCGTTCACGACAACAAGTGTCTTGATCGCACCTGAGTTGATCTCACCTGCCAGCAAAGACAATTCCGCCTCTGGGAGTTGGGTGATTAAACCATTGAGCAGCGCGCCACGAAGATTTGGAGTACGTTCTTCGGATAAGAGAATGCCATCACCTGATCCAGTATGGTTCACCAACGAGACGGATGCACCACAACGATCCGCCATCATGCGGTAGAAGAACTGCTCCTCGACCGAACTACTGGCGGAACCAATTAATGCCACATCACCAGCCTTCAAAAGCTCCGCAGCGGCCTGCGCAGTTTCAGCGTCGGTTTGGTGCACACCTTCGATGGTGTAATGGGTAAGGCGATCATCCGACTCGGATGCTTTGAAAAGTTCACGACCAGAGTCGGTCATCCATGTATCATTCACCGCATCATTACGACGTGGCGTGATACGGTAGATTTTACCTTCGCGACTCCAGATTTCTGTATTCGCACCAATACTGCTCTCGGTGCAAATACTGTTGGTCCGCTTGAGAAACCAAACACGCATCTTGAAACGAAAGTCCGTGCTAGTGAGCGCACCCACTGGGCAAATATCAACCGTATTGAGCGAATAGTTGTGCTCCAGCCCTTTACCTGGGTAGCAAGTCAGCGTTGAGTAAGTGCCACGATCAACAAAACCGAGCACGTCTTCGCCTGCGATTTCTTTAGAGAAGCGCACGCAACGAGAGCAAAGGATACAGCGCTCATCATCAAGAGTGACGCGGGCACCAAGCTTAGTACGCTTAGGTTTTACATTCTTTTGCTCGATGAAACGGCTATAACCACGGCCGTGTTCAGCAGAAAACTCCTGCAAACGGCACTCCCCCGCCTGGTCGCAAATTGGGCAATCCAGAGGGTGATTGATCAATAAGAATTCAGTCACGCCATTGCGGGACTCTTTAACCATCTCAGAATTCGTGCGGATGTGCATACCAGGCGACGCGTTGGTCGCACAAGCAATTGTCGGCTTTGGCATCCAACCGATTTTTTGCACGCCATTCTCATCGAGAACGGCTTCGCCAGTACCGCGGTCACGCATCGGCATACCCATCTCAACCATACACATGCGGCAATTACCCGCGATCGAGAGTTTTGGGTGATAGCAGTAATGCGGCACTTCCTTGCCTTTACCGGCAAGCTTCACCGCTTCGATGATGTTGATGCCCTTAGGCACATCAATGTCCTGCCCATCAATATTGATGGTGATATTTTCGACTATGCTTTGAATTTCCATGGTCTTAAATCAAAGTCGTTTTCTCAGCTGTGGGTTTACCTTCTTTACGAAGGGCCGCTTGGGTGCGGGCTTTCTCCACAAACTCGTCATTAAATTTCGCGATAAAGCTCTGCACCGGCCAAGAGGCCGCTTCACCGAACGCACAAATCGTGCGGCCAGCAATTTGGTCAGCAATATCTTTAAGCAACTGTGCATCTTCTTCGCGTGCTTCACCATCGACCATGCGTTGTGTGACTTTACGCATCCACGGCACCCCTTCGCGACATGGTGTACACTGACCACAACTTTCGTGTGCGTAAAAATAGTTAATATTTGCAAGTGCCTCAACCATGTCGGTCGAGTCATCCATCACGATCACACCACCGGAACCAGACATTGAACCGACCAAACCTAGACTATCAAAATCCATAGGAATATCTTCGATGCCCCAATCAAATTCGGTGCCATCCTTGAGCTTGCCCGTGAAGCGTTCATCCGCGCGTAACACCTTAGCCGAAGACCCGCCAGGAATGACCGCCTTTAGCTTGCGTCCAGGCTTGAGCCCACCGCAAACGTCATAGATCAGCTCTCCCAGAGTGATTGCGGAACACGGAAACTCGTAGTAGCCAGGCTTTTGCACGTGGCCAGAGACACACCAAATGCGTGTGCCAGTATTGCCTGGAGTGCCGATTTCAGAGAAGCCTTGACCACCGAGTTCGATGATGTGCTTCACATCGCAGAGTGTTTCCACGTTGTTGACGATGGTTGGGCACTGATAGAGACCGAGGGCTGCGGGGAAATACGGAGGCTTAATACGAGGATTCGCACGATTACCTTCGATCGATTCAATCAGGCCAGTTTCTTCACCACAGATGTAAGCGCCGGCACCACGATGCACGATGATGTCACACGAGTAACCGGTGCCTAGAATGTTATCACCTAGCAAATTCTTTTCGCGGGCCTCTTCGATCGCACGTTCGAGAATCTTGTAGCCTTGGAAAAACTCACCGCGGATATAGATGAAGGCGAGCTTTGCCTGAATCGCGAAAGCGGAGCACATCATACCTTCGATAAGCTGATGCGGGTCTTGGTGGATGATTTGGCGGTCTTTGAAAGTACCTGGCTCCGATTCATCCGCATTACAAACAAGGTAGATCGGCTTGCCAGACTTGCGGTCGAGAAACTTCCACTTCATGCCTGCGGGAAAACCTGCGCCACCACGGCCACGTACGCCTGAGGTCAGCACATCCGCGCAAATATCTTCAGGCTTCATGGTGACTGCCTTCTTTAATTGCTCGTAGCCACCGTGCTTTAGGTAGCAGTCGATGTCGTTGGTGTAGCCCGACTCGTCGATGTGCTTAAAAATGAGCCTATGTTCTTGTGGTGTTGGCATGTGATTGGGATGGAGGTCTGCCGAAATGGCGAAGCAATTAGAAATTAAAATTAGGAATAAAAGGAGCGACTAGATTTCGCCGTTTTTGATTTTAGCCGCGAGCTCGGATGCCTTATCTGGATCGATATCGGTGTATTCGTCTTCGCCGACCATCACGACTGGGCCTTTACCGCAATCCGCATGGCACTCAACAAAATCAAGTGTTACAGAACCATCTTCGCTGGTGTGACCGACCTTACAGTTTAATTCTTTTTCTAGGCGTTCACAGGTCTGATACGAACCGGCTAACGCGCAAGGTAGTGTGCGGCAAACACGCACGTGATGCTTACCGGTCGGCTCTGTGCGAAGCATCGGGTAAAAAGTGACTAGCTCGAGAATGTTGATTGGCTGTAGGTCTAAGCGGTCTGCGATCCACTCCACTGCCTCGTTTGAAAGGTAGCCCTGATCCTCTTGCACCAAGTGACACAGCGGCAGCGCAGCGCTCTTCATCGTTGGATAGCGCGGCACCAGCTTATCAATTTTTTCGATTGTTTCGGATTTTAAATTCATCGTTTGAAAGGAGTTAGAGGTCAGACGCTGGTAGTTAAACACTCAACATTCGTAACTCCTAATTTTATTTTTTTAATTCTATCTGTCACACTCTCCCATCACGAAGTCGAGCGAACCGAGGATCACAGTGATGTCGGTCAGGAAGTGGCCTGGAATGAGTTTATCGAGAATACTAAGATTACAAAATGATGGGCCGCGGATCTTCATGCGATATGGCACGCCGCCACCCTTTGAGTGAATGTAAAAGCCAAGAGCACCTTTCGGGTTTTCAGCTTCGAAATACACTTCGCCCGCTGGAATCTGCGGCCCTTCAGTCACTATCATGAAATTCTGAATTAGTTCCTCCATGCTGGTGAGCACTTTAGCCTTCTGCGGAGCAAAAATTTTCTTCGCGTCTTCCGCATAGTAGGAGCCTTCCGGGAATTTACCAATGCACTGACGGATGATTCCCACACTTTGGCGAATCTCCTCCGCACGCATCAAATAGCGATCGTAACAATCTCCGTTAGTGCCAATCGGCACTTCAAAATCGTAGTTCTCGTAGCCCAAGTATGGCTTATCCTTGCGTAAATCAAGATCCACGCCGCAGGCGCGGAGATTTGGACCAGTGAGACCGTAAGTAAGCGCGTCTGCTTTCGAAATCGTACCTATACCGACGGTGCGATCCATGAAAATACGGTTACGAGTCAGCAGCTTATCAACCTGATCGAGCACGGGCAGCACGCCCTTACAGAATTCAAGCACTCGCCCCAACCAGCCGTCAGGAATGTCGCGTGCAACGCCGCCGATACGTGTGTAGCTGGTGGTAAAACGTGCGCCGGTCAATTCTTCGAACAGCGTGTAAAGTTTTTCACGCTCGGTGAAGGTATACATAAATACCGTCCAGGCACCTGCATCCATTCCGTACACGCCAACTCCCAATAAGTGCGAAGAAACACGTGCCAACTCGCAGCAAAGCAAACGAATTGCTTGGCAGCGTTCTGGCACTTCTAGGTTTGCCAGTTTCTCAACAGCCATCGCATATGCGACATTGTTCGAAAGCGGCGCAATATAGTCCAAGCGATCCGTATATGGAATGAACTGGTTGTAAGTCATGCTCTCGGCGATCTTCTCATCACCGCGGTGCAGGTAACCCAGCACAGGCTCGCACTTCTTAACGACGTCGCCGTCGAGCTCCATTTTGAGGCGCAACACCCCGTGGGTGGTCGGGTGTGACGGCCCGACGTTGAGCATCATGGTCTCGCCTTGCAGCTCGCCTTCAAGCTCGCTTGCGCGAGCACCGGCATCCCCGATTGAAATTTCTTTGCTAGTGGCCATTTAAAAATCCTCTTATTTACCGCAGGGTTTTATCTTTTTCTCGCTCCAACTCTCATCCCGAGCGCGTGGCTCAGTCTGGCTCATTGGGCCATCCGCAGAAGAAACGAACGGTCCACCGACCATTGGCGCAGGCTTTACGGACATTCCTGTAATCTCAGCGACATCGTCCGCCGGCAAAGGCACTTCGATTCCAGCCAGTGGGAAATCTTTACGTAGTGGGTGATATGGATAAGCATCCCACATCAAAATACGGGTCAAATCTGGGTGCCCTTGGTAACGAATACCCATCAAATCGTATGTTTCACGTTCGTGCCAGTTTGCCGCAGCATACAAACCCGTGAGCGACGGCAGCGCCGGATTAATATCATCGGTGCAATCCACTGCCACACGTAAATACTCGTGCTTGGCCGTCGAAAGGAAGTGGTAGATTCCGGTAAAACGCGGGCTCTGCGCATCCCAATCGACCGCAGTAACATCAACCAACATATCGTAGCCAAAATCATCGCGTAATGCCGTGCACAGCTCGATCAACTGTGACGACGCGCAGTTTACAGCAACGTGGTCGGAAGACTCGCGCTCTGTGAGGGTTTCGAAGCGCTCCTTGAGAAGAGCCAAATCACTGGTAGTCATAGCTTAACTTTCCTTCGTAGCTTCGGCTACTTCTTTCGAATCAGCCTTTTCAGGGAACAAGTTCTTCACCGAACGCTCGGTGCCAATCTTGTCCTGCAGTTTAATCATCGCATCGAGCAGTGCCTCTGGACGCGGAGGACAACCACTAATATAAACATCTACGGGAATAATCTGGTCCACTCCCTGCAGTGTCGCATAGGAGCGATACATCCCACCCGTGCTTGCACAAGCGCCCATCGCGACCACCCATTTCGGCTCAGCCATCTGATCGTAAATACGACGCACGACTTCAGCCATTTTGTAAGTCACCGTACCCGCAACGATCATGCAATCAGCCTGACGAGGCGAGAAACGCATCACTTCCATTCCGAATCGGGAAATATCGAATCGCGCGCCGCCTGCGGCCATCAATTCAATCGCGCAACAAGCGAGGCCCATTGGCATTGGCCAAACCGAGTGTTTGCGAATCCAGTTAATTACAGCATCCGCCTGAGTGACAATGACTTCACCCTCGACCTTACTATCATAAGCTATGGTTGTATTTTGCATACTAATTGTGAGGTCCGTGAGTAGGCATCCTCAAAAGGCTGAGACCCTAATTTCCCCCCTTGCTCATGCAAGCTACAATTTGATTTAATCGTAACTTCAGTCCGCCTAGTCAGATTAAATACATCTATGTCATTAAAGAGGCAATTCAGGATAACAATTAGTGCCACAGATATCCAATACGCAGACTTGTAAGCAATCCCCAGCCAGCTATCATGATTCCAATGGAACCTTGCGATACCTCTGCCTGCCAATCTGCCCGTGAAATTTTCCACGAACTCGAAGAAATTTACGACGAGCACAATCTCTACTTTCAAACCATTGGCTCGGTGCTAGAGGCGGCTAATGCACTTGACGTGCCTCATCGGCTCAAACTTATCCTGACCCAACCGAAGAACGAAATTATGGTCCACTGCCCCGTCGAAATGGATGACGGCTCTTGGCAACTCTTCAAAGGCTACCGCGTGCAGCACAACAATGTACTCGGCCCTTATAAAGGTGGGATTCGCTACCACCCCGAGGTTAAGCTCGACGAAGTCAAAACCCTCGCCCTACTCATGACCATGAAGTGCGCGCTCGCCCGCCTCCCTTTCGGCGGTGCCAAAGGCGCGCTCCGCATCGACCCACGAGCCGTCAGCAATGACGAACTCATGCGCGTCACCCGTCGCCTTACCTCCGCGCTGGGTGACAATATTGGCCCCGACTACGACATCCCCGCCCCCGACGTCGGCACCAACTCTCAAGTCATGGCGTGGATGGCCGACACCTATATCAACTTTGCCGAGTCCTCAAGCAAGGTGACTGCCCGCGGTGTTGTCACTGGTAAGCCCCTCGAATTCGGTGGCTCAGCAGGCCGCGAAAAAGCCACTGGGCAAGGCCTCGTCTACGTTCTCGACGCTTTGCTACCCGACATGGGCATCGAGCTCAGTAAAGTCTCCTGCAGCCTGATCGGCTTCGGCAATGTCGGTTCATGGACTGCTCGGTTGCTTCAAGAACGTGGCACGACACTCAAAGCAGTAATGGATCATACTGGTGCGATTCTCAATGAAACCGGCATCGACGCCGAAGCACTCGCGCAACACGTTAAAGCCAATGGCGGCGTGCACGGATTTGCCGATGCCACAGCCGTCAGCAACGAAACCTTCTATTCCACCCCCGTCGACCTGTTCATCCCAGCCGCACTGGAACAGATGGTCGATCTCAAACACGCTAAGCGCATGCAATGTAAAGTACTGGTGGAAGGTGCCAACGCCCCTACCACACCCAACGCTGAGCGCTATCTGCTCGAAAAAGGTGTCGAAGTGCTGCCCGCCATCCTTTGCAACGCCGGCGGAGTGACTGTTAGTTATTTTGAATGGAAACAAAACCGCCAATCCGAGACTTGGGATGAAGAACTTGTTGATCAACGTCTTAAAAAAATAATGACCCGTTCCGCGGAGCGTGTCTTAAAGATGTCTAAACACTTAAACTGTAACATGCGCATCGCCTCCTACGCATCAGCGATCGAACATATCGACAAGGTTTACGAGTTGCGTGGCGTCTTCCCTTAAGTCGGCGTAGCCGAGACGACCTGCGGTCGAGTGACCGCGCTGCGCACGAAGTGAAAGTGAGCACTCGGCTCCGCCATGTAGTGAGAGTGGTAGTGTGAAATGAACACGGGAGGGACGACCTCCGCGTCGTCCGCAGAGCCCCACTCCTCACTTTCACTCAATGCGTAGCATGGCACTTTCACTCACGGCAGAGCCGTGCTCCCACTCGCCGCAGACGTCACCCGACCGAAGGTCGGTATCACCCCGTGCGCAGCACGGCCTCACTGCACAGCGAAGCTGCGCTTGACAGCGGCGAACTTGTCCTTCAAATCCTTATATATCGTTTAGACAGCAGGTGCAGCCGAGAGCTCACACTGGAGCGGACTTGATGTCCACCAAACAGCTGAAACAACGATATTCCCACTGATCTTCGGATTATTTATCGTCGATCCCCGCAAAGCAACGTGCGCATGCACGCACGCCACTTTCTCAAAGACACACTATCGCCATACGTGGCACTCTAACATGAGTAACGAAGCAACACCCAAGGAAGCCCCCAAGGACAATCAAATCGCCGTATCAGGCATTCTGGAAATGCTCCCGAATAAGACTGGCCAACTCCTCGACCCTGCACGCAACGGTAAAACTCGACCAACCGATCCATTCGTTACACGTGAACTGATCAAACGCTTTCGCCTCAAACAGGGCCACTTCATCGAAGGCCAGGCCATCAGCAACGAGCGATTCCCTAATCCGAAGGTCAACTTTATCGACACAGTCGACGGCGCGACAATGGAAGAGCGCAAAGGTCGTTACACATTCCAGCAGATGGTCTCCATCGCTCCCGACGAGCAACTTAAGCTCGAGGCCAAGGACGGTCGCGTCACCACGCGCATTATGGATCTGTTTTGCCCTATTGGTAAAGGCACCCGCGGACTCATCGTCGCCCCACCACGCACGGGTAAGACCACTATTTTACACGACATCGCTCACGGTGTAATGGAGAATCATCCCGAATGTCACGTCATCGTGCTCCTTGTCGACGAGCGCCCTGAAGAAGTCACCGACTTTAAACGCAGCGTCGATGCCGAGATCTACGCGTCCTCCAACGACGAAGAGATCACCAACCACCTCCGCCTCGCCGAGCTCGCGATCGAACGCGCGAAGCATCTAGTCGAAGCCGGCAAAGATGTCGTGCTATTACT
>Ga0075467_10004276_pt1 | contig 10646 bp, 5 predicted proteins | sample DEB08_DNA_9_FD_75067 | JGI IMG/M metagenome (GOLD analysis project Ga0075467, IMG submission 75067) | Aqueous microbial communities from the Delaware River and Bay under freshwater to marine salinity gradient to study organic matter... | ecosystem: Environmental > Aquatic > Marine > Coastal ...
AATTTTGATAGATCGCATCGGCGGTGCCTTTGTACCAATCATCTGAAAATCGTTGTGAGGCCGGTAGAATTTCGACCGATTCGCCTAGCTCCTTCTTGAAATGAGTCCAACCGCGCACTAAATGGCGAACCAGTGAATGAGATTTATATTGAGTGAGCACGCCGATTCGGCGTATGCCGGAGTTGACACAATTCGACAACGGAAAGTCAATCAGCCGAAACTTGCCACCAAAATAAACCGCCGGTTTTGCACGCCAGTTCGTTAGCTCATGCAACCTTGAGCCTCGCCCACCCGCTAAAATCAACGCGAACGTGTCCTTTGTGATTCGACTGACATAGCGCGGATTTTGCTCCGGCTTCGCGTCAATGCTCTTACTTTTGTCATTCATTTCATATCTCCTAATTTAAAAAGGTCTCGGACAATTACAACTTCCATATATCAGTGCAGTAGTCTCGAATAGTTCGGTCACTTGAAAAACGACCACTAGCGGCGGTGTTCAAGATACTCATTTTGGTCCAGTCTTCAGTTTGCTGATAGGCTGCAGAAACCGCCCGCTGGGCATCGATAAAAGGTCGAAAATCTGCGGCTGTCATCCATGCGTCGGTGGTGCTGCGGATCGAGGCTATAACCGACGCGAATATATTCGGTTCAAACATATTAAAATGACCGCTTTCAATTAAATGCATGACTCGTGAAAAATCGTCATCATTGGCTATTAAATGATCCGGTCTATAATTTGCCCGTGCATCGTCTACTTGATCAGAGTGCAGGCCGAACAAGAAAAAATTCTCTTCGCCAACCGCTTCTCGAATTTCTATATTTGCGCCATCGAGAGTGCCGATGGTAAGTGCGCCGTTCATCATGAATTTCATGTTGCCGGTGCCAGACGCTTCTTTACCGGCGGTCGATATCTGCTCTGACAAGTCGGTGCCCGGGCAGATTACTTCCATTGAGGTAACGCAGTAGTTTGGTAAAAATGCCACCCGCAACCAAGGTGCGGCCCGCTCATCTTTATTTACCACGGCGGCCACGTTGTTGATTAGCTTAATAATAGTCTTAGCCATGTCGTAGCCCGGCGCCGCCTTTCCACCAATCAACACACAACGCGGCTGCATACCTTCGGTGTCATTGCGTACGATACGATCGTAGAGATGAATCACATGCATGATGTTTAATAGTTGGCGCTTATATTCATGTATCCGCTTTACCTGCACGTCGAATATCATAGAGCTGTCAAACTGAACATCGCACTCTTGTAGAACTAGTTCAGCCAACTTTTCCTTATTGGCTGTTTTAACGGACCGCCATTGACTACGAAACTCGGCGTCTTCAGAGTATGGCTTTAGCTGTTCAATGATGTCTAAATCTCGAATCCAGCCATCACCGATGGTGTCGTTTACCAAGCTAGTTAAACCAGGATTGCAATGTGCTAGCCAGCGCCTTGGCGTGACGCCATTGGTTTTATTATTAAACTTATCTGGCCATAGATCATAAAACGGTTTAAACAAACCCTCTTTTAACAATTGAGTATGCAATGCCGCAACGCCATTCACCGAGCAACTGCCAACGATACCCAAGTGAGCCATACGAACTTGAGGGTGATCACCTTCCTCAATAATCGACAGCGTGCGCTGCATATCGGTCTCGCCCGGCCATTTTTCAGCAACGTGTGCCATAAATCGAGCATTAATTTCGTAGATGATATCCAAAAGCCTCGGCAAAAGTAGCTCGAACAGACCTACCGACCACCGTTCCAATGCTTCGGGTAACAGTGTGTGGTTAGTGTATGCCATGGTGTTTGAGGTTATTTCCCATGCTTGGTCCCATTCCAGTTCAAAGTCATCCATCAATATGCGCATTAATTCAGGAATAGCGATGGTCGGATGGGTGTCATTGAGCTGAAAGCCATTTTTATCGGCAAATAGGGTGAAATCGGGGCCATGTACTGTGACCCATCTATCAAGCACATCTTGCAGGCTGGCTGATGCCAAGAAATACTGTTGGCGCAAGCGCAGTTCCTTGCCGTTTTCACTCGCATCATTGGGGTATAAAACCATGGTGATTTGCTCTGCCATCGTTTTCGCGGCAACCGCATCGGTGTAACTGCCAGCATTGAATTCATTCAAATTAAATTCGTCGGTTGCTTCTGACTTCCATAGTCGTAGTGTATTCACCGTTTCGTTACGGTAGCCAGGGATAGGCACATCATAGGGTAGCGCCAATACGTCGCGTGTATCAACCCAGTGCGTGTGCTGCTTGCCAGTGTGGTCTTGATAGTACTCGGTTCTGCCAAAAAATTTAATAATACGGCTGTTTTCAGGGCTCTCGATTTCCCAAGGGTTGCCGTGTAGCAACCAGTGATCCGGTGACTCCACTTGATAACCATTTTTAATTTTTTGATGAAACATGCCGTATTCGTATCGAATACCATAGCCCGTGACCGGTAAACCAAGACTCGCGCAGCTATCAAGAAAACAAGCCGCTAGGCGACCGAGGCCTCCATTGCCGAGACCTGCGTCAACTTCGTGATCAAAAACTTCTTCCATGCTGGCACCGTATTCAAGTAATGATGCTCTAACGGCTTGATCTAAATCTAGGTTAATCACAGCATTGCTCATCGCACGGCCCATCAAGAATTCCAACGACAAATAATTGATGCGTTTCGGCTGTTCGCTAGCGTGGCGCTCACGGGTTAAGCGCCACCGTTCAACTAAACGGTCACGAACAGTTAATGCCAGCGCATCGAAAAGATAACGTCGTGAGCCAATTAATTCATCTCGCCCCAGCGTCAAGCTAAAGTGCCGATTCAAATCTTCAGACACGTGCTTTTGATCCATGCCCAAAGGTGGTGGCATCTTCGGCGCCCAAACACTCTGAGATTCACTCTGGTGCTGCTTAGTTTTGTCATTCTGACTAGTCATAGTTTTCATGTTTTTATCACCAGATTATTGTTGGTTGTCGACTTTGTAGAGGACGACATTATCTTCGTTGTTGTATTCTTGAGACCTGCAGCGCGGCGACTCATCTCAGACCCTCATCATCACAGACCTTAGGCGCTCGGCTGGCGAGCACTGTGACCGAGGCGGCCGAGATTTTAATAACAGAACCGCCGTCAAGATCTGGCTCAATCGAGTCACCGTTAGCACTATTGCTATCCAATACGCAGCTCCACTGAGCATTGGTCTCGGTGGAAGGCAAAGTAAACCAACGATCGCTAGCGTCGTTACTAAAAATAACCAGTAGCGCAGATTGGTCAATGTTGCTTGTTAGTTTGTAGCCAAGGAGAAAATTCTGATGTTGCGCCCAAACCTCTTGGCGCATTTCTTGCCCTTCGGCATTCAGCCACTGAATGGCCACGCCATCAGGGGAATGCTGTGCGTGTAAGAACTCGGGGTTGCGCAACATAGGGAAGTCTCTAGCCAACTGAATCAGTTTGGCGACAAAATGGCCGTGATCGCTTAAAACATTTGTATTACTCGCTATCGCCGACCAATCTAGCCAGCTTAGCTCATTGTCCTGACAATAAGCATTGTTATTGCCGAGCTGAGATTGCCCTAATTCATCACCGGCCCGCAACATCGGAACTCCTTGCGAGAGCAATACCGTGGCCAGCATATTTCTCATTTGGCGTTGCCGCTTACGGATTATTTCAGGGTCTTGGCTAGCGCCTTCGACACCAAAGTTTTGACTGATATTGTCGCCGTGCCCATCGTGATTCAATTCGCCGTTAGCTAAATTATGACGTTTTTGATAACTCACTAGATCATTCAGCGTAAAGCCATCGTGGCTGGTGACAAAATTGACGCTGGCGTAGGGATTCTTACCGGAGTGTTCAAACACATCACTGGAACCGTGGATACGTCGCGCAAAAGTTGGCAACACACCGGCTTCGCGCCGCCAAAATTGGCGACAAACATCACGATAACTATCATTCCACTCAGACCAGCCGCTGGGAAACTTACCAAGCTGATATCCGCCGGGGCCGATATCCCACGGCTCAGCAATTAATTTCGCCTGGTTTAATTCAGGATCTTGGGCAATTGCTTGGAACACATTTGCATGTTGACTAAAGCCTTTTTTCTTACGCCCTAAAGTAGTCGCAAGATCAAACCGAAACCCGTCAACACCCATGTCTTTCGACCAATACCGCAAGCTGTCCAATATTAATCGCATGACCGCTGGGTGTTGCGCATTGACGGTGTTTCCGCAGCCAGTGTCATTAACGTAATAGCGAGGCTGTTGAGCCTGCAAATGATAATAAGAGGCATTGTCGATACCTCTAAAACTCAGCGTTGGACCTAAGTGATTGCTTTCGCAGGTATGGTTATAAACCACATCTAAGATCACTTCCAAACCAGCTTCATGGTAGCAGTCGACCATCTGCCTGAACTCGGCTTGGCCGTCGTCTAGCTGATAGCCATTATGTGGAGCAAAGTAGCTCAGCGTGTTGTAGCCCCAATAGTTGCTCAGCCCTTTCTGGGCGAGAAAGTTTTCGTCAATAAATTGATGAACCGGCAGTATCTCAATGCTAGTCACGCCTAGTGCCTTAATATATTCGATCACTTTGCGGTGACTAAAACCTGCGTAGGTGCCCCGCTCTAGCTCAGGTATATCTGGATGGCGCATGGTGAAACCGCGCATATGCGTTTCGTAGAGCGTGGTATCCTGCCATCGCACCCGTGGCTTTGGCGGGCGCGCTATCGCCGATGTCGACGGTAGCGTGACGACACTCTTGGGCATAAATTGAGCATTATCACGGGTATCAAAACTTAAGTCGTCATCAGGCAATTCCGTCGATGCATTTTTGACATAACCATAATGGCTATCGTGCCAGCTGAAATCACCGATGGTTTTTTTTGCATAGGGGTCTAGCAATAATTTGTGATGATTAAATCGGTGGCCCATTTGCGGATCATACGGCCCGTAAACTCGATAACCGTAAACCGCCCCAACAGCGAGGCCAGGAAGGTAGCCATGCCAGATATGATTAGTGCGTCGCGGCAATTCGTATTGGCCAATCAAATGTTGGCCAGTAGCGTCGAAAATACATAAATCAACGCGGGTGGCGTGCGCTGAAAAAAGCGCAAAATTAACGCCCTCTCCATCCCAGTTAGCGCCAAGCACATGGTGCTCACCGCTTATCACTTGCTTAGACTGTGAACTAATAGCGTTCATCATTGTTTTACAAAAATAACAGTTGAGAGTGGCGGCAAAGTTAGGTTTAGTTGATATGCATGGCCATGCCCAGCTTGCTCAATTGTTGAGACCCCACCTTGATTGCCAATATTCGAACCACCATATTGGCTACTATCCGTGTTTAGAGCCTCACGATAAAAGCCTTTTTCTGGCACGCCCAGTTGATAGTTATAGTGCGGCGTTGGCGTCATATTAGAAACCACCAACACCGGTGGTGAATCGAGATTGCCTTTACGCAAAAAGGCGAATATCGATTGCTCGCTATTGTCGTCATCAAGCCATTCAAAACCCTGTGCACTGCAATCTTGTTGATACAGTGCTGGCTGCTGTCGATAGAGCGCATTCAGGTCTTTAACTAATTGCTGAATACCCGCGTGCTCAGGCTGTTCTAATAAGTGCCAATCCAGACTCTGATCATGATTCCATTCCTGTCGTTGGGCAAATTCCGAGCCCATAAACAAAAGCTTTTTACCCGGGTGCCCCCACATAAATCCAAAGTACGCTCGTAGGTTGGCAAATTTTTGCCATTCATCACCGGGCATCTTGTCGATAAGCGAGCCCTTACCATGTACAACCTCATCATGGCTAAGCGGCAGAACAAAGTTTTCGCTAAATGCATAAACCAAGCCAAATGTCATTTCGTGATGGTGGTGCTGACGGTGAACCGGGTCTCGCTCCATATAGCGCAAGGTGTCGTTCATCCAGCCCATATTCCATTTAAACCCAAAGCCCAATCCACCCTGATCGACTGGACGCGAAACGCCAGGCCAGGCAGTCGACTCTTCAGCAATCATCATCGTGTTGGGGTGTTTGAAATAGGCGCGACTAGTAACCGTCTTCAAAAGCTCGATCGCTTCAAGGTTTTCTCGACCGCCGTGCTCATTGGCTGACCACTCTCCATCCTTGCGACTGTAATCGAGATACAACATCGATGCCACAGCGTCGACTCGCAGGCCATCAATGTGGTATTCCTCGAGCCAGAACAGAGCGTTACTAAGCAGAAAACTAACCACCTCTGCGCGTCCGTAGTTATAAATCAGAGTATTCCAATCAGGGTGAAAGCCTTTTTGCAGATCAGCATGCTCATATAGATGGCTGCCATCAAATTTGCCTAACCCGTGTTCATCACTTGGAAAATGTCCAGGCACCCAATCTAACAACACGCCAAGATTGTGCGCATGACACTGGTCAATGAAGTACTTGAATTCTTCTGGGCGGCCAAAGCGGCTGGTCGGTGCGTACAAGCCGATTGGCTGGTATCCCCAAGAACCGTCAAACGGAAACTCGCTTATTGGCATTAATTGTAAATGAGTAAAGCCCATCTCAAGAACATAAGGAATTAATTGTTCGGCCAATTGAGAATAGGAAAGATAGTCGTGAGACTCACCGGAATTACGCCGCCATGAACCGAGGTACACCTCATAAATAGATACCGCATCTTCATGCGGTTGCGCTGGGCCTTCATGCCTGGCCATCCACGCTGCGTCAGTCCAGCTATAACTGGTATTGGGCACGGAGACCGATGCGGTATCAGGCGAACCTTGCATAGCAAGTGCAAACGGGTCAGCTTTTTGTGGTAAAACCTCTCCAGACGCATTTCTTATCTCATATTTATAGGAAACCGACTCGACTAATCCCGGAATAAATATCTCCCATATGCCACTGTCAGGGTGCTCTCGCATAACATTGCAACGGCCATCCCAATGATTAAAATCGCCGACCACAGATACTCGACTGGCATTGGGTGCCCAAACAGAAAATACGGTTCCGGAAATGCCATTCACCTCACGTAGCTGAGCTCCCAGCCATCGGTAAGCCTGCTCGTGTGTACCTTCACCAAACAAATACAAATCTTCCGGCGCCAGTACTGACGGGTATTGATAAGCGTCCTCAACATTAGTTGTTAGCTGTGGATAATTCACTTTTAAGTAGTAGTCGAATCGTTTGACTCTGCGGCCCATCAGCCCTTCAAATAAGCCTGCCGAGTCTATCTGGCTTAGGCTCGCCACCTTAGCGTTGTTGCTGCGCGCCATCACCGTCACACTCAAAGCACCGGGCAGGAAGCACCTGACAATTAGGCCTTTATCGCTTGGGTTGGGGTGCATACCAAGTACCGCGAATATGTCATTAAAATTGGCGTGAACGATGGCGTCGATCTGGGTTGGGTCTAAGGTTGGAATATAGTTATTGCTCATAATCGTCTTTCAGTGTGAATCGAAGTCAGAATGCTTTTGATTTGCGGGTCTACGAATATAGCCGATGTGTGAAGGTGTTGTTTACGTTGCCAGTTCGGATACTCCAAGAAGGTGCCAGGTATATTAACCGGTTCGCATATAAGCTGAAGGTCATCGAGTTGATACAGCATAAACTCACAATTCGTATGCGCATTAGCTCTAATGATAGCGGCACACAATGTTAGGTCCAAGGGCTTATTGCCTATCGTTCCCGAGAGTTCCTGGCGCCAGTCTTCAGGCAGCAAATTAAGTTGATTCAACCATTCTAGTAAACGCCGCTTTTGCTCTTGCCGGTGGGTCAATTGGGCTGGCAAATCATCAGAAGAGTCGAGTAAACCGTATTCGCTTCGCGATTTTATATCGTGTCCAGACCACCAACCAGCCAGCGTCGGCACATCATGATTGGTGACCATCAGCAAGGTATCGCGGGGCTGGCTTCTTGGGTCAATGAAACTGCCGTCATGATTGGTTTCAAACAAAAACACCTTGCTCTTAGTGATCGCACTTTCGGTCATTTTCTGGCGAAATTCATTGGGAACAACGCCCATATCTTCGCCCACCACCAAACAGCTATTTCTATGGCTCTCGATCCGCAAGATTGTCAGTAAGTTTTCCAATGGGTAATAAACATAAGCCCCATCTTTTGAATTTTCTAGCCACCACCATAGGCGCATTAGACCCATGACATGATCAATTCGCAAGGCTCCACAGTGAGCCATATTTGCCCGCATCAAATCTATAAAGTGCTGGTATTCAGTGTCCTTGAGCGCGGTTGGGTCTATCGCAGGTAAATCCCAGTTCTGGCCTTGCGCGGTAAATTGGTCGCCGGGCGCTCCAATGGTGGCACTAACGCCATATAACTTAGGGTTAGCAATAACTTCGGCCCCATCTTTCACAGCGCCAACCGCTAAATCTGCCATCAAACCAACTCTCATACCCCGCTGTGTGGCGAACGACTGGCATCCAGCAAGTTGTTCTTGCACGAGCCACTGAAGATACGAGTAGTAACGAGGGTCTAGAGCAGAGTTAAGCTGGGAGCTAAGCTCCTCGTGCGCTTGACTGACCTTTGCTTGCGCAACTTCAAAGTCACAAAATTTTCGTAATTTTTCGCCACCATCTGCAACAAACTGCCAATAATGTTTAGCTCGGGCACTCTCATTGGCAAGATGTACGGCTGCAAAATCGTCGAACAACAAATCGAATAGCCGATTTTTTTTAGCCGCCACCTGGGAATAATCAATGTACTCCAATGCTCTCAACTCAAGCAGTTCCTTGCGCAGCACGGAATTGCTAGCATGCTCCTGTACAGCAGAGCTCTCGCGAAACTCCGGCACTAATTCAGGAGCAATGTATATGGGGTTTAAAAACCTACGATCTGAAGGGCTGTAGGGGCTGGCGAAATTGACCCCACCGGCCATTGGCGCATGCAGCGGGTTTAATCCGATCATATCAACGCCGAAATCAGCACTGAGATTGATAAGTTCGCGCAGGTCAGCGAAATCGCCGACCCCCCAATTACGCTCAGATCGAAGCGTATAAAGTTGGCAGCTAATACCTAAGACTTTCTCGTCTGAGACGTCATTATTCAACTGATAACATTGCTCGGGGGCGTAAATTAGTTTGCTCTTTTTTTCTGCACCGTCGTTGCTTAGTCGCAAGCTATGGTAACCGTGGGGTATTTCAGGCAAGGTCCATTGCCGCGCCGTGTAACGCACATCACCAATGTAATACTCACCTGACTCTGGTAATTCAGACGGCATAATTTCACCACACACAGAGCTCTTATCGTCGCATACAATATTAAACTTAAAGACACTCTCTAGCTCGTCAGGGTGCACCCTAAGCTCGATAGCACCCTGCTTGGCAAACGAAACCGCCGGCAGCCAAGACCTCCAAGGATGCGCGTCTAAATTAAAAACCTCACGCTCTAACTGCGAACTATCCTCGACATCGTAATCCATCGCTCGAAGAAAATTGACTCTGGTTTCAATCGGCACGCTTTGTCGTTCACCAGAATAGCTGAAGTACTCGCTGGAGACCCCGCGCTGGTATAGTAATTTTTCAAGCATATTCATAGTGATTGCATTTTAGCATTTGCGTAATTAAATTACATTAATAGAAATCTCTAAAAACACCATATCTACTCATTTTTTCGAAGATCTCTATGTTTTTTTGTCACTTCTCCCTGCGGCATTCAGGCTATATATTCAATTTATGTAAGTTTATTACATTATGGATGGACTACTGTTTGACTTCGAATACGCATTTTATCTGGCTCGCGCGTAATTAAAGGTGCCGGAGGGATTAATTTTAAATCCCTCCGGCACCTTTTTGCTCCTTTTTGATTCGGTTGACATATAAACGCCCGCCTATGAAATTTAACGCCTTTAAAACGGGCGAGTTGCAAACGCGGCCGAGTGACCGCAAGGAACGGTAGTTTTTGAACTTATAAATTTATTCATCAATTCTTTTGAGTTTCACACCGTCCACAGTCATGAACCAATGCCCATCTTCTTCTTTAGGTGGAATTGAAACATCAAATGTTGTTGTCATAAATAGAATGCCAACAACAAAATCATCTCCTATAAAATTTTTTAGCGGCCCATTAACAGAGGTTGATCCTCCACCTTTTAAACGCTTATAAGCAACAGTGCCATCGGCTAGGATCAATAAGCGCATTTCTTTACTTTGCCAATCACCCACATAATGTGATTTTTCTTCGGGTAAGGGAGCTGCACATCCAGACAAAAAACAAGCAAAGATAATCAATAATAAGTAATGCTTCATGAGATTTCTCTTAAGTATTTATAACAGTTTTGTTATCAGGTATCGTGCCGAAATATTTTAAATATTCGGGCACGTATATTGTTTATCTTGAAAGTGCCAAATGATCTAAGTGAGTATGGTACAGCCTTTTTCAGTATTCAAACAAATGTAAGTGAAACGGCTCAATGCAACACTACAACAAAACTACCGAAACTACCGGGACACCCATTACAACACTACTGGTGAACCAACACTACTGGTGAACCAACACTACTGGTGAACCAACACTACTGGGACAGCCATTAATCTGCCACTACTGGGACTGCCACTACTGGGACTGCCACTACTGGGACAGCCATAACTATTACTTGTAAATCTTACTCTAATCTGGGAGTCTAAGCACTTAAAGGAATAAAGGAGAGTTAGGATGACTCAATCCAGAGAAACTAT
>Ga0075467_10004278_pt1 | contig 10643 bp, 8 predicted proteins | sample DEB08_DNA_9_FD_75067 | JGI IMG/M metagenome (GOLD analysis project Ga0075467, IMG submission 75067) | Aqueous microbial communities from the Delaware River and Bay under freshwater to marine salinity gradient to study organic matter... | ecosystem: Environmental > Aquatic > Marine > Coastal ...
AAACTCAGTGGGGCCTAACTTGACCTATAGCTGGTCGATATCACCTACCGTTACGGGTGCTGGTCTTAGCGGATCGAGTCCAAGCTTTACGCTACCATCTTCGCTTAGTGATTCGGTGGTTTATACAGTATTTTTGAGTGTTAGTGATGATAGAGGCTGTATAGATACGCTATCCAAGCGCTTCACACTTTACCCCACACCTGAGGCCGACTTTGCTTTATCCGTACGCGATAGCTGCGGTCCTTTAACGGTGAGCTTTAGTAATTTATCCAGCTCGGGCCAAAGTAGTATGGACACAACGACCTTGAGTTTTACTTGGGACTTAGGCAATGGCAGTAGCTCTAATGCGAACACGCCTAGTCCAGTAACGTATACTAACAGCAACACTAGCGATACCACCTATTATATCAGCTTAATCACCACCAATGCTTTTGGCTGTAATGATACTTTAGTAGACTCAGTGATTGTACGTGCTGATCCTCTAGCAGATTTTAGCGCAACAACCTATTTAGAGTGTGCACCATTTCAAATTGACACTTCGATTATAAGTTGGACTAATTATCCATTAATTAATAGCGGTTACATTTGGGAAATCTTTGACTCAAAGGATTCATTACTTGGAACAGGTACTGACCCAAACACTATTAGTTATAGCATTAACTCCCCAGCAGATAGCATTATATTAAGATTAATAGCGGTTAGTCCTTTTGGTTGTGCAGATGATACTCTCGAAAGGAGTTTCCAAACTATTCCAAATCCAGTTCCAAATTTCACTATTCTTAATCCGCAAGGTTGTAGTCCTCTTAGTTTAAACATTGTAGACAGCTCTTCAGTCGGAGTAAGCTATGAATGGTTTGTAGATAATCAACTTGTTTCGACCAATTCAAATCCAAACCTTACTCTTACAAATAGGGGGCGTATTATTGATTCTTTATATACAGTAAAACTAATAGTAACTGCGGGAGGAACAGGTTGCAAGGATTCAGTCGAACATAACGTAACAGTTTTTGCTCTACCTGAGGCGAACTTTAGTGTGACACCCGTTTGCGAAGGAGAAAACCTATTCTTCAATGACCTATCAACGAGTATTGATACGATAGTTTCATGGTATTGGGATTTTGGAGATGGAATAACAGATAGTAGTCAAAATCCCATTCACCTTTATTCGGGCTATGGTTGGCAAAATGTGAGCTTAACCGTAACCGATTCTCGAGGCTGCAATCATATCTTCTTTGATTCTGTTTTAGTGTACCCAAACCCAGTAGCAATTATTACTAAAAGCGGCAATTGTGAAGCTCAAAACATATGTAGAGGTCAGTCGGTAAGTTTACTTGATTCCTCGTTTATTGATGCATTAGGGGCTCCCATTACTAGTTGGGGCTGGGATGTTGATGGTGACGGGATTATCGATTATAATGTGCAAAACCCTAGTCATAATTTTAGTGACACAGGCTCTACAACAGTTCACTTATACGTACAAAGTATCTACGGTTGCGTAGACAGCATAAGCCTGATATTTAATGTCTTTGACATTCCTGATATTGCGTTTGATTTCGATACCACAGCTAACTGCGGCCCTTTAACGGTTAATCTTCAAAACCAGAGTACCGGTCGTATTGACTTTAGTGATTGGACTATCTATACTTTAGACTCTTTAGGTAGCCGACAAATTATGTTGAATGATACTAATCGGTTTTTAACAACTCCCGTAACTTTATTGCCTAGTTACCTTGCCGACACAACGTATTATTTTGAATTGATAAGTGGTAATTGTTGTGGGTCAGACACATTAACCAAGAGTATACTTCTGAATCCGTTGCCAGTAGCGGCAATGTTAGCCTCTAGCGTTGAGGGCTGTACTCCATTTCCGGTGAACTTTCAACTAGATGGTTTGGTCAAAGGGTTGCCAGATTATTTAATCATGAATTTTGGTGACGGTCGGGTGGACACTATCCGACAAAACTTTTTAATCAATAGCATTGGAGATACTATTTATGTATGGGGGCAGCAGAGTAATACTTTTACCAACCCCTTAAACTATGATACTACTTACGTAGTTTCTTTAACTGCGGTAAACGATTGCGGTGACAGTACAGTTACAATAGATATTTTAGTCCACCCTAATACAGTCCAAGCATTTTTCCAAGCCAACCCGGTTAATGGCTGCCAAGATTTGCAAGTGAATTTCCAAGCCTTTTCTTTTGGCGGCTCTAATGTTTCTTGGTGTTTTGATTATGATACTTTGAGTAACTTGTGTAATCAACCTGTTGCCATCGGAACATCATTTACACATACCTATAATCAAGCGGGCACCTATGTTGCTGCCCAGTTTGTTGATGATGGCTGCAGCTACGATACGGCCTTTCAAATAATCACGGTTTACCCAGCACCAGTTGCTGCTTTTAGTTCTAGTAATTTTTTATGTGAAGGGGATACGGTTATCTTTTCTGACCAAAGCTTGGCCAATGGAGCATCCATTAGTTCTTATTTATGGGATTTTGGTGATGGTGATAGCTCGTACTTGACTAATCCAACTCATGTATATGACACTGCTGGTACCTTTACAATAAAGCTTCTAATAAGCTCCGCAAATAGCTGTTTGGATAGTATTTATCAAAGTCTAACTATCTACGATAAACCTGATGTAGATTTTGGCTACACAAATGCTTGCCTTAACGAGCAGCCTATTCAGCTTACGGATTCTTCAAGTTTGAATACAGGAACAATTATTAGCACTCTTTGGGACTTTGGTGATGGTAACACCTCAGTCAACGTAAATCCTTTGCATAATTATGCAGCGCCAGGCCTTTACCGGGTTAGTTTAATTAAGATCAGCTCTAATGGCTGCATTGATTCGGCCTTTCATAATATAAATGTATTTCCTGAGCCTCAAGCGTCTTTTACTTACTCTAGACTTAGTGAAGACTCATGCTCCCTACCACAGCAAATAGATTTTATTAACCAAAGCCAAGGTGCCCAAGGCTTTCTTTGGGATTTTGACTTTAGCAATAACCCTGGTCAAGACACATCAACCTTAGTTAACCCGCAGTATACGTTTAACAATTTTGGTGTTTTTCAAGTGGCTTTATTTGCTTATAATCAATTTGGATGCACCGATACGATAATTAAGGCCATACAAGTTAGTCCCGTTCCTGAAGCGGGCTTTTTAGCCGATACTTTAAGTGGATGTCAGCCTTTACTCGTTAGCTTTACAGATACAAGCCAGTATAATTTTAATGGCCCTGGGGGGGTTAACACATGGTTCTGGGACTTCGGAGACGGAGGAGTATCAACTATTTTAAACCCTAGTCACGTCTTTCAAGATTTTGGTAGTTTCCAAACAAGTTTGATTGTTACCACCGACGTAGGTTGTAGTGACACTGTTTTAGGTCCTATTATCGAGGTTTATCCTCGACCTGTGGCTAATTTTCAAATTAACCAGATAAACGCAAGAGAATTCAAATTAATTAATACCTCTCTTAATACAGACAGCTCTACTATTTACCGATGGCGTTTAGGGGACGGAAGCACATCAAGTCTGAGTAGCCCCAGTCATCGTTATAGATATGATTTAACAGAGGGAGGTCATAATCTTAATATCTGCCTTTGGGTAGAGAATACTTATGGATGTGCTGATTCCGTTTGTGTCAATTTAGAACTAAGCTCTCTTCAACTGAATGTGCCAAGTGCATTTACACCAGAGCTTGATGTAGCCTCTGATGCTAACGTATTCTTACCGAAAGGTCATTCCCTACGGGAATATACTTTAAGGATTTATGATAAGTGGGGAAATATAGTTTTTGAAACTAATGCTTTGGATGAAGAAGGGAAACCTGTAGATGCATGGGATGGAATGCATTACAAAAATGCTACTCCACTACCTATGGGGAGTTATACTTGGCGAATTGATGCAGTCTTCAATGATGGGACCGTTTGGTTCGGGAAGGAATATAGAAATGGAACGCAAAAAAATGTAGGTAGTGTTACGCTTATTAGGTAGATTATTAGTGTTTTTGGGCTTTTTACCAGGTGCCTCATTAATGGCACAGGATCCCGTATTTGCCCAATACTATCTTAATCAAAACTATCTAAACCCTGCCTTTGCAGGCTATACAAATGACCTAACCGTTAATTTTAATTCACGTGCCCAGTATTTTCGAGTACCAGGCTTATTAATGTCCCACATTGCTAGTGTTAATATTAGCTGCGAGGATGAAACGCGTTTAGGAATAGGGGTTTTAGCATATAATCATATCGAAGGAGAGGGCTACCTTAGTACGACCAATTTATCTGGTCAACTTTCAGCAAACTTTCCTTTTAAGTTTAAAACAGGAATACGCTCCAGGATGAACAAAGGTCTAATTGCAGGTGGCGTGCAGTTTGGTCTTGGTCAAAAGCACTTAAATTGGGACCGTCTAACTTTCAGTGATCAATTTACCCCATATGCTAGCGGGGTGCAAGGGCCATCTAATGTAATGCAGCAGCAAAGAAGCTCAAACCTTTTTTTAGATGCTTCACTGGGAATTCGTGCTTCACTTGAATTCGGCACAGGTAGGAGGCCAAAATTCCTATCTCTTGGCGCTTCAGTTTTTCATATCAATCGACCAGTGCAAACTTTTTTCGAATCTGAAGTGCCTTTAGAGCCTAGATATTCTTTTTACCTCTTTAGTTATTTTGGCAGTGTCAGGGGAGGGCGCACAAAAGATCTTCGCTATTGGACTTTTGGTGCTCTTGCAGATTATCAACAAGGTCTTCAATCACATACTTTTTCACTATACAAAGATGCAAATGAGCTTCTCACAGTGGGCTTTAGTTTAAGGCGTCAAGAGTTTATTTTTATTGACCGAAATATAGATGCTGTAATCCCTCACGTTATGTTTCATTTAAACGACTTCAACAAGTCCAAGGATGACTTAACTATTTCGATTTCCTACGAATGGACGGTTTCAACTTTAGGTGAAGAACAAACTTTCGGTACTGCAGAAATCGGCATAAAGTGGCGCTTTGCCGGACGAAACCTTTGTCGAAAACGAATGAAATTATGCAAAGTGAAAGGTTTTGACATGGGCCATGATATGCCAAATATATATTTCTAATCAGCGGGGGTGAAAAACTGATTTTAAGTGTCAAAATGAAGAACAAACTTATTAACAGCAAACTATATCTCATTTTCCAAAATACCTTCTCCAGTAGCCTCCTCCAGCGATAAAACAAAAAAACCCGTAACTCTCGTCACGGGCTTCTATACTTATCTCAAAAAGGCATTAATACGCCATCTTCACAATTTTTTCCGCATCTACGGAAGTGAGTTTTTGGTGCTCGCCTAAGCCTTTCCAGCCGCGTTCTTTGAAGCGTTTGGAGATTTCTTCGGCCGTTCCTTCGTAATCTTTGGTATAGGCGGATAGTCTGGTTTCGATGCCAAGTTCGTTGAAAAAGGTTTCGGTGCGCTTAATGGCAGTCATGGCTTTTTCTTCAATACTCCCTTCCTTAATATTCCAAACACGCTCGGCATATTGCGCGAGTTTCTCCTTCTTCGTTTCGAAATTATACTCATAGTGCCGTGGGGCAATGATGGCCAAAGTACGGGCGTGATCAATCCCGTAAAGGGCAGTAAGCTCATGGCCCATGGCATGCACAGCCCAGTCGGTAGGAACGCCTTTTTGAATTAAGCCGTTTAAGGCCATGGTGCAAGACCACATAAAGTTGGAGGCGGCCTCATAGTCGCTCGGATCGGCCATTATTTGGGGTGCAATTTCAACCAAGGTTTGTAAAATCCCTTCGGCAATGCGGTCTTGTAAATTGGCATGTGCAGGAAAGGTAAGATACTGCTCCAAAACGTGAGTAAAAGCATCGGTTATGCCATTGGCCAACTGTCGCTGGGGAATAGAGGCAATTACCTGCGGATCTAAAACCGAGAATTGAGGGAATAGGCCAGCACCACCCATGGTGAGCTTTTCTTTAGTTTCGGCCCGGGTAATTACCGCTCCCGAATTCATTTCTGAGCCAGTCGCGGGCAGGGTTAGAACCGTGCCAAAGGGCATTCCTTTTAAGGTGGGGATTTTGTTTTTAGGGATATCCCAAGGTTCGGCCCCGTCGTAAAGTGCCGCCGCGGAAAGGAATTTCGTGCCGTCGATTACCGAACCACCACCCACGGCAAGCAGATAGCTAATGTTTTCGTCTTTAATCACCTTTAAAGCATTGAGTAAAACCTCGTATTCGGGATTGGCAGGAATACCGCCGAATTCAATTACCTGATGATCGGTAAGAGCGGTTTTTACCTGCTCGTAAATGCCGTTCTTTTTAATGCTTCCGCCGCCGTACAGCATCAGCACCTTAGCGTTGGCGGGGATTTCACTTTTTATACTCTTAATCTGATCCTTGCCAAAAATGATTTTGGTGGGGTTTTTAAATTCAAAATTTCTCATGTTTATTTTATTTTCGTTTATAATGTGAGCTCGACGTAAAATTAGGCCTAAACGGATTTTCCAATAAAAATGAAGATCCTACATCTAGCTCATTTGCTGTAGTCTTTTACAGCTGCACGATCCCGACTAGTCTTTTCTTACCATTGAAAATCTGAGGCTCTAATTTATTGTCGAATTCACGTGTTTATAGTTTCACGACCATTTTCCCTTGGTTCTTTCCTTCGAAAAGATCTAAAAAAGCCTGAGGCACTTGGTCAAATCCCTCTCTAATGGTTTCCGTATAAGTTAACTTTCCTTCCTTCATCCAAGCAGCGAGCTGTTGTATCGCCGCGGCGTGTTTGTCGGCATAATCGAATACCACGAAACCTTGCATTAAAGAACTTTTCTTTACTAGGAAAGACTGTACGCTAATGCTTTTTGGGGCTTCGGTAGTATTATACACCGAAATGGCGCCGCAGTTTATCGTGCGGGAGAATTTGTTGATATTAAATAGCACCGCTTCTGATATTTCACCGCCTACATTATCAAAGTACACATCTACACCAGTGGGACAAGCCTTAGCGATGGCTTCGCGCATATTTTCGGTCGTCTTATAATTGATGCCTTCATCGAAACCGAATTTAGATTGCATCAGCGCTAGCTTCTCATCGCTACCCGCAATACCGACTACGCGCATACCGAGAATCTTTCCAATTTGGCCAACAATACTGCCCACGGCACCGGCCGCACCCGAAACTAAAAGCGTCTCTCCTTTTTGTGGCTTGCCGATCTCCATCATTCCCAGATAGGCAGTAAGGCCGGTTAAACCTAAAACGCCGAGGTAAGCCGAAAGGGGCGCTACATTGGAGTCTACCTTAGTGAGGCTGCGCGCGTGCGTAACTTGCACTTCCTTCCAGGCTAAAGCGCCAAAAACATAGTCGCCCGCACGAAAGCCTTCTGCTTTTGACTCTAAAACTTCGCCCACAATGCCCGATTCAATCGGCTTTCCCACTTCGAAAGGGGCGATATAGGAGGGCGCATTACTCATGCGTCCCCTTAAATACGGATCTACCGAAAGGTAAAGCGATTTGAGTAAAACCTCACCTTTTTGTAGGCTGGGGATTTCACTGTAGGTAAACTCGAAATCCTCTAAGCTAGGCTTGCCTTTGGGGCGATTTTTTAATAGTATAGTTTGACTAGTTTGCATAAGCGTTTTTGGTTTTTTATGAATGAGCGGAAAAACTGATAATTACTTTGCCCTGAGCATGGCCGGTAGCTAGATGTTCGTAGGCTTCCACTCCTTTTTCAAAAGTATAAATCAAGTCGATTATGGGCTTGATTGTTTCGGCTTCCACCAGGCTTTTTATCAGACCTAATTGCTCGCCGTTCGGCTGCATCCAAGTTAGTTTGTAAACCGCCGATTTCTTTTGAATTAAGGCCGCTAATTGTTCGGGTAATTGATAATTTGTCATGCCCATCATTTGCGCTGTTTCCTCGTCAGGAGCGGAGCCAGCAATGGAACTTACTTTGCCTCCTTCCTTAATTATTTCAAAAGCATCGAGCGTATAATCGCCTCCCAGGGTATCGAAAACGATATCTAGGTTATTAGCGACCTCTTTATAATTTTCACTGGTATAATCAATTACCCGATCGGCACCGAGGGCTTTAACCCAGTCAACATTTTTAGCGCTGGTAGTGGTGTAAACAATAGCGCCTTTGTGTTTGGCATACTGAATAGCGAAGCTACCCACACCACCAGAACCCGCGTGAATTAATACGCGGTCATCTTTTTTAATTCCTACTCTTTCTAGGGCCTGAATGGCGGTTAATCCCGCTAAGGGTAAACTTGAGGCCTCCTCGAAAGAAATGTTGGTGGGCTTTAAGGCGATTACCTCGCTATTTACGGCAACAAACTCCGCTACGGTACCCATTTGTTCTTGCGGTACGCGGGCATAAACCTCGTCACCAATTTCGAAATTGCTTACCGCTGCGCCTTTTTCTACGATTACACCACTTACATCATAAGCAATAGTAGCAGGGAGTTTTAGCGCAATCATTTCTTTTAAATAACCGCCTACAATCTTATAGTCGATGGGGTTTAAGGAAGCGGCCTTTACCGCAATTAATACGTCTTTATCTTGAAGGCTAGGTTTAGCAATAGTTTTAATGGCCAAGCTTTCGCTGATTACACCATATTGTGTGATTTGTAAAGCTTTCATGTATTTTATTTTTATAGTTTAAAGTGAATTAGATTGATTTTCAGTCTTTTTAGACAGGATCGAGATCCATTTATCGAGGGTGTCTTTCAATAACATTACCTCCCCAAGCTGCACTTCTTCCGAAAGGAGTGATTGCAATAGTTTTTCGGGAACGGGCATGGCCTCTGACTGATAAGATAGGCCTTTTTCGGTGAGGCTTACTAGTACCGTGCGCTCATCTTTTTCCGAGCGATTGCGCTGCAGCAGATAGGTTTTTTCCATGCGCTTAATTAGCGGGGAAAGCGTGTTGGTGTTAAGCAGCAGCTTTTCTCCAATTTGGTTAACCGACAACTCTCGGTGTTCCCAGAGCACTAAAAGCACGAGGTATTGGGGATAAGTCAGGCCCATTTTCTCAAGATGTGGCTTATAGGCTTTAGTAATTAGGCGCGAAACGGAGTATATGGGGAAGCAAATTTGTCGCTCGAGTTTTAAAGGATCTTGCTTTTTCATGCCTTGCTATTTTTTGAGTTACGCCACGCTTGCCAAGCACCAGTGGACCAAGTTGCCCAGACGATTAAAATGGGTTGGAAGAATAAGCGAATCAGTCGGGCGCGATCTGAATCGAGAACACCAAAGGCATCTTTGCCATCGAGGTATTGGGCAATGTTTCCAGGGAAGACTAAAACGAAGAATATCGCCAAAGCCCAACCGATCTGGGCTCTTTGATTTTTCCAAAGAAGAAGGCAGAGGCCAATAGCCATTTCTACGATTCCCGAAAGAATCACCACCAAGTCTTTACTCATCGGAACCCAGTCGGGTACTTGGGCTTGAAAATCGATGCGGTTAAAGGTGAGATGACTGAAGCCCGCAAAAATCATAAAGAGTGCAAGAATTACTCGAAATATATTCTGACTAAGATTGGTTTGAACTGTTTTTTCCATGATGCCTTTTTTAATCGCACAAAATTAAATCGTGTGCGATGCAAATGTGAGGCTTTTAGAGTCTGTAAGGGGAATAAGGGTATAGAGTTCTTCGATAAGCTATCAAAGCGATAAATTATGAGCCCGCTACTGTTTTTCTACAATGGCATCTGTGACTTTATTTACGATTGGGATAACTACCAATGCTACCGGTAGCACGATTACCCAAGTGCTAATAAAGTTAGACATCCATTTTTTAAAAAAATCATCCACAAAGCCTTCTCGCACAAGTAGCAAAATACCGGAAAGACTGATGCCGATTGAAAAAGTCATTAAAAAAAGGAAGACAAGCATGCGAAACTTGGCTGGGATTTTCATTGAATGGGACTTTTAGTTATCTCCGCGAGAAGAGTTTAATTTTACCCGTCAATTTCGGTATTTAAACTATTTTTTGGAAGGGCAAAAGTACTTTCTTTTACTTGATAGTGCGCGATAATTATGGAGCACTTGAGTGTTGTTCAGGCAAGTAGTTTAGGTTTTTTTGCTCGTTGGCAGATGCCTAATTTCACATTGACCTTACTTTATTTAAGTAGCGCCTTTAAACGAATACAAGTCCCAAGCCTAAAGCAATAGCAAGCAGTTCAATCATAAAAAACAGCACCACCAAGAGGGACTTGAAAAAGCTTTCAAAGCCTTCATCCTTAGTGAGAAAGACCCGAAAAGTCAAAATTAATAATACCGCATCTACAAAGGGGTTAAACACCAAATTTGTTCTTAAAACCTGAGTTCGATGCAAAATTAGGCCTCAGACCTCTTATAAATAGTGGGTTTTAAGCCGAAGCGGTGAAGCAATAGCGGGCTATTCTGAAGGGCTAAGGCGCCAAAAACTGCTTTTTAGAAGAGGCTTAAACGTTTTTTTCAATAAAAGTGAAAATCCTGCATCTAGGTCATTTGCTGTAGCCCGCTACAGCTGAACGATCCAGACTAGTCTTTTCCTTTTATTGAAAATCTGAGGCTATAATTTTAGGTCGAACTCAGTTCCTCTATGAGCGATGCTCCTATTATCTATTTTGATAACTGGGTGTTGCTTACCTTGTGGTGAAACAAAAACGGGAATTGTG
>Ga0075467_10004279_pt1 | contig 10643 bp, 9 predicted proteins | sample DEB08_DNA_9_FD_75067 | JGI IMG/M metagenome (GOLD analysis project Ga0075467, IMG submission 75067) | Aqueous microbial communities from the Delaware River and Bay under freshwater to marine salinity gradient to study organic matter... | ecosystem: Environmental > Aquatic > Marine > Coastal ...
CCTTCGCCCGTAACCACGGCACCGCACGCATCATGCTAGAACGCGCGATCACACTTGACCCCAATTCCGCTTGGGCACTCAGCAGACTGGGCTGGCTCGAAGTATATGCCGACCGCCCCGAAGTTGCCTTTCAACATTTTGAACACGCAATGCGTCTTAGTCCACTTGATCCAATGAATTTCAATAATCTTGTGGGGATTGCAAGTGCGCATCAGATCTCTGGCGACTATAGTACCTCGGCCGATCTCTTCCAGCGCGCGTTGATGGAACGGCCAAGTGCTTATTGGATACACCGAAATCTGGCACCAGTTCTGTTGGCAGCAGGACGTCCCCAAGAAGCTGAGGCGTCAAAAAAAGTTATGCTGAATGCATATCCCGATATGACTGTTAAGCGATACAAGGATGCAATGGTCTTTTCTCCAAAAGCACTGGAAAGTTTCGCAGTCTATATGCGCGAATTGGGCATCCCTGAAGAGTAATTTATAGCTAAAGCAATATGTGGCATACCGTTAAATAGTATACTTGAATGGCTGCTTTGGAAATTCCTGACGTAGAGTCTCGTTTCAGCTTCAACGGCTGCAATGGGCCGAGGCAGTGTGGAAACCCTGTGAGAGAAATTTTTGGTAGAATACCGTTCTATCAAACAGCCCAATATGGAATACTGAACTCTTGAGCACACTAAACGCACTCGATAGCGGAAATTCATTCTATTGGCTCGGCTGGATATAGGGTTTCCACACAGCCTCGGCCGTGAACGACAACTTCTCAAATGGGCGATGAGCAGACTTTGATCGAAGTGACCGAGTATGGCCTAGTAACCCGTCTCACCACTGATACACGACGTTGGCCAATAATCTATCAACGAGTGGGTTAGGAAAATTATCGCCAGTCTAGGTGCTGCGGGAAAGTTACTATGGCAAAACTGATTGCGCTTTCCGCCTGTTCCAGATCTTCATCGGTAAAGGACATAGACCAGAAAAGCTTGTCCGGTGGTTTGAAAATTCTGTGGTCTCACCGGGCCTTCATGAACGTGGCCTTATAGCTGCATCGGCTGAATGCGCATCACGGTAGCTTTAAACAGTCTGCACAGTGAATACGGAGCCAAAAAAAGTCGGATTCTTCTACGAGCACACTAGCTAGTCAATTTTACGTTTCCAGTCAGTTTTAGGCACTTCTCCCGATGCTTTCAAAACCGGATAGGCAATTGAAGTTAGATGGCTATTGATTCTTTTGAGATCACGGATGAAATCAATATGAAGCGAGCTGGTGGAAATGCTCTCGACTTGCCCCTTGCCGATCCTCGCATAATGGGCCGCAATAGAAATGCGCTCCTGATCTCTCATCTCGTTTTTGGCATCATATAATTCGCGCGCCAGTTCAGGGTCTCCCGAAACGAATGTATTGATTGCCAGTTCAAAACTGGAAACAACCAATTGATGAAGCGCTCTGATTTCGGCAAATCCTTCGTCTGAAAATACCAATTGCTGTTTGATTTTCTTACGGGCGATATCCATCAACCCGCTTTCAACAATATCTCCAATGTGTTCCATGTTTGCCGTGAAACTCAAAATCTCTTGAGCCTGATGGCTTTCGTCTTCGGTCAGTTCACTTTGCATGGTTTTTGCCAGATATAATTTGATGGCGTCAAAAAGCCGGTCCACATCGTCATCTTTAGCAACAATTGATTCCAGTAAATTCTGGTCACTGGTTTTCAACACAAGATAAACATTGGACAGCATTACCTGTGAAATCTCCGCCAAATGAAGCGCCTCGCGCTTTGCACAGGCAAGCGCAATTCCAGGCTTTAATATTTGACTGTCATCGAGGTATTTTGGCTCCACCTTTTTAAAATCATTTTCATCTCTCGGCACAAGAGAGCTTGCGAAACGAAGCAAGGGTCTGCTCAACAGCAGTCCAACCAAAACGACCGTGACATTTAAAACAATATGAAAGACCGCAGGAATAATACCATTGGCGAAATCGTAAAATAGTGCCAACTGTTCAAGCGCTTGTGGCACAGCAAAAAAGAACACTACAGCAACCATACCGCGTAGGATTAGGTTCGTTGTGACCGGAATTCTCGCCAACCTTGGCGCTTTCAAATTGGCAAGAACCGGTAGCAATCCGCTGCCAATATTAGCTCCAATAACCAAATAAAGAGCTGAGGCAACATCAATGAATCCTGATGTGACAAATCCTATTGTCAGAAGTAAAACCGCCAGACTGGAATGGGCCAGATAGGTTAGAAAAATAGCAAACAGCGCAAGCAAAAATGGTTGCTGAAGCAAAAGACCCAGAACGGTTTTCGCTTCCGGTGACTGAAACAGACCATTGCCAATTTGCCCTATCAGCGCCAGTGACGACAAAATCAGACCGATGCCGATAAACGCTCTGAAGATGCTGCGCCTTTTGGAATTTTCCGTGGATAAAAAACCAAATACGCCAATTGAAATCAGTGCGGGCGCTAACCAGATAATCTTTTGGGATGCGAGCAGTACCGCGATAGCAGTTCCAATATCAGCGCCCAAGATAATGTAAAAAGCTCCTGTCACACTTATGACAGCACGCGCAGAAAACGAGGCCGCAATCATCGCTGTGGCAGTGCTGCTTTGAAGCATAGCGGCAGCAAAAAGACCCGAGAGAAAGGCCGGCAGAACTTTGTCTTCGGACTTGCCTGCAAGCCTGTTCAAGGATGCTCCATAGGCGCGCATAACACCTGTGCGGACCATTCTCAGCCCCCACAAGAGTAAAGCAATGCCCCCAAGCAATTCAACAAACACATACATTTTTAGTTTCTTTCGACCAAAATGGTCAGATCGATGGCACAATCCAATCGGGGACAATACCACATTTACGGATATATTCTTCGGCGTCAGCGCCTCTGAAAAGCCCATGATCGCTCACAAGAACGGTTGACCAACCGTTTGAAGCGCCACCTAACACATCGGTGTGTAATGTGTCGCCAATCATGCAGATACGCTTTGGATCAACCCCTTTTTCGAGGAGCCCTTCCACGAGCTGAAACACCGACGGAAATGGCTTGCCATGAAACTCTGGCGTTACACCCATCAAATCCGCCAAACGATGGGCCACATAACCAGGTTCAGTGGAAAACCGCTCCTCCAATGGCGCGATTACATCTGGATTAGCAACCAAGATTGGGCGCTGTCGATTCGCCAGAGAAGCTTCAAGTATACGTTGACGATGGGTGTTCCATTCCCAAGTGCTTAGAAAAAGAAAACCGTCTACTGCATCGTATACCGCTGCATCATTTTCCAATAGGACACAATCAACATCTAAATCATCGGATGAGAAGTCCGCTTTGGACATCACACCCCAGCGCTCCACATTCATTGTCGAAATCGCATTTTCAGCAGCCATTCGGCTGGTGACTATTTCGTCACTAGAAAAATCAAATCCCAAATTTTTGAACTTCAGGACTGATTGAGGTTTGGGAAGTGTTGCAGCATTGGTAAGAACAAAAACCCGCTTGCCCTTCGCGCGCAATGCAGCGATGCATTCCGGCGCGCGCGCAATGGGTCGATTGCCAACATTTAAGACACCAAACGCGTCAAAAACAAAGACATCACACTGGTCTACCAAATCCAGCAGTCCAGCCTTATGTTTCGGCGAAGTTGGATAGTTCGTTTTCGGCAGACGATCACGAACGGCTTCATAAAAATTAAAAGCCGATTCGGTATCAAAGTCCTCGAAGTATTGTCCTGGCTGATTAGATAATGGCACCGCGCACCTTTGCAGAGACCCACTCGCCAATGACCACGGCAAACAATATGACGAGCAAAATCAATGCCACTTGCGGCCAAGCCAATGTGTTGAGTGAAGACTGTAATTGCAGGCCAATTCCGCCTGCGCCAACAAGACCTAGAACGGTAGACTCGCGAATATTGATGTCCCATCTAAACACAGAAATTCCAGCAAAGGCTGGCAGAATCTGCGGGACAATCGCATAAGCCATGACTTGCCATCGGCTTGCACCAGTCGCAGTAACTGCCTCCACTTGCTTAAGATCGATCTCCTCTATCGCTTCATACAAAAGCTTCGCGCAAAACCCGATGGAGCGGATCGCAATTGCTATCAAACCTGCCAATACGCCAGGGCCAATTATCGCCACCAGTAACAATGCCCAAATGAGCGAGTTAATTGACCGTGTTGCAACAATGATGAACAGGACGACTGGCCGAATGAAAAACGCACTAGGCGTTGTGTTTCGCGCAGCCAAAAATGCAATTGGCACAGCCATCATCAAGGCCAATATTGTACCGATTGTTGCCATGTTGAACGTGTCCCAAATCGGGCCCCAAAGTTTGTCCATATAAGACCATCTTGGAGGGAAAGCCCGCGAACCGATGTCGGAAGCAATTCGGGGTGCATCCCAAACGAAAAACCAAGTCGTAACCTCGGATATTTTGTTCCAACAATACATGAAAATTGCAACAGCGCCGAGATAACCAAACCAACGGAGCAAGGATTGTTTTTGAGTGTGCAGGCGCCAACTTTTAACGCCATTATTTTGATTAATAGGCATTATTGGACCCTCGCTCTGATGATGCCGGAGAGGTATTCAAGGGCCATAACGATCACAATGATAATCAGAAGAATGGCAGCGGCAGTGTCAAATTCATATCTGTCAAAAGCAGTATTAAGGGTCGCTCCAATACCACCTGCGCCAACCAAACCCAGCACGGCGGATTCGCGGAAATTGATGTCTAAGCGGTAAATTGAAAGGCCGATCAGCCGAGGCATGACCTGAGGTTGAACGCCGTAGTTGATCCATTGGAGCCAGGACGAGCCTGTCGCCTTGATCGCTTCAGCTTGGACTTTGTCCATGTCTTCGATGTTTTCCGCAAGCAATTTGGATAGAAATCCGATTGTTGCAAAGCTCAGAGTGATGAAACCCGCCAATGGGCCGAAGCCGAAAATGGCAACCATCAATATGGCTACGATGATTTCGTTAAGTGCGCGGGAAAGAGAAACGATGCCCCGGCAAATCAAGTAGACGGGCAGAGGCGCGATGTTGCGCGCAGCACCAAGACCTATTGGTATGGAGATCATAATGCCAACAACTGTTGAAGTGATCGTGATGACAATACTCTCAACCATTCCATCCCAAATATCTCCACCCCGTGAGGTGAAATCCGGATTTGAAAAGGCCTTTATGAATTCCCAACCACGGCTCAAACCTTCGCTGATGCGAGCCCAATTTACCTCGATCGAATTTACCGCGAGATAAAGGTAGACGATTATTGCAAGCAAGAATCCCCAACGAATGATTGGGTTTTTGATAAAATGAGGCTTTGACCAGCCTTTCCCAAGACGTTGATCAATTTGCAAAGCAGCACTCATGAATCCAACTCTTCAGCTTCGTCATCCTCTACTTTTTTGATGGTCGCCAGCCAGTCTTCCTCGCCATAAATTCGCGTCAGGACATCTTCTGTCAAATCCTGGGGAGTTCCATCAAATTGCAACTCACCCAGTTTGAGCCCGATGATACGCTGTACAAACATTTGAGCCAAGGCAACATCGTGAATATTGATGACAGCCGCAAGTCGCCTCTCTTCACATAATTCACAAATCAGACGCATGATTTGGCGAGATGTTTTAGGATCCAAAGATGCGGTTGGTTCATCAACCAAAAGAAGCGCAGGATTTTGAATGAGCGCTCTTGCAATGCCCACGCGCTGGCGCTGGCCGCCAGACAATTCATCAGCGCGTTTGTCTGCCATCTCCAATAGACCAACGCGATCGAGAAGGCGAAAGGCTTCGTCAATATCTGATTGAGGGTATTTGCGTAAAAAACTACGCCAAAAACCAACATATCCCAGACGACCTGAGAGTACGTTTTCCATGACTGTCAGACGTTCGACTAGGGCATACTCCTGGAATATCATCCCCATCGTGCGGCGGGCACGCCTTAAACCCTTGCTGCCAAGTTTGGTGATGTTCTCGCCTTTGAGCAACACACTGCCAGACGTAGGTTCCACCAAACGATTGATACAACGTATCAAAGTACTTTTTCCCGCTCCAGAAGGCCCAATAAGGGCTAACACTTGCCCGGCAGGTATTTCAAGATCGACCGCTTTAAGGGCTTGGTCGCCAGTTTTATACGTCTTGGTTAGTTTTTTGAGTTGAAGCATCTGCCCTCGCGCAATAGTTCTCCAGACTGCAGGTTGCCCCCGCAGTCTCTTTTTTTTTGAACCTTGATGCGATTACTGGCAGGTGTATGAAACACCATTTGCAGTATCAATTTTCCGGATGACGTCCCAGAAATCCTTATAATTCATTTCAAGGAATTGGCCTTCATTGGACTTCTCAAATTCCTTTTGAAGGCTTGAACCTTCCCAAGGGAATGAGAAAAACGCTTCCTTGATCTTTGCCTTTAGTTCCGGCTTCAAGTTGTGGGCTGTGCCAAAACCTGTAGTTGGAAAAGTTTGCGACTTGTAGATCGATACGACTTGATCTGCCTTGATCACATCACGGCTGATCATGCGCGCCATCACTGAGTTGGCGATCGCCCCTGCTGGATAATCCTTGTTCGCGACACCTAAAATCGTGTTGTCGTGCTTGCCGGAAAATGCGGCTTCAAAATCAGTGCCTGCAACCATGTTGTAGTCAGCCTTTAGGATAGCTGATGGAGCTTTAAATCCTGAGTTTGAGGTTTCAGAAGAAAACGCGAGGACTTTACCTTTGATGTCTTCAACTTTCTCAATGCCACTGCCAGGATAGGTGATGATTTCCATCTCATAGCCAAAGCCACCGTCTTTTGAAGCCATGATGGTAAACGGATTGAACCCCGCGCAGTTTACTGCCAGCGGATTTGAACCTGTGTTGAAGCCTGCAATATGCAGACGGCCTGAGCGCATAGCTTCAATTTGCGCAGCATTGTTTTGAACCGGGAAGAAAAGTGTTTCCTTGCCTGTCAGTTTTTCCATATGAACGAGAAAATCGCTCCATGCCTCTTTATACACTGCAGGGTCTTCAACAGGTGTGTAGGCAAAAATTAGCGTCTCTGGATCAACCAGTTGCGATGGATCGGTTGGTGTGTCTGCCACTAGATCTCCGTCCACATCACAATAACGTTCGTCCAGCGTTCCGCGTTCACAGTCTTGTGCTGCCGCAGGTGCAACAGCAAAAAATGACAAGGCAATTACTGCAGCAGAGCCCATTAGAATTTGTTTAATTTTCACGATTAAATACTCCCAAATTAGATGCGTGATAGTTCAGCTTAACCCCGCATCTTTACAAACACCAGCTCAGATAGTGCCTGTGCATAACAATTATATGACAAGAGATTTGGCACTTATATTCACCGCAGAATATCACGAACCACATTGCAAAAACCCAGATATAGTTTAATTCGAGCTAATGAGTATTTATTTTGTCAGACATGGCCAATCGGAATTCAACGCTGCTTTTACTGGCAATGGTGACCCGTTGATCTTTGATGCACCTTTAACAGAATTTGGAAAATTACAAGCTAAGGCGGCAAGGGAAAAGGTTGCCAAGTTGGGCATCTCCAAGGTGATTACCTCTCCCCTTACAAGAGCCGTTCAGACATCATTGCATATGTTTGATGGCATCGCGCCCATCGAGGTGGCAACGGGACATCATGAATTGCTTTCCCATAGTTGCGATGTTGGGCGCGGGCCTAAGGCTCTAAAAAAAGAATTTCCTGACTTATCGTTTGATCACCTTGATGACAGATGGTGGCATCATGTTACTGGGGACATCACCGAAATTGCGATTGAGCCAGAGCATATATTTGCAAACAGAATTGCAGATTTCGTCCAATCACTTGAAACAGTTGCTACCAAGCCGCTTGCTATCGTTGGTCATGGCAATGCGTTCAGACAAATCATCGGTAGAATGATGGAAAATTGCGAAATTCACCGATTTTCCTGATCTCAACAGATCTTAATTCTGAACCAGCACCCTTCAATTGAGCAAGCGCAAAACGTGCTCTAAAAAGTCAGTCTATTTCAAGTATATGAGATAGTATCTCACCCAGATCATTAACAACCAAGTCTGCACCAAGTTTGTCAGCCGCAATGTTTGTGTAGCCCCCAAAAACGGCGATGCTTTTCATCGTAGCGTTTTTGGCTGAATCAATATCTGCCGGGCTGTCTCCTACCATAATAGCTGTTTCGGGTTTAACGCCCAGTTCTGAGCAGGCATGAAACAACATGCCCGGTGCAGGCTTTCTATCCGGGCAAGTGTCACCACCAACTACGGACTCAAAATAGTGGTCCCATTTGAAATGGGCGAGAATTTCGCGCGAAAATACCTCCGGCTTATTCGTCACCAGCCCCATCTTCAAGCCCTTTTGCCTCACTGCAATCAATAAGGCATCGGCCTGCGCCATCGGAACGGTAAGATTGGTCAGATTATCCGCGTAAATACCCATCATTTCAGACGTCAATTCATTCAAACGGTCTTCATTGGGCATATCGTTTCGAAAAGTGAAAGCCCTCCCGACAAGCACCCTCACGCCATTTCCGATCATGGAGCGCACTTGATCCAAAGTGAGCGCCGGATGACTTTTCCAAGCCAGTAATGTGTTGATGGCAGCAGCTATATCTGGCGCTGAATCAATCAATGTACCATCCAGATCAAATAGCAAAGCCCGGAGGTTGGGGTTAAAAAGAGGGTCAGATTTCAAGTTATTTTCCAAAAATAAAAAGTGGCTTTTTTGCTCTGGCAAAGAATGCACAATACGAAAAGCTGTCAAGACAGTTGATTTCACAATATATTATGAGGCGGTTTATAGCACTCTAATAATCTGTTGCTAGCGATTTTTCATCTTATAAATCTTCAAAGCATACCCTCATAGAACAAAAATGACCCACTTGATTTCGCAAACGAAAACACCAATCGGTTAATCCGCTTAGCCGACATCGTGGTAGTGAAGTGCTGATAAATCCAAATGTCCGCTAATGGGAAACAGGGCTGCTGGCCCGTAAATTAAGCCAACGGCTGCAAAGGGCCGAGAGTGACGTTCAAGTCTGAAAATCGAAGGTCGTAAAAGGGCTCAATGCGGACCTTTGCACACTTATAATGCAGGCCACTTAAGACCTAAATTTGCGATTGTGAAAACTCGGTTGAATGTGCACTTGAAGTGTTGGCCTGATCAGCGTTGCTTTTTACCAAATTGTTGAATGTCAGAACCGATAGACTCAGATAATGATGCGGCCAATTTGCTTCCTATGGATTCCGTTGCAGCCTTGAGTGGATCGTGTTGCAAATGCGCATAACGTTGTGTGGTTGCGCTATCTGAATGACCAAGCAATGCCCCTATAATCGGTAAGCTTGCTCCACCTGAAACTGCCACACTTGCAAAGCTGTGCCTTAGATCATGAAGCCTTACATCTTCAATTCCTGCTATTTCTCGAATGATTCTCCAGACTTTTGGAGTTCCTTGATAGTAGCCGTCACTGCGATGGGCAGGAAATACGAAAGGCGAAACTTCAATTCGGGGTGTTTCAGTCAGAATCTGTAATGCAGCTGAGTTTAGAGGAATTGCCTTTTGGCCAGTTTTGGAGTCAGCGAGTTTAAGATAACCGCCTTCAAATTCCACTTCCTTCCAATTAAGTGCTTCGATTTCCCCTTTTCGGGCTCCGGTGAAAATTAGTAACTTTAAAATGGCAATTGCTTGCGGGTTCAATCCTTGTTGAAGTCCATCCCGGAATGCCTGCCCCAATGCCACAAGTTCCCTTTGACTAAGGTAACGTTGGCCTTTTTTGTCAGCAAACCTTTTAACGCCGCGAACAGGATTAACCTCGATAAGACCGCAATCAAACGCGTATGAGAATATCCCACCTAACAGACCAACTGTTCGGGAAGCTGTGCCTTTGCCACCACGCACTATTGCTCGACCTCTAAGCCCTGTCTTTATATCAGCGGAAGTTTTGCCATTTGCTACATCTGTGAGAAATCTCTTGATGTCTGCGCGGGTAACATCTGGCACTTTTTTCTTCCCCAAAAGAGGTTTGATGTGGCGCTCAATTCGTCCGAGATCTGTTGCAATGGTGCTTGCCTTCTTGGTGCCAATACCATTCTCAAGATAGAGGTCGCAAAGCTGGGCAATAGTCATTTGCTTCTTTTCATCCTGCTTTTCCTTGGCAGGGTCTTCGCCGTTCGCTGCCCTGCCGAGAAGCCTACGAGCTTCTGATCGCGCCTGATCGACAGTCCAAGGCGATCCATGCGCGCCAATAGTCATCCGCCGTGATGGCGCTGTCCGACCGTTCCCGACACGATATTTACAGACATAGGACTTGCGACCACCCTTGGCGATCTTGATACCGAATCCCTTTAAATCGCCATCCCACAAGAAATAGTCAGAACCCGCCGATTGTGCGCGATCAATTGAATTTTTGGTCAACCTTGTTGCCATAGGTGGCGCTCCAGAAATGGTGGTTACTTTTTTCAGAAAAGTAACCACATAGTAACCACCAAAGCCAGAACGTCAAGATATGTTAATCAAAGCTGATCCATTATAATATAATAAAATCAATAATTTAAGAAATTGTGCGGAATGTGTATGAACATAGAAGAACCCTAATCCTTAGCCCTCCGAAGGCAGAGGTCGCGCGTTCGAATCGCGCCGGGTGCACCATAATTTCAATGAC
>Ga0075467_10004284_pt1 | contig 10633 bp, 10 predicted proteins | sample DEB08_DNA_9_FD_75067 | JGI IMG/M metagenome (GOLD analysis project Ga0075467, IMG submission 75067) | Aqueous microbial communities from the Delaware River and Bay under freshwater to marine salinity gradient to study organic matter... | ecosystem: Environmental > Aquatic > Marine > Coastal ...
AAGCACAAGATGTGCACACCACAGCGCACCAGTCTTCCCTAAGTACGATAGCAAGGCCGCTGACCTACTGTTTAAACGGTGATTGGACGAACAACGCTAACGCCAAGGAGTAGGCAGTATGGGCTGTACTACTTGTGGCTTTTGCAGTGGAGGAGTCGTGCTACGTGCTAAAGAGTAGAGTTTCTGGGTCGCGCAGAAATAGTGGCGGGAAAGCAGATTGTTAAAGAGATTCACACTAGTACCTAGAGTGTAGGTAGATAGATAGATTATTTTAGTAGCTACTCTCTCTCTAGACCCGATCCGAGGATCAGTAGAGAAAGCTCTAGGTAGTAGGTAGGTAGCGGTAGGTAGGTACCTACCTCTCTTCCTCGCCTTGGAACTGGAACGTGCTGAGCTAAAATTACAGTTCTCACTTTTTCACACACGGGATCTTAGAACTGAAAAATTGAAAGCTATCTCAAAATTGTACCCCCGTTATAGTATGCTTGCGTTTTTGTATGAAGTTCTGCATTAGTGAATAGTAAAAACATAAGAGCTGACACAGAAGGGGTGCAAAATTTGCAGATTTATCTTTTGATGAGCTCGGCGGGCGCCAAAAAGTTCAAAATTCGCCTTCCGCTTCGCGCACTGCATGCAACCGGAACCACACTTGTGTGAGTATGACAAATGCATGTCCAATAAGTCTAGCTAACCCAACGCTCGACAGGATAGCATTACATCATCATCCTTCTCCCCCTAGATTAATAATTCAATAGAGAAGCAGCTTCGAAAATGATGGACGACGAAGAACAGATCAAAGACGGCAGCACCAGCAGCAGCGGTAGCAGCGGATCCGAACACCAAGTTGTGAAACCATCTTCCATCCAACAGATGCAACAAACCATCAAACGCAAAAATGATCTATCCAATGAATCCTTCTGCGACCGCTTCATCATCCAAAACCGCGGCATCTTCGTCACCATATTTATCTTACCCGCCTCCTTCTTCCTCCGTCTCTTTCACTATATCTACGATTGGTACGTCTATCTCTTTGTGAATCTCTCCTCCCGCCACGATGAACGTGTCTCCCACATCTCCGCACAAGTGAGGGATGCTGCCTCCCAAAAGAAAAAAATGTGCACCTCCCGTCCTGGATGGCATTCCATGTCGTTACGAGAGGGGTTGTATAAGAAGGATTCCAAAGTGGCCAAAATTGAGATACCATTGAGGGATGTGTTGGAGTTAGATGAGGCGAATTTGACAGTGAGGGTGGAGCCACTGGTAACTATGGGGCAGTTGTCACGTTATTTACGTAGTAAGGGGTATTGTCTCCAGGTGACTCCCGAATTAGATGATTTGACTGCAGGTGGTCTCGTGAATGGGTTTGGTGTGGAGACTTCGTCACATAAATATGGGTTGATTCAACACACGTGTACTCGATTTGAGGTGGTGGTAGCCAATGGAGATGTGGTAACATGTACCGAGACCGACCGTCCTGAGTTATTCTCGGCTATTCCCTGGTCTCATGGCACTCTTGGCTTTTTGGTTTCGGTCGATTTTAAGATCATCCCATGTAAGTCGTATGTGAAGATGACCTACATTCCCTGTCATACCCAAGAAGAGTGTGTGGATGTGTTTGAACGAGAGTCACGAGACTTAACGAATGACTTTGTTGAGGCAATTGTCTACACTAAAGAAGAGGGGGTGGTCATGAAGGCAACATTGGTCGATGAAGTGAATAAGAGTAAAGTGAATCCAATTGGATACTTTTGGAAGCCCTGGTTTTACAAATATGTTCAAACATTTTTAAGCAGTGGAGAGACGGCAACGGAGTATATTCCATTGACTCATTACTTTCATCGTCATACTCGTCCATTGTTTTGGGAAATGGAAGAGATTATCCCATCCGGTAATGCTCTGTGGTTTAGATGTTTGTTGGGGTGGTTGGGCCCTCCTCATGTCAAGTTGTTGAAGAAGACTCAGACAGAGACAATACGCCGTTTGTATGAGCAACATCATGTTATTCAAGATATGTTGATCCCCATGGGTGCATTGGCAGATGCCATTAATACATTTCATGATGAGATAGAGGTTTATCCCCTGTGGTTGTGCCCCATGGCATTATTACCATCTGGTGATAGTGGCTTTATGAAGCCTGTTGTGCAGGATGGGCAAGTAGTCGAACGCATGTTTGTGGATGTTGGTGCATATGGCGTGCCGATGGTGTCGAACTTTGAGGCTCGTGGTACTTTGCGTCGATTGGAATCATTCGTCCGAAGAGTGAAGGGGTACCAGGCACTTTATGCGGATTGCTTCATGAGTAGAGACGAGTTTCGTGAGATGTTTGATCATACAGCCTATGACACGTTACGTACTAGTTATGGTGCTGTTGATGCCTTTCCGGAAATTTATGACAAGATTTCACGTGCTGCGAGACGTTGAGATGGATGATTGATTCATCAGCAGATCAGAGCATTATTTTTTAAGTGTTAAATGTTATGGTACAAAACGTGGGTGCCAATTCGCCTCCTGATGTTTGATATAATTTGTCCTTGATACTTCCTCCTCAAGATTGATGTGAAACTTTGAACAATGAAGCTCGAAGCCATCGTTCGACTGAGCTATGGCCCAGCTCATTAGCCCCCACTTCTCTGTACACAGACTGTGTGCTAGCGAAGTATAGATGCACTGATGTTGCATATCATCACCGGGAGAGACTTTAATCGTCAATGACCTAAGCATCGATGTTGATCTAACCTGGCTCCTCATGCCAACAAGCTGTTGCGCCGAAAAAGTGAAGCTCCATAGTGGTTTGAATATAATACCTCCTATTGAATCATACTTTACATTATGATTTACTTCTGCTAGCTACAAATTTTGCGCTGACGAGGTGTTATCACCTGTGTAAACAGCGATGGCTGTTCGACTGAACTGCAAGATATTACCTATCGCAGATAGCTTCTTAGCTCTCCAGGTAGTTGGAGCTCTTCGTCTCCAGTAGATAGATGTCTGCATGATTGGTAAACCCAATCATGCGTGCCCTCTCAATAGATACCCTCGAGTGCTCTATAGATTTCATTGCAACGAGCGTATAGTCAAATTGATTGCATCGTCTTTGACGGGTCTGTTCATCGAGTACTGCCCGAATGACTTGCTTCCTTGTCAATATCTGCGCCTGCAAGTGATTGCAATGAAGAACATACGATACACATACCACGTTAGATGGTATCTTCAGACATATTTCAGAGAAGATCATTACCTTTTACTCACCAGGTTCTTCCTGATTGAAACGGAAGAGATGAGGTGCTCTATGTCATCTAGACCTCCTTTTCTACAACTATTTCGTCTCTGTCTCACATTAGGTGATACATATACGTCTTCGCAAGCATCTACCAGTTCCTGTCGGCACGCCATGATGCTTCTACCAGTGTTGGTTTTGAATGACACCTCTTCACTTCTGCTTCTTCTTCTACTTGACAAGGACACGGATAATGAGACATCTTCTCTTTCATCATAGTCATCGGCTTCGTATTGGAAAACGGTAGTCTTCTCGATGTTAAATCTCACCGATAGCGGCGATGACCACTTTGGATGGCACAAGTGATTGTTTGGTTGCCAATCATCGGCCATTAACTCGCCTTGATCGATCTTTCCTGTTATGTAGGTATTATTTGCATGGAAATATTGCAATCGTGGGGGCTTGTTTCCCTGCACATGGTCGGGCTCGTACTCGTATTGCATCATGATGAGTGTGGTCGCAGGAGCGGTATAGTAAACAATAAATGAATGGTTTGACTGATATTGTGATGATGTCAAGAAGTATGAGTCATATGTGCACTTAGCAAATCTTTTGTTGGTTGTGGAGGGGCCTGTAGAGTATTTGCATCTCCTCTCAGGTAAGTATGTGAAGACCCGGATAAAAGATGTGACGCGAACAGAGACAGAAACAACATATCACGAGTGGGTTTAGATTTGCGTAAGCCGCAGGGTAGTACCAATTCCATTGCTTTCGATTCTTGCGGTACTTGGAAACGGCAATCAGAAAGGTTAACCTCTAACATTCTGAGAAATCCTTTACACTCGGATATTTTCACTTGTCTCACAGTGTTCCCTGGAGACACATTGCTGAATCTCGAAGTACGATTAAACAGCAGAATCTCGAGGAGGTAAAGCAAAGCATTCATAAGGCTTTTATTACTTACGTGCAGTTGTTACCCTGTTCCTTGAACCCGCTTCTCACAACTACCATTTTACAAACTCCACAACAACCATTTTGCTCCACAACAACACTATGAACATGTCAACGAGCCAGCAATTTGAAGACCAGTTGGCGGCTCTTCCAAGCAAGCCATCGCACACTGAAGGGTCGTCACCACGTCCATCATGGAATTGTGTCATGGACATTGACAACGAACTTGATGGCTGTGCTGTCACTCCTTCTATTCTGCTTTCATCTCATTCTTTCCGTCGTCGACAGTCATCAGTTTCATTTTCAACCACCGCCAAGCTCAATGTAATAGAAGGCCCAGATGATTATGTTCGAGAGAGCTACACAGAAAAGGACGAAGCCCTATCCAAGAAAGAAGCCAGGGAGCAAATTATTGCCTTCCTTCGATTAAAGAATGGTTCCGGCACTCCACATCCACACGACCACAGCCTCTGCTTAGTTGGCATAGAGCAGTACCTCCTATTTCCAAACGTCGTAAACCAACGAGCAAGAGCACGGGCATTAGTGACGTATGCTGTGCTGAGAGAGCAGGCCCGTGTAGGAGGATGTGTTGCCGACAAGGCAGCACGCATCGCAGTCGTATCCAGGCAGTGCACGGAACAATCGGCTTTGCAAGCCAAACTGATTGGCGAATTCCAGCAAATTCAGAGCAATGAGTAATACTTTCCGGTGCAAACTTAGCATCACAGAGAATAATGTACGATACAGCATAGGGTTTAATGTAAATATTGATGTTTAGCTATCTAACAATATGCACATAATTAGTATGGCGAGAAGGAGAACTATGTTACAATGTAGATGATAGGCACAACATCTCCTCTGATGATAGGGCTCACGTTTCAGCTTTCCTAAAGACTGAATTATCTGATTCATTGCATACGATATTTACACAGCTGTCCAAGTAAGTAAATCTGCCTTCTTGGATGGCATTCAATTCTGCTCCTCACTCGTTGGCTACATCAAATTGAAGAACTTTAGCTAGCATCTCTCTCGTGATACATCCCAATCTTACGAGCCCTATCCCTCCAGCCGTTTGAGTGCTTCATCGACTTTGTGGCAATGAGCACATGATTGTTATCACTATGGACTTCATGGCGAGCTTGTTCCTCGATTACGGCCTGAATCACTTGCTGTCTCATCCGGATCTAAATTATGCAATGTCAGACAAAGAGATGATATACAAGTTAGCGTTACAACACATCAAGTCGAACGTAGGCACACTCATGATGGATTGATGATGGTAAAATGATTGTGTTCTGTACTCACAAGATTCCTCCTGATGGAGACTGAGGACACAAGGTGCTCAATACCTTGGATACAAATAACATCATGCTCGCCAAGTAACCCTGCTACAAAACGGTGCTGATTGGCTCGCCCGTGTATGCTCCGTAGCCTCACGATCAGTTGACGATACGCCGCAGCGTTTCGAACAGTGCTCATGAGCATGGATTGCACTTTTTCATTGGTATACCAGTAGGCATCGGCATCCTGGGAATATTCGGCTCCATACTTCTTGCAAGTGTTATTCTGCTCAAGGTTGAACCTAACTGATCGCCTTGATCTGGGAGAGGAATGTTGTTGTTGGTTGTCCGCCATGCTTTGCTTTGCTGGTCGATGTTCAAGATCAAGAGGTTGTATCAAATGCAAATGCAAGCACCGTCTCACTATGACTATGTAGGTTCAGGACCTAACTTGAGAGGATCTGAACGTTTCTTACTCTCTAAAGCTAAAGAAGCGATAGAAAGAAGTCGCGGCGGAACGAACAAAACGTGGTCGAGACTTCAGACTTCGTAAAATCAAAAAGTGATATGTATCGATAGCACGATGCAGGATGCATACAAGTCGCGGATCCGCGCTTATTCTTTGAGTCAGCTCTCAGAGATAAGCCTTATTTAGTAAGGTTATCTCCTTTGTTGGCATCTCAATTCACAAGACTTTGTGTCTTTAAAATAGCTAGTTTACTTCTCTTAATTGAGAACATAAGTGAGAAAGCGTCAGTCTTGCCTGGGCCCTGCATGCATATCAAAAGGGCCTGGGCTGATTTCATTTTGTTACATAGGAATTAGTACAACTGAGAGGCTGTACTAACTAACCACCCCAAAATCATCAAACAAATTCAAAAACGATTGAGAGGCTGTCCCAACCACAAACATCAAATATCTTCATAAATTACACAGTTGTATGTTGTGTTGTTCTTTTTGGTTGGATTGTGCAATAATAAAGATTGAATATCACCATGTCCCATAGGCACGACGACTCCTCAGCGTCGTCTCTCTCAATGGGTCTCTCGGCCTACAACGCCGTCGAACCTAAACCAATGTCCACTACCAATTCTGTCCGATCAAAACAATCCTCCCGAAGCTACCGATCATCCGGAGGAGGTCCACCACCACCACCACCACGCGATGGCGGTGAATCTTTACGCAGCAGTCACCACAGCAGCTCCCGCTCCCACTCCTCTTCAAGGCGATCATCTCCTCGACAAGATCCCGATGAACGCAGTCGCAGTAGTCGCCGCAGCAACAAATCTTCTCGCAGCCACGGCACCATGTCATCTGCACCACCACCACGACCATCACCGGGCGGGGGCGGATCTGTCCGAAGCACAGGATACAGCAAGGATCCATCCGGCATGAGTGGATGGGATGGTCAAGATGATCCCGATGGTCGTCAATACGCTCCCGGAGAAGGAGGATCCACCTACCGTGGTGGTAATAATAATGTGCCACACCCCGTACCAGAAGATCGATCCTACACCTCATCGTCAAAGGCATCTCGGTCCTATCATGACATCCCCCCGTCAGATGAGGTTGACTCGTATTATTCTCGTGGATCATCTCATCGCTCCCAACAATCCAAAAAGAGTAGTGGGTTTCAACTATCCGCCGAGGCAAGTCAATTTGGGGAGGATAATATCAGTTATGTCAGCAACGATTCACGATCGTATCAAACTCCCAAAAAGCAGGCCAAGAAGTTCAAAGCGAGGGTGACGGATAATAACAAGAGGGCAATGTGGTGGTACAACTTTAGTCGTTGTTTGACCTTCCCCGTCCCTGATGCATGTATCCGAAAGGAGGATGCTGAGGCGAAGCAGGCATGGCGTGAAAAGGTGGCTATTTGCTTCGTGGTATTTTTGGCAAGTGCCTTCTTTGTGGGGATTTTCGGATTCATCCCCATATTGCTCTGTCAGGAACGTACCGTCTACACGTTGGATGCAGTGCAGGAACGTACTACTGAGAACTGGATTGTAGTCAAGGGGACGGTGTATGATGTGACAGGATTGTTTGAGAGGCATCCGACCGGTCCAGCGGGTGTGGAGGCTTTTTTGCACGATGATGCTAGCCGTATGTTCCCCCGTATCCCCCCCGTTGCCCTTCCTGATATTTGTAAGAACATGGCCAAGTTTGAGGAAAGTGAGGAGTTGCGTTCTGCCGAGCCTGTGTGCTCGGGTATGACAGCAGAGGATAAGAAGAATGGCATCCCCTGCCACACTTTTGTGACTGGTATGAACTCCACGGCCAAGTACATGGGGGAGTTTGAGCAAGGAGTGCAAGCCCATGCCGGGCCATCTCTGTCGGAATCTCCCTTTACGTTCTGGGTATCGATTCATGACCGTGTGTACAATGTGACGGATTATGTCAACAGCATCCGTAACGAACAGACGAAACAGATTGAGAAGGATCATCCCATGGCATACTTGGAACCCACCCTGAACAACCTCGTTATTAACAAGCTTAACGAGGATGCTACGGAGCTTTTCTTGTCAGTGTATCCCGACGATAGTGTGTTGGCATGCATGGACGAGTTGTTCTATGTGGGCATCATTGATACTCGTTTCGATGTGGTGTGCTTCGTTCTGAATGTGCTCATGTACTTTCTGTTGTCGTTTGTGGCGTTAATCATGATTGCTCAAATGCTTTGCAGTCTCATGTACGTAGCCAAGGGAACGAGGACTTATTCTGATGAAGATACGCAGGATCAGGTGATTGTGATGGTTCCGTGTTATAATGAGGGAGGGTCGGAGTTGATTAAGACGATTGACTCAGTTTTGGGAACGACTTATCCGGAGGAGAACAAGGTCGTCTTCATCATTGCTGATGGTGTTGTGACGGGTGCCGGGCAAGACATGTCAACTCCTGAGCATTTGGCGGAGATCCTTGGGTTTGAGATGGATCCTGGAAATGATGAGGAGTATGACTATGACTCAATTGGTCTTTTGACGTCGAATAAGGCTCGTGTTTACCATGGTTACTACGAGGTGGAGGACAAATGTTTGAAGTATTTGGTTGTAGTGAAGTCTGGTCTTCCCATGGAACAAGCTGCAAGTGCCAAACCCGGTAACCGTGGTAAGCGTGACTCTCAGCTTGTCATTATGGGTTACTTCAACCGCATCTACCATGGTCGTGAGCTCAACGAGCTTGATGCAGCCATTGAAGACGCACTAATTGATGTGAATATGCAGTCGGACGACATGCGCTTATTGATGACGATCGATGCCGATACTCGTGTTGATGAGCTATCCATCACTCACATGGTGTATCACATGAACCAAGACGACAAGGTGCTGGCTCTTTGTGGAGAAACGAAGGTCGACAACAAGTGGCAGACGTGGGTGACCATGATGCAGGTGTTTGAGTACTACAATAACCACCACATGAAAAAGGCGTTCGAGTCTGCTTTTGGGTGCGTCACGTGTCTCCCCGGGTGTTTCACCATGTACCGTATTCTGAATGACGACGGAAAACCTCTCCTTGCCGATGATCACGTCTACTCCGAGTACCTTCGTAACGACATTGACAGTTTGCACGAGCAGAACTTGTTCCACCTCGGCGAAGACAGAATGCTTACAACCTTGCTTTTGCACTTCTTCTCGGGCATGTACCTGAGTTATGTTCCAGAGGCTCAATGCTGGACCATTGTTCCCCACACCATGAGGATTTTGATGTCGCAGCGTCGTCGTTGGATTAACTCGACGTACCACAACTTGCTAGAGCTGACGAAAGTGAAGACGATGTGCGGTGTGTGTTGCTGCTCTATGAAGACTGTTGTGTACTTGGATCTTGTCGCTTGTATGATCCTTCCAGCATCGACGGTTTATGCGGTGTACTTGATTGTGCTAGTGGTCCTAGGAAAGACACAGTTCTCTCTCCTCTTGCTTGTGCTTTACGGTCTCCTTATTGGTGTCCAGATTGTGGTGTTCCTCGTCCGCTCGCGATATGACTTCTTCTTTTGGTTCATCTACTTTACCATCATTGGAGTGCCAGTGTTTTACTTTGTGCTGCCACTGTATGCATTTTGGCATATGGATGACTTTTCATGGGGTGAGACTCGTAAGGTTGCTGCTATGCAGAAGACGTTTTCCAACCCAGCTCCAGCGGTTGAGAAGGAGGAAGATGACTATTCGACTGGATCGGACCGCTCTGGTGAGGGTTCCGAACAATATGATGATGATGACTACAGCAGAGGAGAGGATGATTACGGTGACGAAGACAATTACGATTACGACAGACGGGATAGCGGCGGCAGCTACAGCAGACGGGACAGCGGTGGCAGCTACAGCAGTCGGGGCAGTAGAAGTAGGCGCAGCAGTGGTAGTCGCGGCAGTAGGCGCAATTAGGTGTGTAATTCGTTGATTCGTGGGGACTCTATGCATGTATTATTATGGGGATTTGATAATTTAACTTAAGATCTGGATATCTTTTATTACTACAACAGTTTAAGAAGACACAACTGGATAATGATGTGAGAAACCAGTATCACCTGTTCGCATTATCTTCTTTCGAGGCTAAAAGACAACTGATCGTACGTGAAAAAAGAAGTTAATCTTTCCTTTCTTTTGAGGCTAAGTAAGGAAGCATAACTTACAAGTAGGAATACTTAGGCAGCCAAATTACTTTATTGCAATAAAAGACCTGAAGGAGAGACATCTTCAATCTCCCAAAGAAAGCATTATTCGACTTTCTTATCTCCAAAATCGATACCACCTCGCTTGATAATCTCAATCTGATAACCATCCGGGTCGTATGCAAACGCCAGGCCTTTCATCGTTCCACCATCAGGCTCTTTCTTAAAGCCATATCCCATTTCTCTAATACTATCACATGCAGCGTAAACATCATCCACCAAGAATCCAATATGACCAAAACCCTTCTTGTCATCTTCATTTCCATTGAAGTGACGGAAGTCAGCGTCATTCTCTGTTCCATGATTATGTGTCAATTCCAAGATCGGTCCGAACATGTCACTCAAACGTGCCTTGGCCTCATCATCGGATAGTGACGAGTAGTCAACAGAATCATCCACATTGGGCGACGATGCAAGGAAGTAGTTACTAAAATCGCCATAGTTCTTTGACCGAACTACAGTCATTCCGAAAGCTTGATAGAATGGAATCGACTTTGCTGGGTCTTTAATTCTCAACATGGT
>Ga0075467_10004286_pt1 | contig 10630 bp, 13 predicted proteins | sample DEB08_DNA_9_FD_75067 | JGI IMG/M metagenome (GOLD analysis project Ga0075467, IMG submission 75067) | Aqueous microbial communities from the Delaware River and Bay under freshwater to marine salinity gradient to study organic matter... | ecosystem: Environmental > Aquatic > Marine > Coastal ...
CCCCAAAACCCCAAAACCCCTTGGCAATGAAAGTCATTTAATATTTTTTGAGAAATTAACTTCTTGATCCCCAAAGATATGGTTTTTAAGCGTGCCCCTCATTTTATTTAACATTGATTTAATTTCTCCATGGAAGAAGATCATTTGGAAGATCCGCTTGTAACCCAACGGGCCTTTCTTGAAATGCTATAGAAAACATAACTCGTTCACCGAGTTTCCAACGCAAGCAACGAGTCACTCACCTCCAATGAGGAAGAGACACTCGGCCAGCTTGAGAGTCGAATCGACGAAGTGATCAAACAAATTGATTAAATCATCGATGAAAACTCTTCAAAGACAGTTGTCATCGCTCATTCTGAAGGAGCCAAAGTGGCAAAAAACTGGACCGACACCTTCAAACTGATGAAGGATCGAAATGAAATCTAGGAACGCATCGCTGCTGACCAAGCAGGCACTGAAAAGTTCCTGTTCTGGGAGCCAGAGTCCTTGAAAGAAGCCATCAAATCGATGTGGCAGAATTCCTTCGAGGTCTGGTTCGTGGTGAGTCTGGGTATCTTTGCCCTGATTACTCCATCTATTGTCGCGGCGAGCTACTTCCTGCTTTCGCACGTCTTGCTCTCGACAATGACCATGAACCTGCACCGGAGGATCTTCTGGGGTCTTGTGCAGATGGGCGTCATGTCCTTCGTAATGCTCTCCTTGATCATTTGGAAGATACGCAAGGTCGACACGATGATCACCTCAACGACTGATTACGAAGTTTTCAAGAGTGAGGTCAAGTTCTACGAGTGCCTCGGTTTCTACCTGAAATACACCTCGCATGAGTTGGACGGCAGTCCCAATAGCAGCGGCAACTTCACCTTTGAGCCAGACATGGCTTGGTCCTTCATGTTTGAGATCTTCCAGCTGTTCTTGATCATTTCGACCTGCCAGTACTTTGTCTCGACAAAGAATAAAGTTCGCAATCTCACAAAGCCAACCACCATCGAGAACCTTAACAAGTTCCAAGCCTACCAAGAGCGCCTCGAAGCAGAAGCTGAGGCCGAAGCCAACGACGGAATCGGCACCGAGAAAAAGATCGTGCGCACCAGAGAGGAGTAAGAGATTGAGCAACGAAAGAAAGCTAACGAGAAGCAAGAAATGATTAAAATCATGAAAAGCATCAAGAAGAACTTCGTTGATAGCGATCACTTCTACGACAAGAACAGGCTGTACTTTGTAGGCGCCATCGTGTTCACGCTGCTGCAGGCCATGCAGTTTAACAACTGCGCTGACATCCCGACTCTTTTCTTCTTCCTGATGATGTTCTCGGTCTACACTATCCGAAAAAGTTTCACAAAAACCTTCCTCAGATACACCTTCTTCGTGATCTACTTCGTGCAGGTTACGCTGTCTCTGAAGCTGATCAACCTCACCCTGGTGCACATCTAGTTTATCTAGGAAGTGATGAAGGATAATGCCACAAGCAGGCCCGTTGTCGTCAACAACCTGCTCTTTGGTGGCATCACGAAGTCTTCTGGAGATGGGGACAATGTGACCTATGAGACGATCTTATACACTATCAACATCATGATAAGCTTCATCATGTGCCAGATGTGGAAGACCTCCAAGTGGATCGAGATAAGATTCAAAACGCGCCATGTAGAGCAGTTCAACTGGTGGCGTAGGTTCCAAGTTTATCTTGATAACCGAGAGATGACCAACAACATGCAGACAAACATTCAAGGCAAGCTCAAGTTTGCCAATCTGACCATAAAGAAGGATGAAGGTGCCAAGAAAAAGGTGGACAAACGAGCTGAAAAGCAAGTCAAAAAGAAGAAAAGAGAGAAGTTCGACGGCGGCTCCAAGTCAACAGCCCTTAAGAAAGCAACCTAAGATAACTCTCGCTACATGTCGAATATTGTGCTTTGGCTTGCTAGATCAATGATGTTCCTGATGGTGTACATGTATCACTCATACGTGAGCATCTTGCATCTCTCATGGATCCTAATGTCATTCGTGTTCCCTATTCAGACCACATTTGTCATCAGTATCTACGGCGTGCTCCCCATCCTTTTTTGGGAGTTTATCTTCATCTACGCTATCAGAATTCCAGTCGTTTAGGATACCGATTTTATCAAAACCTATGCCGGCTATTTCATGTGGGAGATGGAGTACCGTGAGTTCGAGCAGACCTTCATGTTCTTGACTCTGTCCATCTTCATGATGATGATCAGCTGCATACGCCTTCTTGACAAATAGAAGGACGAAAACGCCATGCTGATGTTCTTCAAGAAGAGAATTACCAACGAAAAGTACTCGGGCATCTGGAAAATGCTTTTCTTCTTCTTCAAGTACATCCAAATGTTCGTATTGTTGTATCTGTTCTTAAACGGAATCAGCAATCTCAACAACCTCAAGAATCTAGGCTACATGCTCTTCTTTGTGGTCTACACTGCCTACGAGGAAGTGTACCGCAAGACTGGCGTGCTCCTGATCCTCTTCAATGCCTCTTTCATCATGGGGCAGTACCTGTTCACATTCGTGTATCCTCTGGTAATCGACGACCAGATGATGATGCAGAGCAGATACAAGTGGCTCAACCTGTACCCCAACTCGAACCCTTCCACCAACCCATTCAACTTCAGCGACGGAGAGTCGATGTACTTCAGGTTCATACCTGAGATGGCCGACTGGATTGTTCTCGTGTCTCTGAGTCTGCTACAACAGGTCAACACGATGTACCGCCAAAAGGAGGAGATTGTGAAGCTTGAGGAGTTCATGAAGAACAGCTTGAAAGACGAGAACGAGAAGTTGATCTACTACTACGGTCGCGTTGAGAAGATCATCAAGAGCATGGCCATCTACTCGATCCTGGTCTTCATGATCTTCATCCACAGCTCTATCGAGACAAACCTGATCAATTGGGTGTTTTTCGTCCTCAACCTGATCAACTTTGCCTTTATAATTAGAGGCACCAAGGAGCTCAAGTTCTTGAAGCAGAGTCTCTGCATCACCAATCTCATCAAGGTGTGGAGTCTCATGATTCTCATCCTTGACATCCTCTTCATTTGTTTCATTGGAGAGATCGAAAAGGTCAACCAGCCAGAATCTCTTGACCAGAGGTTCAAGAAAGCCTATCCCGTCTTATACAGTTCTATGGATATCATAGGATTCAGAACAAGTGCAGTTCTCACTTCAGGAGGAGACAATATCAACGATGTGTACCAGATGAAGCTCGAGAAGAGATTCCTTGCCTATATTGCCTTCTTCTTGCTCTCCCTGTATTTGTCTTACTACTTCAAGCAACAGATAGTCAACATCCAGGCTGATCAGAGCATGGACGAGCAAGAGTTCAAAAAGCTCTTTGAGTACTCTAGGAGGAAGGCTGTCAGAAACGAATTCCTTGATGCTATTGCTCTTAGCGAGTAAGGGCCAAACGTGTTCATCAAAAAGGACGTTTACTACCGCCAAGACCTGATTGACTTCTACGAGAGAAGTAGGTTCACCATGCCATTCATGGTTTACAGAGCCATGAAGTATTGGCCTCTGTTCGACTGGATTGCCAGCTATGGCCACATCGTGAGCAATCTCCTGATTGTTTACACAGCCATCTATCTGAGCAACTCTTTCTACAACTGCTTCAACATCCTGTGTGTCAGCATGTTCTACTTGCTATCTGCACAGATCGTGCACAACCAGTCACACAAAAACTTTGACAGAGCTGGTCTGCAGACTCAGTGCGATGTCAAGATGGCTGGTCTTGTGACCAAACGCTATAAGAACGAGAGCTTCTACACTTTCTTAGACGTGCGAATGAAGATTTGGAACATCCAGTTTGTTGTGCTCACCATCGTTGTCATCGCATCTTTCCCTATGGTCTTGCTTGACACTGTAAGACAAAAGCTGATCGATGATGATGCCGTGAAGAACGCTGATATTGTTGCCGTTATCGATCGAGTCTCTTTCTGGGCCTTCATGACAGGGCTCTATCACTACAAACACGTTGTCCTTGTGTTGTTCGCTATGATCTACGAGCGCCAGTGCATCAATTGGCTACGTAACAGATATGGTTGCACTCATTATAAGCTACAAAAGTTCATCGAACTTGACATCCGCCGTGAAGCAATTCGAGACAGGACCAACTGGGCCTGTCCCCAGAGCTGCAAGTACGACATCGAAAACTACAGAAAGCACTACTTCGCCAATGACTTCGACATCATCAAGAAGAGAATCACCGACAACATCTCGGAGGCCAAGGGCGACGTCAAGGACGAATATGGCAGAGAGCCTCTCGGAGACTTCGTGCCCATCAAGGTTGGCATGAGACTGGCAGCTGCTATAAAGTTCTCACTCTATCTTGACTTGAGAGAGCCCTCCATTGTCTTTGATTATGAAACCAATCAAATTCTTGCCAAATGGAGCTAGAGCTAGACCGTCAAAGCTAACGGAAAAGCCAAATAGATGAGCTCTTTGGGCTTGAAAGTACCTGAGATCGAAACTATGAAGGAAGACTTCTTCCAGTCTGCTAAGTATGACTACGAAAGCATATCTGTGCTCAGAGAGCACAAGATCAAGTCACTCGAGGACATTCTGAAAAAGAATGTCGACCGAAAGTACAAAATCAGCTTCTTCAAGGGCATACAATTTGCTCTTGAAACTTTGATCATGCTCTTGCTTATGATCTCGATCGCTGTAAAGGGTAACGTTTACTCTTTGATCTACATCATCTTCATCTTCAAGTTCGTGATGACCAAGAGTAAGACACAACTCCTAGTGAGGATCAACGCCTACATGTCCATCCTCTTCTTTGTCCAATACCTTCTCTACGTGCTCAACCTGACATCTCTCACCACTCCCAACTCCTATCCTCCTGGCTTCATCAATTACCCTCGCCATGAGGGCTCAAACGATGATTCAATCCAATTTGCGATCCCTTGGTTCTTCCACTATGAAGCCTTCCATGACCTAAAGGTAGCCTACCTTCTGGGTATTGGTGTTGATAAAGACCAGGTCACCAACCTCATCATCGATTTTGTGAACCTCTTTGTGGTCTCAATGTACATCCTCACATTCCGCAACCCCATCCTGGTCAAGAGAATGACCAAGGTCTTCTGGCAGTTCCCATCACCGGAGAACAACGAGTAGTGGAAGAGACTTGACCCAAAGGTTTAGACTCAAGTCAAGTGGCTCTTTGAGCCCAAGAGTCTCAACAAAGCTGGCTTAAGTGAGTATATCAAGGCTGAGAGCAATTTCCCTAAAACAACTCTGAGCAAATCCCAGGTCAAATTAGCCGACGACATTCGCAGCTTTGCTGATGAGTACGCCGACTAGAACCGTGTTGACTTGAACTACATGCTTACCAACTGGGTCGACTTGAAGTACGACGCCATTTGGTCTACTGACTTCTTGAAGGCCAAGAAGCAAGAGCTGAAGGACAACTCCATGTACTACCGTATAGTCAAGCAGGGTTCATAGCTTGTCTACATTAGTTTCCATATCATTACCATCTTCATAGTGATGCTTATGGGCTGCATGCGACAGTCTCTAATCTCCTTTGGCTACCTTTTAATCCTTCTTCCCCACATCAAGAATGGATCCGAGGTACTCGACTAGAGAAACATTCACTAGAACAGCGCCAAGGACCAGCTCGAATAGAAGATCGACAAGCTAACCTAGCAGAAGCACCTTGACGATGGCACTTTGACAAGCAAGCAATAGATTGAGAATGAAGAACTCAGCGAGAAAATCAAGGATCTGAAAGATTAGCTATTTGCAGTGCTCATCCAACAAAAGGAAGAAGGCGCTGGTCAGACTTTCAAAGAACGTCAAGAGACCAAGAAAAAGCAGTCAAGGAAGCAATGGGGCATGATCAACGTCATCCAGAGATACCTCATGATCTACGCCATGCTTGACTTCACAGCTCAAATAATCGCGCAAATGCCATTAATCTTACCTTATGACAGCTTCAAGTATATTGGATTCCGTAAGATCTGGTCTTGGGATCGATCTAAGTACAGCGAGGAGCAAATCTTCAGCTATTCCGGCTTTATGAACAGTCTGAAATCGGATGAAAACAAGCGAACTCTTGAAATGCAGTGGGACAACCTCGGCCTGCAGATTCTAAACTGCATTATTGTGGCTATCATTGCTCTTCAGTCTGAGCTTTTCAACTCTTCTGGCTACCTGAAGTACGTCACCCAGACTGACGGCAGCATGGACCTGCTCGTGCAGATGTCTGAGCTCAAGTCCAAATCGATCACCTTCGTATTTAACAACAAGAAGATCCGCAAGATCATCTCTATCCAACGCAAGAAGGAAGTGATCAACGGCACCGTCCAAAAGTTGCGTGAAAAGCTTGTCAGGTGGAGAAAGTTCACTAGGACGACCATGGTCAATAACGACGTGAACCAGATCAGAGATGACTACCATAGAATCTCTGAGGAGACCAAGGCAGAGCTTGTAGAGTGGTCCAAGAGGACCTTTAACAAGGATGCCGCCAATATTTCTGACGATGAAGAGCATTCATTCCAATCTGAAAAGTTAGAAGGCGCCTCTCCTGGAATCAAGAAGACCGTCGGCTTCGACCTTACAGAGGACGAAGAAGCTAAGGCTTAAAAGGAGAGCAAAAATCCTGTAGCTCTATTCAAGATCTCAGCCTAAGAATCTATGTAGATTCAGAAGCGCCTTGCTTAAGAGTTCGTCCAAGCCAAACTTGAGAAGTCTCGTACACTTGTTAAGCTTTACCAGTGGCTAAATAAGTCCTTCACCGAGCAGATCATGTTCAAGAACAACAAGGCTCACCTCAAGGAAATCGTGCAGCAGCATGCTGAGGGCGACGTCAAGATCTAGACCGAGCTGGAACGCATGATGACCATTGAAGCTACTGAGTTCATCAGAAACCATTTCAATAACACGGGTGGCAAGAGTGAGCTTTAAGTTCTCCTTGCCAGGTCTAAAGGCAAGGGTAACATCCTCTCGATGACCGGTTTTGACAAAATGATTAAACTCAAGGACATGCGAAAGTCATGGGAGTTCACTCGGACTGGTGCTATTCTCATGCGCCTCGTCGAAACTTTCTTCTACATCATGATATCCCAGACACAGAACATCATCTATATGTCCATGATTTTCAGCATGTACCAAAATGCTGGCATCATCAGTCTGCCATATCCTCTCTCCGTCTTTGGCTACGCAATGCTTGAGGAGACACGTCCTCGCAAAGAGTTCTGGAGATACGTTCGATGGTACACCACCGTGATTCTGTTCTTCAAATTCTCCATGAACCTATCCTTGGTGGAAGAGTTTACTGAGAATGGCGACAACAACTTTACTTACTTCAAAACTCTAGTTAAAATCGGAGTTTATGACTACAAAAACATCATGGATATGACTTTCTATATGATGCCTGAAATCCTCATTATCTGCTTCATTATGCTCAATGAGATTAAACTTAAGCTTCTCGGCCTGTACTACGAGATAGAGCAGGACATTGAGGGTGTTATGGAAGGCATTGATCGAACTCTTGAAAAGGGCGACGAAGAGAGAGTCAAGCAAAAGAAGCTCTAGGCGAGCAACATGGTTATGAATATCTTCTTTGCTCCATACAAGGTTTAGAAGAAAGAGGAGATCGAATCCATCGAGCTGGAGAGGGAGACCATCAAGCAAGAAATCGAAGTCGATGACAGACTTAACAATAGAAACAGATCTGACGCTGAGCTGAATAAAGAGGTGAAAGAGAAGTTTGAGGCGTAGTTCCCTGAAGAAAACCTCGAATAGAAGCAACGAAGAGCCATGGCTGAAATTTCTTCAGGTATCTGGAGAACCTCGAAGGACTTTGACCTAGATGCGAACAAGGATGAGTCTGAGTTCGACAAAATGGTGGCTGAAAATGTGATTTAAAAGACTCTGGAGACAGACGAGCTCATGTTTATCGAAGGAAGGAGAGATCCTTTCTAGCCCGACTTTATCTCGAAAGAAGAATTCCAAAAGGAAGTTGAAAAGCCAGAAAATTGGGATGTTATCTCAGCTGGTGACTTCCAAGGAGAGTTTGACGAAATGTTCCATGAAATAGATAATCGCAAGAGGCCAAAGCTTGGCTTCTTTGAGAAAAAGGAGTACTTTGATAAAATCTTCCCGTCGCTCAAAATTCAGAAGCCTGGCTACGACTTGTATGGATCTTCAACGATTCTGCTGAGTTTGATGGCAATTTACGTGTTCATGTTCTACAATCACATCACTGTAGATATGAGCATCTTTGGCTTCCTCAAAGGTCAGTCAAGCATCTTTGGTGGAGAGATGGCTCTTGTCATCCTTGCCATTATCTCTGTGATCATCCTCGAGAGGTACACGAACAGGTCTGACACAAAGGCCCAGGAGCAAAAGAGGATGTCTCAGGATCTAAATGCTGGAGGTGGAGGAGGTTTCTTCGGCAACGATGACCTGTTCAAGCGCACGAGCACCAACAGGTCCATGACTGTCAAGCTCAAGACAATGAAGACGAGTGACCTTGACGTTCAAGGTGGAGCTGCCCAGGACTTCCTGCAATAGATGATGGGAGATGAAGGCGGTAGTGGAGCTTTCGACCAAAGCAGGACAAAGATCACCTCTCAATAGAAGTGCAAGTTCATGATGCACTGGGTCATCTTGGTAGTCAGCCACCTCTTCGTGTTCTGGTACATCCCAATTCACGGCAACTTCAAGCTTTACGGCACACCCGAGTGCAACACCGAGGAGGAGCAGTTCTACGGCTGCAAGAACTTTCACAAGAATGGCTATCTGCGAGTTCTGTACGTGCTGATTGTGCTTTACCTGGTCATCTCTTCCCTCCAACTTGCCTACGGCTTCCCCATTATGAAACGCCCTAGTTCTGTGATGCAGTACTACGGTGACCTTCCCAACGTCGGTTCTCTGATCTTTGCTGCGATTCCTTTCGCCATCGAGATCAGATGCGTGCTCGACTTTACCTTCAGCAAGACTGCCCTGGACGTGTTCCAATTCTGGCAACTGTGGCAGTATCACATGGAGCTCTACAACGCCAAGAACGGAAACAGGTCCTACATCATCAAGCCTCTTGGAGAGAAGACCTTCTTGCTTGACAAGTGCATCTTCGGCTGCACGATCTCTACAATCCTGCTCTTCCTGTTAGTTGGCCCCTTCTTGATCTTCAGTGAGTATGGCGGACTTACACAGCCCAACCCCGTCCTCCAAGCTGACCTTGACCTCTCTTTCCTGGTGAACAAGACAGTCTACTCGAACACCACCACTGGCAACATTGAACCAGGGCTGAGCGAGGATCAAGCCTACCACATCTAAGACTAGATCAACGATGGAACCATTACTGATATGGAGACCATCCAGTCCTCAATCCCTTACAAGTTCTACGAGAATAGAAATGGCTTCTTGATGACCTATGATGAGCAGTACTTCCATCAGAGTCCATACGACGAATGGACAGAGACTCGTTTCTTCAAGCCTGACAACATTCAGGAATGCATGTTTAGAGAGTATGCTCAATAAGCATGGTCGATCTCTTCGTAGAACAAGCAACAAATGGCAAGCGACATGATGAAGGCCCTCAACATGCCCCAGCCTAATCAAGTGGCCAACTTCTCGCTTGAAATTGATTTCTCATTCGAAAGAGCTTTGCCTGCAGAAGCTTAGAAGGCTACTAAGGTCATCGTAAAGGAGCTTGACTACTCCATGTATCATGACTGCTTAACCGGACAACAAGTCAAGGAACTTGCCATGATGGATTGCACTACCTAGACCGATGAGAACGGAATCATGAAATCTAACGAGATCACATTCGTACAGTCTTTCATTCCACAGTTTATTCTGGGACAGACCAACTAGTTCAGCATTGTGGACAGAGAAGGCCACACAAGAGACAACTAAAAGCACGACATCAAGCTCATCTACATGTGCAACAACGAGTGGATGGTCTAGGGCAAGGACTACCCCACGGTCATCCCTGAAGACAAGCTTTGGTACCTCGAGGTTAACCCCCAGACATGTGAAAGCATCCATGGCTTCTCAAAGCAAGAGATGGACACCATTCTAGAGGACGCTCAGTCTTCAGAGGCTGAAAAAGAAAACGCCAGCAACAACTGGACTAAGCTTACAGTGACCCTGTTCAGTGTACTTGTCTCAAGCTCCTTGCTAGCTGCTTATAGTCCTTCGTCATTCTATCTTTCCATTGTGTACTTGGCAGGAACTGCCATCAGGCCCATCTTCCTCTTCGGAACCTGGAAGGGCTGGATCTACGAGGTGACAAACCCTGACCCCATCATCAAGCTCATCGAAGCGTGCTACCTAAAGCGGCACGAAGAAGACTTCGTAGGTGAAGAAGAGGCCTACCGCATGCTCCAGGAGATCCTTAGATCACCCGAGCTCTTCAAGGCTATCACAGGCTCTTGCTTGAAGGGAATCACCGACCCCTAGCTCGACAAGATGACAGACAAGGACAAGTAGAAGTACGAGCATTTGCAGAAGCTGTAGAACAAGGGTTTCGACGTCCAACTTCTGATTGACCAGATGACGGGCAGAGCTGGCAAGAAGGCTGGCGAAGACATCGACCTGGACTGAGCTATCTAACTTACCCATAAATTCATTCAATCCCAAATAATATTTTATATTTATTCGAACCGCA
>Ga0075467_10004287_pt1 | contig 10626 bp, 9 predicted proteins | sample DEB08_DNA_9_FD_75067 | JGI IMG/M metagenome (GOLD analysis project Ga0075467, IMG submission 75067) | Aqueous microbial communities from the Delaware River and Bay under freshwater to marine salinity gradient to study organic matter... | ecosystem: Environmental > Aquatic > Marine > Coastal ...
GAGCCAATACGGGTAAAGATACGATCTACAAGGCCGATGGTTGCGCAGGTGGCGGGGACAAAGCTGCCAATTTGAGCGAGCCGAACGATCAGCGCTGCTTGGCGCATATAGGTGGATTTACCGCCCATGTTGGGGCCGGTTATGACTAGCATCTTACGCTCGTTGTGCATTTCTAGGTCGTTTGCCACAAAGGGATCGTTGGAGACTTTTTCCACTACTGGATGTCTACCGCCTTGAATCGAGATGCCAGATTCTAAGGAGAGGTTAGGCTGACAAAAATTAAGGCTGTGTGCTCGTTCGGCGAGTGTGGCCAGCACATCAATTTCGGAGACGGCGGCGGCGCAGTTTTGCAGTTCGGCGAGGCTTTCGTTGAGCCGTTCAAGCAATTGCTCGTAGAGAAACTTTTCTCGTGCCAGTGAGCGGCTTTTAGCGCTCAAGGCTTTGTCTTCAAATTCTTTTAGCTCTGGAGTGATAAAGCGCTCAGCATTCTTTAGGGTCTGTCGACGAATGTAATCCACTGGGACGTTGTCGCTCTGGCCCCGGGAGATCTCAATGTAGTAACCATGGACGCGGTTGTAACCGACTTTTAAAGTGCTGATGCCACTGCGGGCTTTTTCTCGCTCTTCCAGTTCGAGCAAGAACTCGCCGGCATTGGTATTCAGTGCTCGCAGTTCATCGAGCTGGCTGTCATAGCCGTCGGCTATCACGCCGCCTTCCCGGATTACCACTGGTGGGTTTTCTTTCACCGCGCTGCCGAGCAGATCGACCAATTCCGGCATAGGTTCGGCTGCAGCGGCTAGGTCGCTCAAATGTGCTGTGGATGGATTTGCCAGGGCGGTGGCCAACTGAGGCAGCACGGCCAGGGATTGGTGCAGGCGGGTGAGATCTCGAGGTCGCGCTGAGCGCAGGGCCACTCTGGTGAGGATACGCTCCATATCGCCGATCTGTTTGAGATGTCCGTGGAGCACTTCATAGAGATAGTTGTGGTGCAGGGCAGCGATACTCTGCTGGCGGGCCTGCAGAGTGGGCAGGTGCTGCAGCGGGCGATTGAGCCAGCGGCGCAAGAGACGACTGGCCATGGTGGTGGCGCTGGTATCTAGCACTTCAAATAGAGTGTTTTCAGAGCCGCCAGTCATATTGGTGTCGAGTTCCAGATTACGGCGGCTGGAGGCATCCAGAGAGACGCTCTCGGTATTGTTCTCGGCAATGATGCTGCGAATATGGGGCAGGTCGCCGCGCTGGGTATCTTTGGCATACTGTAATAGACAGCCTGCTGCACTGATCGCAACCGGCAGGTGGTCACAGCCAAAGCCGCTCAGATCTCGGGTGCCAAACTGTTTGTTGAGCAATCTCAAGGCGCTGTCTAAATCGAACTCCCAAATTGGGCGACGCTTCATGCCTTTACGGGCGCCGAAAAAATCATAGTCGGGAAGGGTTTCGGAGAGAAGTATCTCAACCGGATTTAAGCGCTGCAATTCACTGATTAATTCTTCTTCTGAGCTTAGCTCTAGCAGTTGAAAGCGGCCGCTGCTCATGTCTAAAGAGGCCAGTCCTGTGGTCTGATCGAGGCTGGTGATGGCGACTAAGAGATTGTCACGGCGAGCATCAAGCAGGGCTTCGTCACTGATAGTGCCGGGAGTCAGGACGCGCATAACCTGGCGTTCTACTGGTCCTTTACTGCTCTCTGGGTCGCCGACCTGTTCGCAGATGGCAACTGAGTGACCCTGTTTGACGAGTTTCGCCAGATAGCCTTCGGCGGCATGGTAGGGCACGCCACACATGGGTATTGGGTTACCATTGGCTTTGCCTCTGGCGGTGAGGGTGATATCTAAAATCTCACTGGCACACTTGGCATCATCAAAAAACAGCTCGTAGAAGTCACCCATGCGATAGAACAGAATGTCATTGGGGTGGTCTGCCTTGATGCGCATAAACTGTTGCATCATTGGTGTGTACTGTTCTTGCTGGGCCAATGTTGAGTCCTTGTTTAAAGTCGATAGTTCAATATCAAATAGTTCGCTACCAAATAGTCTGGTATCGCGAGTCTTTAATCGCTTTCTGATCCTCGCAATCTGATCTGGCGACAAGCTTGCGACAGTATAGTACCTAGGGAGCAATTTATGCAGTCCCGAAAAGACTGACTCTGAGATTGTTTGTTGAATAAATTTACGTCTTAAGGCGACCCTATAAAAGCGAAAGAGCTGTCTGAGTAAAACAAAGCGAGATACACTTCGACTATGAATCACTCAATCAATTTTCTGGCCGAAAAACTCGGTACCGCACTGTCGCAGAGCGAGGCCAAAGTGACTGCCGCCGAGTCATGTACTGGGGGCGGTGTTGCTCATGCGATTACAGCTGTGGCCGGCAGTTCGAAATGGTTTGATTGCGGCTTTGTTACCTATGCCAATAGCGCCAAACACAGATTGCTCGGAGTTCCTCAGGAGTTATTGGCTACTCATGGTGCCGTGAGTGAGGCTGTGGTGCGGTCTATGGTTGCCGGTGCAGCGGCTGCCGCGAATGCTGATTATGCTGTGGCTATTAGTGGTATCGCTGGTCCTGGCGGCGGCACTGAGGATAAGCCGGTGGGCACTGTGTGGTTCGCCTGGCAGAGTCCCGCTGGTGTCAGTGCTAAAAAATATTTGTTGTCTGGGGATCGCGCTGAGGTTCGTGAACAGGCTATCAAAATTTCTCTGCAAGAACTGTTGCATCAGGTTACTGGATGTAATACTGTATAACCATACAGTTGATAGTCTCTATTATTTCTACCAACTTAATCTAATTGAATTAATCTTGAGGTCACAACGATGGACGCGAACAAGTCAAAAGCGCTAGAAGCCGCACTGGGGCAAATTGAACGCCAGTTCGGTAAAGGAACTGTAATGCGTATGGGTGAGGGCACCCGTCAGGCAATTCCTGCTATTTCTACTGGTTCTTTGGGACTGGATATTGCGCTTGGCATTGGCGGCTTGCCAAAAGGGCGTATTGTTGAGATCTACGGTCCTGAATCCTCAGGTAAAACCACTCTGACTTTACAAGTTATCGCCGAAGCGCAAAAGGCCGGCGGAACCTGTGCCTTTATTGACGCGGAGCATGCCTTGGATCCCGAGTATGCAGAGAAGTTGGGTGTTAAGGTCGACGACCTGATTGTTTCTCAGCCGGATACTGGTGAGCAAGCTCTGGAAGTGACGGATATGTTGGTTCGCTCTGGCGCCTGTGATGTACTGGTGGTTGACTCGGTTGCGGCACTGACGCCGCGAGCTGAAATTGAAGGCGATATGGGTGATCATCACGTTGGCTTGCAAGCGCGACTGATGTCTCAGGCGCTGCGTAAGCTGACCGGTAATATTAAAAATGCTAACTGCTTGGTTATCTTTATCAACCAGATCAGAATGAAGATCGGTGTGATGTTCGGTAACCCAGAGACCACTACTGGCGGCAACGCACTGAAGTTTTACTCTTCTGTGCGCTTGGATATCCGTCGCATTGGTGCGGTCAAAGATGGCGACGAAATTGTCGGCAATGAAACCCGCGTTAAAGTGGTGAAAAACAAAGTGGCACCGCCGTTTAAACAGACTGAATTTCAGATTCTCTATGGCCGTGGTATCAACCGCAACGGCGAGCTGGTTGACCTGGGCGTTAAAAATGGCCTGATCGACAAGTCTGGTGCCTGGTATGCCTATAAAGGTAACAAGATTGGTCAAGGTAAGGCCAATGTCGGTATTTACCTCACTGAAAACCCAGAAATTGCGGCTGAGATTGAAGCCATAATCCGTGAGAAAGAGATGGGCGCGCCACTGCCCGTTGCAGATAAGCAGAAAGCCGGCAAGGCAACTGAAGAGTAAGTCTCAGTTTGTCTGTCTCTGAAACAGAGTTGGTTATGTTCCTACAAAAAGCGCCAAGTGGCGCTTTTTGTGCATTCGCGAGTTAGATAAAAATGGCAAACAGACTGCTATGTTAGATACTCCCGCAGATATTACCCCGGCCAAGATGCGCAATTACGCTATGGGCTTACTCACCGGTCGCGACTACTCGCGAGCTGAACTGGCGACTAAGCTTGTTAAACGATTTGATGAGCACAGTGCCATTGATGAGGTGCTGCAGCGCCTGGCTGATGAAGGGTTGCAATCTGATGTGCGCTTTGCCGAAGCCTTTGTGCGATCGAGAATTCTTCGGGGCCATGGTCTAACCCGTATTCGTCAGGATATTCGCCAAAAGGGCATTGCTGATGAATTGGTAGGGCAGACCTTAGATGCGGCAGATGTGAATTGGATGACACTGGCCCGAGAAGTTGCGCAGCGTAAATTTGGGCAACGTCAGGCGGCGGACCAGCGCGAGACCGCCAAGCGTATGCGCTTTTTGCAATATCGTGGTTTTAGCTATGATCAGATTAAATATGCTCTCGCTGGCTGTTTAGATGAGCAGGTGGGCGATGGGGATTTTTTTGATTAACCCCTAATAACAAAGCGGGCCCAGTCTAATGCTCACTCCTCATCTTCAGAGGTAACCGCGAAATAGATCCACAAGACGATTCTCTACCCAGCTGTGGGCCGATAGATTTTTAATAAAGCCACAGTGGCCACCAAATTCCTGCAGTTCAATAGTCAGCTTGTCCGGGCAATTAATCTTCTGCAAATCCTCCGCCGGAATAATTGGGTCATCCTCTGAGGCAATCAAATAAGCTGGTATAGCCAGTTGCTGCAGCCGATTCTCCACCAGAGAGTAGGCTTCAAAATAACTCTTGGCATCGTCGAAAGGCGTATGCCGATCAATAAAGAAATTATTCATATCCTCGATGGTGCGAGCGCTGTTTAAAATATGCTCGAAACCGTGTTCGGGGAAGTGGGCAATTTTTTTGCGCAAGGACTTGGACCAGCGATAAAAGAAGTAGCGCTCATAGATAAACAGCGTGTTGTCCAGTGCAGTCATCGCATTGGTGGGATCTACCGGCGGGCAAATGGCCGCAGCAGCGGTGAGTTTTAAGCTGTTGCCGTGATCAGCGGCAATGCGCAGGGTAAAGTTTCCACCCAGTGAAAATCCCGCTAGAAAACGCTTTTCATAGGCATGGCTTTCAAAGAAGCAGGCGATTGCTTCCGCCACTTCATTGGTCATGGTGGAGTTAAACAATTCAAAGTTAAGATGATGACTGTCGCCATGGTCCCGCAGGTTGAGTCGCAGTACGTCGAAGCCTTGCTTTAACAGATAGTTGGCAGTGGTCACCTGATAGGCAGATTGACTGGAACCCTCCCAGCCATGAAGCAAGACAATCAAACTATTATTGTTCGATGCTTTACTGCGGTCATACTCAGCCAGTAAACGCGTTCCATCCTTTGCAGTAAGAGTTAGTTTTTCGCTGTCTAATTTCTTAGCTAGTCGCTTGGCGCGAATTTTTCGTGGCCCTAGGCTGTTTAAAATACTCTGTATATGAGGGTTTTTTAGCATCGAAGGTGGGGTAAAGCGGCTGTTATGAGTCATATGTAAGTGTGATTAATATTTTATTTAATAGGAGGACTGTAGTGCCTCTTTAGATAGGCCGTCAATGGTTCTATTGAGTTGGCCTCTCTTCATCTCGCCATGGAGGTCCAGATGAAAGCAATAAAATACCCTTTGTCCCTAGTTTATCTGTTGTTTAGCCTAGTTTTAATTAGCTCTGCCAGTTACTCCGATGAAGCCACAGGTCCCTCTACTTCTGTTCATGCTCCCCCTGATGCAGTCGGGAAAGTATCATTGGCTGATCAGGTTAAAGCAATGGATAAAAAGGCTGGTGCTGCCGGATGGAAAGTCCGCAATGGTTGTCTGCCCGCGAATCGCATTAAACGGATTAAATTTATCGATGACCAAACTGCCCTGATAAGCATGTTCGGCAAAAAAACCGCTATTTTGCGCTTGCAGACAGAGTGTCCTGGTATCAAGCGTTCAGGTTATGTGACTTATCGCAGCAATAGTAGGCTCTGTGCTCGCTTCGATCGGCTTTCGGTGTTGGGTGGTTCAGGCTATAGTTGTCGTATCGCCAGTATTGAGCCGTTTGTCGCGCTTGAAGAGCCAGTTCTGGAAAAAGATAACGACTAATTGACAATGCCACGTGCTCTGGTGGTTTTGTCTAGGGCCCTGTAAATGCAACGTCAGTACTTCTCATCACTTGCTGTTTTGCTGTTCAGTTTAATCTTCACCTCTCTGTCCTATGCTAACGCCGAGGCGCTTGATGACGGAGCACTGATTAAGTGGCGCGGCAGTTGGCAGCAGGGTGGTTTGTTGCTGGGGCAAGTTGAGTCTGGCTCAACCCTGAGTCACCAGGGCAAGAAAATCAAAACCACTGCCGCCGGCCAGTTTCTGTTTGGTCTGGGTCGCAATGCGCCGGCTATCTCTACCTTTGTGGTGACCGATCTGAGGGGTGTCGAGACTGAGGCCGAGTTTCAGGTTGCCCCGCGCAATTATAATATTCAAAAAGTTGAGGGCGTGCCTCAGCGCACGGTCGAACCTCCTCCAGAGCAATTGCAGCGCATTCGATCTGACTCCGCTCTGGTCAGCCAGGCACGCCGCCTGGTGAGTGATAAAACTGATTTCTTATCTGGCTTTATCAAGCCGCTAGAGGGCCCGATTACTGGAGTCTACGGTAGCCAGAGATTCTATAATGGTGTGCCGAAAAGTCCTCACTATGGTCTAGATTATGCTGCGCCAGAGGGCACTATTGTGAAAGCGCCTGCTGCTGGGATTGTGCGTTTGGCTCATGACAATCTCTTCTATTCCGGCGGCACCTTAATTATCGACCATGGTCATGGTCTCTCCTCCAGCTTTTTACATCTCAGCGAGATACTTGTGGGTCAAGGTTATAGCGTGCAGCAGGGTGAGCCTATAGCTCGTGTCGGGTCTACCGGACGGGCTACTGGAGCACATCTTGACTGGCGCATGAACTGGCTCGATCAGCGTGTAGATCCGGCGTTGGTTTTGGAGTCTTTTCCCGTGTGATCTCCTGCGCAATAGTCTGATAAATAGCCAGGGCAAATAGTCCAGGCAGTTGCGAACTCTACTCCCGTTGCTGCGTCGGTTTCTGGTTGTAGGTTATTTGCCTCAGACAATGGCAGTTAGGCGTCATTTTGCGTAAACTAACGCGGTTTTCAAATGGACGATTTCATCGTGGATAAAAAGCTCCTTAGTATATTGGTTTGCCCTGTCAGCAAGGCGCCACTTGAATATGACAAAGACAAGCAGGAATTGGTTTGCCGTGCCAGTGGTTTGGCTTATCCCATCAGCGAGGGTATCCCGGTAATGTTGGAGTCTGAAGCACGTCAACTGACTGCAGATGAGAAGCTCCGCGACTCGGGAAAATAACCCCGCTGCACTAACTCTGGAGTACCTTCCATGGTCGATTCAACGCCAACCCTATTTACCCGAATTATTAATCGAGAAATTCCGGCAGAGATTTTCTACGAAGATGATCAGTGTATTGTCATCAACGACATCTCTCCGCAGGCACCTGTTCATATGTTGGTGATCCCGCGTCAGCCGATTGCCAAGCTGGCCGATGCCAGTGCAGCGGATAAAGCGCTGCTTGGGCATTTGATGTGGGTTGCTGGTGAAGTGGCGAGACAGGCTGGTGTGGAAGAAGCCTTTCGCCTAGTGGTCAATAATGGCCGCGCAGCTGGCCAGACTGTGTTCCATTTGCATCTGCATGTTTTAGCCGATCCCTCAGGCAGTCAAGAATTCTCCGAATCGACTATTTAAAAATCTACTATTTTAAGAGCACTGGTCAATCAGGCCCTGCTCATAACTGGAACTAACTCATTATGAAAAGCGCCGACATTCGTGACGCATTCTTAAACTACTACGCCAGCAAGCAGCACAGCATTGTGCCGAGCAGCAGCCTAGTGCCGGGCAATGATCCCACTCTGCTGTTCACCAATGCTGGCATGGTGCAGTTTAAAGATGTCTTTCTCGGCGCCGAAAAGCGTGATTACAATCGCGCGGTGTCGTCTCAGCGCTGTGTCCGTGCTGGAGGCAAACACAATGACCTGGAAAATGTTGGCTACACTGCCAGACACCACACCTTTTTTGAAATGCTCGGTAACTTTAGTTTTGGCGATTACTTTAAGCGCGAAGCGATTGGCTTTGCCTGGGAGTTTCTCACTGAAGTGCTCAAACTACCCAAAGAGCGCCTGTGGATTACGGTGCATATCAGTGATGACGAAGCTGCTGATATCTGGGTCAATGAAATTGGTATAGACCCCAAGCGTCTGTCACGCCTCGATGAAGATAACTTTTGGCAGATGGGTGATACTGGACCCTGTGGTCCGAGCACGGAAATTTTCTGGGATCACGGCGAAGATATTCCCGGTGGTCCTCCAGGTAGTCCTGACGACGACTTAGACCGTTATATCGAAATTTGGAACCTGGTGTTTATGCAGTTCGAGCGCGACAGCAGCGGCAAGATGACACCACTGCCTAAGCCTTCGATCGATACTGGTATGGGTCTTGAGCGAGTCGCTGCAGTGATGCAGGGCGTGCATAACAATTACGATATAGATTTGTTTCAGCATCTGATTAAAGCGGCGGCGAAAATTATTGGCGTCACCGACCTGTCGGAAAATTCCTTAAAAGTGGTGGCCGACCATATTCGCTCCTGCGCATTTTTAGTGGTTGATGGAGTTGTGCCCTCTAATGAAGGTCGCGGCTATGTGTTGCGTCGCATTATCCGTCGCGCATTGCGCCACGGGCACAATCTCGGTGCCAAAGGCAGTTTTTTCCACAAGCTAGTAGTGGACCTTGGCGAAGTGATGGGGGAAGCCTATCCTGAATTGCTGAGTATGCAGCAAGAGATCATTGCAACGATCAAAAAAGAAGAAGAGCAGTTTGCCCGCACCCTGGACAAGGGAATGGGCGTATTGGACGCGGCGTTGGAAAAACTCAGCGCTGAGCAATTGCCCGGCGAGCTGATCTTTCAACTCTATGATACTTTCGGATTTCCCACCGACCTGACCAATGATATAGCTCGCGAGCGCGGCTACAGCATGGATATGGAAGGCTATGAAAAATGTATGGAAGCCCAGCGCACCCGTGCTCGCTCCGCCAGTCAGTTTGGATTGGATTACAGCGAAAGCATTCGTGTTGCAGGCAGCACCGAATTTGTTGGTTATGACAGCCTTGAACACAGCGCTGAGGTGATTGCCCTTTATGCTGCTGGCGAACAGGTTACTTCAGCTGGCGTGGATGCTGAGGTTGCAGTGATCCTTGGCAGCACGCCGTTTTATGCGGAATCTGGCGGACAGGTGGGTGACAGTGGTTATCTGCAAACTGCCTCGGCAAAAATTGAAATAAGCGACTGCCGTAAAGCGGGTGAGCATCACCTGCATATTGGCAAAGTATTGTCCGGTGAGCTGAAAGTTGGCGAGACCGTAACTGCCACCGTGGACTGCTCCGTGCGCACAGCAACAGCCCTCAACCACTCTGCAACTCACCTATTACATTCGGCACTGCAACAGATTCTCGGTGAGCACGTTAATCAGAAGGGCTCCTTGGTCGACAGTCAGCGTTTGCGCTTTGACTTCTCCCATGGAGAGTCCATCAGCGCGCAACAGATTCGTGAAATTGAACATAGAGTCAACCGTGAGATTCTGCGCAATAGTTCAGTTGAAACCGAAGTAATGACCATGGATGAAGCCGTTGAGAAGGGTGCCATGGCACTCTTTGGTGAAAAGTATGGCAGTGAAGTGCGCGTACTCAGTATGGGCGGTGATTTCTCTGTCGAGCTCTGCGGCGGCACTCATGCCAATCGCACCGGGGATATTGGCCTGTTTAAAATCAGCGCTGAATCAAGTGTCTCGGCTGGCGTAAGACGTATCGAAGCAGTAACTGGTGAAGCGGCCGCGGCTTACTGTGACGAGCTGCAGGATACAGTCGTTGAGATGGCCATTGTGCTGCGCGCCGCCCGTCACAACCTGGCGGACAAGGCCCGCCAGGTAGTTGAAGATAATCGCAAGCTGCAGAAAGAAATTGATGCACTAAAGAGCAAACTTGCCAATGCTTCAGGCAATGACCTGATGGCCGGCCTGCGTGAGATCAACGGTCTTAGCGTACTCTCTACAGTAGTTGAAGGCGCAGACGCCAAAGGTCTGCGCGGTGTTGCCGACCAGGTTCGATCAAAGCTCCAGTCCGGTGTCTTTATGCTCGCCGCAGTAGACGGTGACAAAGCGGCATTGGTGGCTGGTGTAACACAGGATTTGACGGATAAGATTAAAGCGGGCGATCTGCTCAAATTTGTCACGGCTCAAGTGGATGGAAAAGGCGGTGGTCGAGCCGATATGGCTCAAGGTGCTGCAGGTAGCACAGCGAATTTAGCAGTTGCTCTTGAGTCGGTTTACGACTGGGTGACCGGTGCATCCTAGGCCCTTTTATCCAAGGCTCTTAACATTTGCGTAAGATTACTGTTTAATCTGCGCCCTAATAAATCTGAGGCGATAGCGTTTCGATGAGTTTAATAGTTCACAAATATGGCGGTACCTCTGTTGGCACCGTTGAGCGTATAAAAGCGGTTGCGGAAAAGATCGCCTCCAAGCACAGATCAGGCGACAAAATTGTCGTTGCCGTATCGGCCATGAGCGGCGAGACCAATCGTTTGATTGGCTTGGCAAACGC
>Ga0075467_10004290_pt1 | contig 10623 bp, 6 predicted proteins | sample DEB08_DNA_9_FD_75067 | JGI IMG/M metagenome (GOLD analysis project Ga0075467, IMG submission 75067) | Aqueous microbial communities from the Delaware River and Bay under freshwater to marine salinity gradient to study organic matter... | ecosystem: Environmental > Aquatic > Marine > Coastal ...
CTGTCGAAGTTATGCGATAACGAACCATAGTTGGTGTTGGTTGGTGCTGCAGTGAATACCCTCCGCAGTAAAGATTGACACAGTGGTTAAAAGATGAAGCCTTATACGTGGACATTGCTGCGCATATTTGCTGCTGCTTCATATGTCCTCAATTGCCACGTCGCCGCCACGAAGCATACATTCAAAACAACTGAAGATACACGTCATTTGATTGGCCCCATAGGGGCTCCATTTGGCTTTCTCACTGGTGGCGTTTACAATCTAACCATATTCGACTTTGAGCTTACTGTTGGCAAGGCATCAAAGAAGAAAAATCGCACAATTGATGGGAAGGAGGCATTGAAATATGTCGAAGCAGGATTCTACCTCAAGCGTTTCGATTCTGAAAGTGACTTCTCTAAATTCTACGAGACCGTGATGGAAAAGCCTTCCTTCTGCGCTTTTGAGCCTCACCGGGACAAGAATTATGTGCACCCCTCACATGCACATACAGAGGACGACGATGTGTTATTAGAGGATGATCAGTTTCAAGTAGTTTTTGATGAGAATGAAGAAGACAACTTACAATCAGAAGATATTGGCAACAATGGCATCTACATCTCTATGAACAATCCGGAGAAAACGTGGAAGCCGAACACACCAACAATTACACATAGTTTCACAACACCAACTGATGAAGGGCTCTACTTTCTTCTCTTTCAACTTTGCCCCCGTGGTAATGATGGCAATGTTATTGAATTGAAAATCCGCTCTTCATTCGAGCTTGACTTGCACTTCAAAAATTACGATTTGTATGGCAATCCTTCCTATTTGACAGCAGGTGAAATGAAGTTACCTATAATGTATACCTACTTCAGCATATCGTACGCATTATGTTTCATCTTATGGGCGCTTAATATTCGCAACATTCGGCTTGGACGTGAACCAATATGGTCTCAACGGGATGGAGGAAAACCATCGGTGCATGCCATACATCATCTGATGACTGTCTTGCTTGGATTAAAGGCTTTGACCGTGTTCTTTGAGGCAGCAAGGTACCATTATATCAAAACGAATGGACATGCTGAGTTCTTGTCGGCTGTGTACTTCACCATGTCATTCATCAAAGGAACATTTATGTTCACAGTCATTTTACTTATTGGGAGCGGTTGGTCACTGGTGAAGCCATTTTTGAATGCAAAGGAAAAGAGAATAATATGGGCGGTGTTGGTTCTGCAAATCATCGACAACATCGCTGTCGTCGTCTTATCACAAGAGACCGAAGGAGAGAGGCTGTACGAAGATTGGTCTGCCTTACTGCACTTTGTCGACATACTGTGTTGCTGCGCAGTATTGATCCCTATCGTGTGGCAAATAAACTCCTTCGAGACAACAATAGAAGCAGACACAGAACGAACAGAACAGAGTAACCAACAAAGCATATCAAATGCAATAAGCGACGTGGAATCAGAAGCTCCAGCGACGGCCGAGGCAGCGCGAACGGTACAGAAATTGAAACAGTTTCGTTCGTTCTACCTTCTCGTGTTGGTTTACATATATTTCACGCGGATTGCGGTTTACTTATTTGCCACATGCCTAGGATACCGACAAACGTGGCTACGATACTTCGTGACTGAACTGGGCACGCTTGTGTTTTATGCTGTCGTTGGATTCTTGTTTAGACCTGTTTCTGACAACCCCTATCTGAAGGTAGGCAGAGATGCCGGAGCTGATGTTGAGATAGAGTTTGCGTGACCAAGATGTTTAAATTATGAACTCATTACTGATAGACCTGGCTCTTTTGCTTGCTTGGTAGGTCCCTTTTTGGCCAAATGACCGGTGGATGCCACAGGTTCTCTATCCCATAAGCGAGAAAATACAGCTGTTACCCTTCTCGCTCCTCTTATTTTGGATTTGGCTTCTCCTTTTGCGCAAATCCAAACAAAACCCGACCATCACCGACCGACCATCTGGCCTCATCTGGCTCGACCACCCAATATCCACACAAATCTTTCATAATATTTCCAAACAATAAACAACCATGTCTCTCAACGGTACAGTAAAGTTCTTCAGCGACAAAGGCTTCGGCTTCATCACCCCCGAGGACGGATCGGAGGACGTATTCGTACACTTCTCAGCCATTGTCAAGGATGGGTACAAGTCTTTGAACGATGGGGAGACTGTCACTTTCGAGAAGGTCTTCGATGATGTGAAGCAAAAGTACAGTGCTGCCAATGTGGTCGGAAACGGGGATGGTACGCCAAGGCGTCGTAGGGATTGAGGAGGATGAAAGTTAGCGGCTTTAGTATCTGCGTTCTACGGATGTCGAGCTTACTCACTGCTCTATGATAGAGAGTGGGGTGCGAAGCGGCTGGTGTAGAACCCGGAAGATAAACTGAAACCAGCAGTAAAGAAGTGGCTTGTACTTAAATTTGGAATGTACTATTTGTTTCAGATGTACGATGGTCGAATTATTAAACCGATAGTTTTTCTGTAAATACAATACTAAGATACGAATTATGATTGAAACGTGATAAACTTAACGATGTGTGATTTTTCTTATGCTGCAAGTACAAGTATCAAGTTGTCCGAAATAGAAGAGTGTCAAAGCTTGATGTGATCAAGATGAGCTGGGCAAGCAGAGCCTACGGGGGTCTGAAGAACAATTAGATCCTCAGCTTCGTACCATCCAGAAGGTGGCTCCATACTGAGGTTGCCATGGTGCTGTCACATCTATTACCACAGGCAGGACGGGAAGCTATGCTTGTTGATAGCAAGTGAAAGATGATACAGTTCTAGAAGATCTTGACAGCAATCTCAAACCAAGAATGAGACTTATAAACTTGAGAACTGTACCTTTGGGATATGGAGGTGCGTAGACTATCTCCTATCTCCACTTACAATCGAATGGGGATACCTCATGGAGATGAAGAAAGCTACCCGTAGAGATCAAGCTCGGTATATTATTCTCTTTTAGTAGGGCAACTACTGAGCTGCCTCAACAATGCAATAAGTAGGTAATGACCATAGTATTTCTGCTTGTTTGTGGGTTCCACATTCCACATGAATGGGTAGAACTGGATACAAAGCGTTGCTCAATACCCGAATGAATAGCTAACTTAGCTAAGCACACAAAGACCTTCTTTCTTCACGAAATTCAAAGAGTCATTTTGGAACACGCCGATCTCTCACTCCCACAGCAAAAAGCAAGAAGCAAAGGCCATCGAACGGCGGCACCATCTTGTTGCCGAGGGAACACGAAGACGTAGTCCGCATTCCGGGACAGTGCATTGTCGTTGATCATATTCTCTCCCTTCAAGTGTCCCAGGCTTTACTTGCTTGTGTTTGATTCACGGTTCACCATTCATAATTTATACTGCCTCTCTGGAATTTTGATCAGACCCCTTTGCAGGCATTTGGCAACCCGAGACTACTCATCCCATTTGCAATTACAGCATGTCGTCTTATTATGGCCAGGCGTCCAGCCGCAGCGTGTGGTCGGAAGCCAGTGGGCAACAAGGTCAAGTCTACGCAGACCCGCTCAACAGTAATGACGAAGACTATTACTACGATGCAAATGACCAGAACCGATTAGATCTTCTAAAGCTGATCCTCTATGACCTCAACTCCGCCATTGCTCCACGAGAAGTACGTTTGGTGGCCATACAGGCTGCACTAGATGAATTCGACCACGATGATGAAGTTCTTCATGACGAGGAACTCGATTTACGAGCCGATCACATCTTGCTGCAGAAACTGGCATATGCCATGTGCATAGACCCCGGCAGTGATGAAGTGGGATATATCTGCTCTGCGTTGGAAATGGTGTATAGAGCAGGGAGAACTCGCTTAGCTCAGTCATTTCACGAGATTTGTGATTCACTCCTTCCTCTGATTGTGGAGATGATACGCCCCCCTCTGCCTGGGAAGCATTCTGCTGATAAGAATAGAAGGGGCACAGTGGAGGAGGATCTGGTATCGAGTCCTGAGGAGAAACCAGATTTATTGGATGGCGAGAACTCATTAAATAACCAGCCATTTATGGAACCTGTTGATCCATTAAATGCATCACGTCGGTACACCTACGGTGACTCGGATGATTCTTCTGCCGAGTCTGTGCAGATTCCGTCTGGTACTGGAGAATACTTCGAGCAGATGAACAGGGCAAAGCAGGATGCTAATAACGTTGCTCAAACAGATCAACCAGAACCACAGAGTCATAATGACAGTCAGGGACTTGTTCTGAAACCAATTCTATCAGGGGAGGACACCATGGTTCCTGTTTCAAATATGGGAGGAAACTTATCTGGTGGCGCTTTGGAAGCATACAGGCCTGCCAGCAACTCAAGACGCAGATCATTGGAAATCGAAGAAGATACAATCAGGAGAGATCTGACAAATGCAGACGAAGCACTGAGGAGACTAACATCAGAATCTCAGGAATTAACGCAACTGGTACCTGCACAAAACTACGGGGGTGGGCCAATGGTCGCTGTAACTTCAAGTGTGGGATTGCCAATTGCAAGTGAAAGTAGAGATACCCGCCTTTCTGGGCTTACGCTTGAATCGGGTATGGACGAGTTCAAACAACAAGACGAGGTGATGCACCTTCGTGGTGGCGGCAGTGACAGTGTTAGCAGTAGTGATGATGCTTCTGGAAATGTTGGTCAGAATAGTCGTTTCAATGATCTCGGAGATGAGGTTCCCCTATTTGATCCAACGACAATGTCACTTGGCTCTCAAAGCGATGCGTACGGAGGCTCATCTTTGCATGGCTCATTCGTGTATCCCGAATCTGGTGACAATCCCTTTTCAGATGAAAATGATTACAAGCATAGTGCCGAAGAGAAAGGTCACGAAGCAATGGAAGAGAAGGAGGGTGGCTTTGATTTAGGAGGGGGGTTTACTGGTGATGCTCCACAGATTAGACCACTGGGCGAATCAGTTCAAGTCACTGACACGTATGGCTCTGAATACGATGAGAAAGAGAAAGGCACATATCATCCGAGTTCAGATGAGGCGAAGATTAATGTCAGTGATAATGAGGACTACCAGAATGACATGAATAATGGTGCATTTGATGTGGGTGGGGGGTTTACTGGTGATGCTCCACAGATTAGACCGCTGGGCGAATCAGTTCAAGTCACTGACACGTATGGCTCTGAATACGATGAGAAAGAGAAAGGCACATATCATCCGAAGATTGATGTCAGTGATAATGAGGACTACCAGAATGACATGAATGATGGTGCATTTGATGTGGGTGGGGGATTCAATGGCAGTGCGCCCGAGATTAGACCGCTGGGCGAATCAGTTCAAGTTACCGACTCATACGCAGTCAGTCATGGCGACGAGGAAGATTCGTATCTTCCTCAAAAGCGTCAATCAGAACCCACCGAGCAAGAGTGGGAAAACAGGCGTGATTCAGATGTTGTTGATCACAACGATAACAAACGTCATTCAGGTTTATCTGATGAAGATTGGGAGAGTAGAGGTCAATCAACGTTAGACGAATGGCCTGGAGACAATAGGCGCCAGTCTGAGTATACCGATCAGTCTGAGTATACCGGTCAATCCGAGTATACCGGCCCGTCTGAATATACTGGCCCGTCTGAGTATACTGGCCCGTCTGAGTATACCGATAATTTTTTAGCGGATCAAGAGTATGGACAAAGGCTGGATAAAGTGGAAGAAGAAGAGTCTCATGATCCGACATTTCGTAGCAGTGTTGTCGAGGAAGATATCTTTCAATTCCGAGAGCCGCAGAAAATGTCGAAATCTGTTGATTCAGAAGCGTCCTATCTGTCCGAGCAAGACAATGAATTTGTGTGTGAGCTTGCGATACAAAAAATGCTCAAAATTTTGCGATATTTCTCCCGTGTACTGTCTGCGATGGAATTGTTGGCCCAACAACCTGGTTTGGTTGACTCCCTTCTATACAGAATGAAGAAGACAGCCCACTCGAATGACGAGAACGAAATATCTGCAAGAGTTGACGCAATCGCAGTTATTGTGAACTTGGCATGTGCAGAGGAAAACAAAATCCTGTTAGTATATCATCCAGGCTTGTTGGATGCAGTAATCAATATTGCAAATCATGACCCAATCGAAGAAGCACGCGAACACGCTGCTATTGTATTGATGAACTTGGTACGTACATCTCGAACCTTTTTTTACAAACATGCCTCTATCCCTATTATTCACAATCACTAAATTCTCAACAATTTTCCCTTCTCGATTTACAGGCTTACGCCGAAGAAAACAAGGTCCATATGGTGAACCAAGATCATCTCCTTGACACACTTGTGCATTTATTATCCGATGTTTCACCTTTTACGAGACGATATGCTTCTGCAGCTCTGTTCACATTGGCTTGCACTTATGCAAACACTGCTGTCATGACAAGGCATTGTGATGGTGGCATTCTTGAGGCTCTCCGAAAAGTTCTGCTTAATGATCCGATCGACGAAGCTAGAGTCAATGCTGCTGAAGCCCTTTTCAACATGGCAAGGAACAATTCAGACGACACTATCGAGAATATGGGCAACCATTCAAAGCTACTGGCTTCTCTGTCACATTCAGTACTAACGGATTACAGTGCAGACGTCCGTGCCTACTCGGCTAGGGCGTTGGAATGGTTGTCTGCAGACATCCACCATCCTATGCAATGCCACGGAAGGCTGCTTAAGGCTCTTACCACCGCATCTCAATGGACTAAAACCACGTGTATTGCGGAGGCTCTAAAGATGCAAGCCACTTTAGCCGAGAATAGAGAGGCCATGGTACAGCACGATGGATTGCTGGATGCACTCGCTACCTTGGCCTTACTCGATGGTATTAATGATGACGAGGTAAAAACTTGCGCAATAGCTGCGCTTGAGCGGCTGTCGAAGGAATCATCTACAAGGCACATCATGGCGAAGAACGAAGGAGTAATGACTGCTTTGACGAAAGCATCGTTTGCAAAGGATGAAGCTGATGACGATGATGATAACGAAGAAGACGGTACTCCAGCTGCTCTTTTGATGAAAACGGCTCTGAAGAATCTTGCTGCGCACTTGTAGCGGGGGGATCGGGAGATGTGGAAAACGTTCATGTGTAAATGTTAATGAAACTAGTCCGATTCATTTTATATTTTAGGTTTCAACTGCTGGTGCGACCTCATTTCTTTGCGTGCCATTTACCTCATCTGTCACCCTATCATGCAAGGGGATATGTCGCGCATTCAAAGGCAAAAACATCGTCCATTCACTCGGCAGTTGCGCACTCCATTCCGGCCAAGATAGTTTATTGTACACCTCACGGGGTGTTTCCACACTGATGACGCCACTAGATGAGCTAGACACTTCAAATGCTAGTATCGTGTATAACATTGCATGCATCAGGAACATGAAGAGAGGGATCAGTGCCACATCGAAGAATCCGTAGGGCACGCTATAAAAGTAAAGATGATATGCCAAGAAGTAGAGCAAAGAAATCCTCGGGAAAAAATGAGCTGACATGGCTGACCGAACGAACACCATACTGAAGTACTCGAGGATCATAGCCAGCCCATAGATCCACACAGGCAGAGCTTCAGGAATGCTTTTGGCATACAACACAACACTCCAAGCTGCCTGACAAGCCTCGTACATGACGTAATAGAGTAAAATCTTCGAAACGTGAGCCCAAATGAGATGATTCTGAGGGTGAATTTGTCGATTTGCTATAGCCGTACGAGCAGAGCCAATCCAAGGATAGCTCAGTGCGAGAATCCGCTCGTCCGCTCCACTGTTGGCGCAAGCAACAAGTTGTGCACATAGTTAGCATTGTGAAAACTTGGCACGACTGTAGAACATTTATGAGATGAGACTTACCTCATTCCCAAAGAGCGGAAGAACGAGAACAGGGGGAACATTAGGACCACACCTGCGAAACAAGAGCGTTAGATGGAAGATTATAGCAAAGAGGAGCTCAATGTCAAGAACCTGAAGCTTACCGGAGGACGTCAACACTCTCACGATGAGTGATGTCACAGTTGTTATGAGAAAGAACGCAAGTAACGACATTATCAATGCCCCTACGAAACAAGAGTGTTAGATGAAAGATTGCAGCAAAGGGGAGCTCAATGTCAAGAACCTGAAGCTTACCTATCTTTCTCAATATCCAATCTGCAATTGAATCATTGCCATCATATGACTCTAGCTGCTGTTTAGTCCATCCCCATCTTTCTTTCGTCTCCAAATTTTGCAGATAACCCGTCTGCAGTGACCCACTTGACCCACGTATGCCATACATGAATTGGTTGATGATGACAGAATCCATTCCATAAATCTGTGAGAGAAACTCCCCAACTGCCGAGAAGAATGTCAACTTTCCATCATCCTCACCAGTACTCAGGCATCTTTCAGTCACGGTAACATTGACAATACTAATGTTGTGCAGTACAGCTGATTTCTCGTCGAGATATAACAGTGCATCATCCATTGAGAACCGGTAATGAGGCTCCTCCCAATATGCTGGCGACGAATATATATCATTGTTAACCTCCTCAACTCTGCGTCTATTGTTCTTAGTCCTCAAGAATGGATTGCCTCGCAAGCCTTGATCAAGTAAGCGAATCTTTTCATTTGCTGTTGAATTATCATCATCAATCGTTGTATTTGAGTAGTCCACATGACGGACACGTGAGCACTGACCAGTGCACTTCCTTCCATACATTATCTTGATTTGAACGATCTCATCCTTTCCAACAATGGGGGCTGCATCAGTTGATGTTGATTCAGATTCAGATTCAGGTTCAGCCATGAACCTATTTGTTGCAATTCTTTTGGCGTTAGTGCGCATAGCTTCGCTAATCATTTCAATGACGCCGTCATCGTCCCCAACGTCATCATAAGCACTCAAAAGTCTCCTTTTCTTTGAATCACTGTCTCCAAACATAGCATAGTACCGGCTACGCTCATCTTCTGGCCTTGTGGACAATGCGTAGGATATGCAATTGACTAACGTTTGATCAGCGGCAGTGTTTTGACCTTCCTCTGTTTCATCTTCTAACAAGTTACGCAAGAACGCGAGTTTCCTACTCGGAGGGTTACGAAGGTCATCCAAACGACCAACCAAAGATCTCACCCTCTGGCGTGCAGATGACAAACGAGACATTCCCGGCTTTCTAAAGGCATACGGACCAATATATGTCACATGCAACGACGTCAGTACAAACAAGTGGAATATTCCAACTGCAAATGACATTCGCATTATCCCGTAGACATTTTTCTGACTGCACCCGGTTTCATTTCTCTCGTTGTTTGCATCACCACTTGATGTCGAGGAACTACTCTCATCTCCATCATTCGATGAGGATTCATCGTTCGATAATGCGTCCGATTCGTAGCTTTCGTTGTCACTGTCAGTATGCATTTCACTTGAGCCACCACGTGAGTGCAATCGAGCTTGTCGCATCTGTAACTGTATTGCTCGTTGAGTTAATGACACAGTTGGTGGAGAAATAGGTGCTCGTTCTCCTCCAGAAGACGAAGAAGATGACGAGGAGCTCAGATTAGGAGAATTTGGAAAAGATGGAGGAGATGATCGATGCGAAGGACTTCCAGAACTGTTGGTAGAAGCTGACCTTGAGCGCCTGGTTGGAGTTGTAGGGCTTGTACGACGTCGTAGTCCTTCACTACTCCGAGAAGATGGACTGCTTTGATTTTCTTCCAGCGTTGGAAGGCTCAACCCTTCTTCTCCAACATAGAGTTGCTCTACATCTCTTGGAGGCGTGGTTTGTCCTAAATCATCGTTAGAGTCACGATGATTAGAAGGTGATGATCCAGGTGAGTATTGATATATAGATAATTGTTGCCCTGTTGTAGCAACACTCTCGTAGGAAGAACGATTGCCTATGCCAGGAAGCAGATTTCGAAAGTTCCTCCACGCTCCAGCAATGTAGCCATTGTCATTAGTATTACTAGGAGATGCTGCCAAGTTGCTACTGGTGTTGTTGTTTCTACTATTGCTCATTGCATCCATTTTCTTAGCCATCCATATCGGCATGATGAACGGCAAGGGCGTGGTCTGTGATTGCGCTCTTCTGGTATGCAACCCAGATGGAATTTGCTGTTGTTGCTGTTGTTGCCTTGTCCTACCCTGTCTTGCCCGTCTCTGCCCCCTCCTTCGTCTATTCCTGCTCGTACCAGTAGTAGCTGGTTCTTCTTCTACATTAGTTGTATTGATAACACTTGAGCTGTCATTATCCTCCTGCGTACCGTCCTCTTCTGCGTTCTGCCCATTTCTTCGCCTACGACGCAGACTGCTGCTACCACGACTATTTACCGATGAGGAACTGCTCTGTACAATAGCAACGAGTGGAGAATTGACAGGGGAAGAAGACGACGATGCTGGCGTCTCCATTGGATTTGAAGACATGCTCAAGTCCTCAATGATGCGTTCGTAAACGCGATATAGCGCTCGATCGTACTCCATCTTATTTGCGTAGGTGGCAATAAGGTTTCAACAAGGCGTCAACAAGCATTCAAGAGGAGATAGATAGCTTGGTGTGATGGGCAAGCTACAGATCATTGCCTCTACGCAGGGCAATAGGGGATGTCGTTCATTGTGAAGCTCATTCTGTTTACTCGCGAACGGAGCGGCGCCGACAAATTTGTC
>Ga0075467_10004298_pt1 | contig 10616 bp, 2 predicted proteins | sample DEB08_DNA_9_FD_75067 | JGI IMG/M metagenome (GOLD analysis project Ga0075467, IMG submission 75067) | Aqueous microbial communities from the Delaware River and Bay under freshwater to marine salinity gradient to study organic matter... | ecosystem: Environmental > Aquatic > Marine > Coastal ...
ACATTGTTGTGCAATGCTTCCTCTCCGTTTCACATCTCATCTCGCTCGGTGTAAGTAGGTATGCCATTGTTGTGCAATGCATCCTCTCCGTTCTCTCTCTCCGTTCTCTCTCTCCGTTTTACATTTCCCCGTGTTCGTTCGTGTTATTGTGTAAGCGTTCAGCGTCCGTGTTGGTGTGGTTACCTGTTTCCTCCTTATTCGTTCGGTTGTGTGGTTTTATTTCGCTAGTATCGTGTCTTGTGTGGCTGATTCTGTCTGATGTCTCGTTGTTTTTCTCTCTCTTTTGGTTTTTTTGGCTGTGCTAATTGTTTGTATGGTCGTTTTTGTGATTTTGTGAATCGTCTAAGTAGTTTCCTTGTGAAAATATTATTCGTCTAAGTGGTTGTTTTGTGATGTTTGTTGTGAGAATTCCTTCTTCTCTCTGTCTTCATCATGGTGTGTAATCAGTAAACCGCGAAGGTGGGGATCGAATCCCTCCAGTCTATGTCTGGTCAAGCATTAATGTTAGATATTGTAATTATCTTTGTTGTATTTTGTGTTCGTTTCGTGGGTTTTGCTTCTTCCGCTTCGTTATTTTGTGTGTGTTTTCTCGGTCTTGTGGTTGTTCGTTCTATTCTAGTTTTATACATGTCAGCTTCGTGGTGCTTCCGCCGGCTCGCTCGCTTCAATCTAATTCAATCTATTGTTTTGGCTTCCACTGCTCGGTTGATGTTTCGTTGTTTTGAATGTTTTCTTTACTATCTAATTTTTGTTTTGTTTCCGTGCCCATTTGTTGGCTTCTGCCGCTGTGGGAACAGCTCATTAGTGTAGTGCATGGCGCATGCAGTATCACTCGTTGCTTTCAGCTGTGTTCGCGTTTCCATCATAATGTATGGTGATCGTGCTGAAGCTATAGTATAATGTTAATCTTACTGCGGTAAGTTTGTGTCTACTATGGTACATACTCATAGTGTTCTAGCGTCGCAGTCATAATATACTATTTCGCGTTTCGAATGTCATTGTCAGCATTGTTCGCGTTTGTTTTGTCAAGCGGTGTCGGGCGTTTGGTTTGTCAAGCGGTATTGTCATTCAGTAATACTCACGTCATCGGGATTGTCCTCGTCATCCCCCATGTGATCGCTATCTTCAGCTGTTGCTACCACGCCTTCATCTCTTCGTAACTCTAGTCTGGCTTGTGTGAAATTCAGTACTACTTGTTCTTGTAGCTGTATCATGTCTGTTGTGAGTTCTTCTGATTCTTGCCTTGCCTCGATTCCTCTTTGTATTTCTCTCGCGTATTCCTCTCGTTGCTCTTCTCCTATTTCTCCTTGCTCGGCTAAGATCATGTTTGTTGCGAGTTGTTCTGATTGTTCTTCTACTACTTGCCTTAGCTCGATTCCTGTTTGTACCATTCGCATGATTTCCTCCTGTTGCTCTACTACTTGATCCATTTCCGATTGTAGCTCTAGCTCTCGCGTGTCTTCCTCTTGTTGCTCTCTCTCTTGTTCTGCTTGTTCTCGCTCGGCCTCTTCTAGTTCCCTTGCGTTTCGCTCCGTTTCGTTCTCTGCTCGTGATTCTACTTCTGGTTCCACATCGTTGTTCGCTTCTGGTGCTAGCTCATCATTTTCCCCCGTGGCTGTGTTGTTTTCTATGTTGTTCTCTTCGGTATTTCTAGTTTCTTCTTCTGTTACTGCTGCTCCTTCTGCTCCGTCTTCCTCCTGAGCGCTGCCCGCTAATGATGCTGCTGCTAACGCCTGCTCTGTTGCTGCTAACGCCTGATCTGTCTCTAGCTGATCGTTGTCTTGTTCGTTTTCTGATTCTTTGTTGTCGTTGTCTGTTTCCTTCATTTCTTCGTTTTGGTTTTGGTTCGCTCCTCCCGGAATTTGTGGTGGTGGTGATGGTTGCAGTACTAGTGTTCTGTGTGTCGTCGTGATGGCGGCTGTTTGTTCGTTGTCGTGTGGGGTGTATTCTGTTATGATGGTCAATTCTTCGAAAACTTCATTGAGTAAATTGTGTATTTCCCGCATGTCTTCGTGGTGGAATAGTTTTGTTATCCATGTGTTGTTTAGTATGGTGTTTATGATTGATTTGGTAGTATCTGTGATGGTTGTGTAGTTTTTAGGATCTGTGAGGTTGGTGAGTTTGTCGTAGAGGTTCTCCAATATAACTTGTAATTCCTTGATCGCTGTTTGTTCGGCTTGTTGTAGGTTGTTTCGTGTGTCCTTTTGCATTTGTTTGTTTTCGTTCTTCAGTTCCTTGTGTTTTTGTATGGCTGCGTCGGTTTCTAGGTGCGCTTTGATCTGGTCTGCGTTCTTTTTGATTGCTGCTTCTGTTTTTTGTGTTTGTGCATCTGATTCTGCCTTTGTTATGGCTTGTTTTGCTTTTCGTATGATTTCCTCATTTTTTTCCTTGGTTTGTTGGAGTTGTTTTTCTATTTTGTTTCGTGATGTTTCCTCTTCGTTGGTTGCTGCTTCTGTTAGTGACTGTTGTTGTTGTTTCATGTATTGTATAGCTCGTGTGGCGATGTTTTCGATCGCTTCTTCATGTTGTTTTAGGTCTTGTAGTGTTTCTGCTGTGTTAGTCATGGTCTCGTCAGTTTTGTTAATGTTGGTGATCATTTTAGATAGTGCCAAGCACGCTAGTTGTTCTTTTTCGTTCGTGATATCATCTATTTTGTCTTGCGTCTTTTGTTTTGCTGTCTTCAGTAGTTGTTGTCTTTGTTCGCGTTTGGTTTCGGGTTGTGGTGGTGAGCTTGGTGGTATTGGTGATTGTGGTGGTGGTGATCTAGGGGGGTTTTTTTGTGGGCTTCGTGATCGTGATGATGATGATAGACAACTGGTGTCTACGAATGGTGATTGTGATCTACGCTGCCTATTGTGTTTTCTGTTGTCTGTGCGCTTTCGTTTGTTGTGCCTGCCACCTTGTCTGTCTTGATTTGGCCTATTGCCGCTGTTGTGGCTTTGGAATGTGTTGTTGTGTCTGTTGTGTTGCTCGGTTTGTCGATAATAATTTTGTCTGACGCGTTCGTTGATGTTTTGTGTTAATCGTGGGTGTTGAATTGCTGACTGCATTGTTAGGTGGATCCTATGTCGTAGGTTTTCTTCTGTTATATATCCGTCTTGTTCTGTGATGTCGGGTGCTCTTTGTAGCCATAGTAATCTACTGTCAAGACTGTGTAGTGAGCGTTGAAGTGTTGTGTCGTTTTTTATATTGTTCGCTAATGTGAGATTTCCTTCGTTCGCTGCTACTCTGATTTTTTCTATGATTCTTCTGTCGATGCGTTCGTCGTAGTTTCGTAGGCAGTCTCTGTCGCATGTTTCGGTGTTGCTGTGGATGGTGGCGCAGAGTTGGCATTGTCTTTCGTGTGGTTGACGGCAGATAGGGCAATAGGGTTCGTGTTTCCGGATGGTGTAGGCGGGTTTGTTGTGGGGTGGTCTTCTCTTTGGGTAGTTGTTGTCGTTGTTGTTGTTTCTGTTCATGTCGTTTCGTTGCGTGCTACAGTGGCCTTTTCGAGAGAGCTTTCTCGCTACTCTACTCTAATCCCGGTACTCGCCTGTAGTATAACTCGATTACTGTAGCACGCTCGTATGTCAGTGTCTGTCAGTAGGTTGGGCTTTATTGGTTGGGCTGGTGCTGTAGGTGTGGGTCTTGGTGACAGTTGGATGTCGAGTGGTTATCTGGGAGATGTGTGAATCATCTTATCGTGACTCAACCAGTTGTCTTAGACTATATATGTTGTGATACTCGTAGTACTCGCTCTGCTCGTAATACTCGTATTGCTGTGATACTGTAGGTGTGCTACTCGGTTATCCTACACTCGTCCTTGCTCTAGGTCTTGCTCCGCAAGGCCTCATTATTATATATATCTTGCTCCGCTGTATATATCATAATGTGGTATGTATATATCCTACACTTGTCTGTGTGCTCTTGCGATTGTGTGTCGCTCGCATATAGTACTTGTATCTAGTTCGCGCTTTGGTTATTATATAGGTGAAAAAAAAGAAACCTATTTGTTATACGCGTACTAGTTATTATAATCGCTGCATGTAAAATAAATCGGTGATCGCATGTGGTTTCCTCGCTTCGTCGCTTTCGTTGCTTCGATTGTGCTTCGATTCCTCGCGCTGAGCTTGTTTACTCATGGTGCGCCTCGTCTGAGCTTGTTCACGCTCGTTCCGGTCAGGCATCTCGTCTGAGCTTGTTCACGCTCGTTCCGGCTGTTGATTCTACGCGTCCTCATTATATCTGTGCTCGTCTTTGCTCTTATTCTTTCGCTGTCTCCTCTCACTACTCGTGCTCGTCATTGCTCTTATTCCTGGCCGTGGTGTCTCATCGCTGAGCTGTGCTCGTCATTGCTCTTATCATGTCGCTTTCTTCTTCTTCCTGGTCCACCATATGTCTGGATTGTTGCTGCATTCTTCTAGTATCTCTGGTGTTAGGTATCCTGCTTTCGTTAGTCTGAAGCTGTGTATCGCCACGTCTGCTTGTCGTGCTTCTAACTCTTCGAGTTTGTTCGTGAATGGTGTGTGTGTTGTTGCTTTCGGTTTGTCTGCACTATAGCTGTTCTTTGTTTCTGTGTCGAACCACATTGGTTTGTATTTGTCTGTCGCTGCGAAGCCTTTGCCTCCATACCAGTGTATCTCTAGCATGTCGTTGTCGTGTGCGCGTGTTACTTTTCCTATACCAAATGGCCAAGGTTTGTTCGTTGGTATGATTACCATGTCATCTTCTCTACATCTAGTTCCTATCTCGTAGTGTTTTTTTGATAGTTCATATCTGTCTAGTGATCTCGATGTTGATGGTATGCCTGTGCTCCATGGATGATAGATGTGTAGTCTCGTGCTCTTGACTCCTTTGATTATTTTTTGTGTTTCGTAGTGCAAGATGTCGTATCGTGGTGAGTACTTGCCTGGTGTTGTGTTTGTTATTCTGTGTGGTCCAGTCCATTTAGGTTTCCATTTGCTTGGTGCTTTATGATCGAATGCTTCTTCCTCCTCCTCGTTTGCGTGTAATATCTTCACTTGTACTGGTTCCCAGTAGAGTACTGAATCGTTCACGTCGTATTTTATGAGTCGTTTGGTTTGTGCTTTCGTTTTGCGGTTGTATTCAGCTACCTTTTCTTGTTGTGCTCTGACCTCGGCGAATGCAGTTTTCATGCGTTTCGTTGCGTCAATGAAGTCGGTGTTATCATTGTTCTCTTCGTGCGCGTGTGTCATTAAGTCTTCTAACAGTGTGGGGTGTCGTCCGAATGTGAGGTAAAATGGAGTGTGATTGGTGCTTCTACAATGTGATGCGTTGTATCCAAATGTGACTGCGTCCATGTATGATGTCCAGTTCTCTCCGAATTTTTGTGATAGTATTGTCATTGAGCTGTTGAAATATCTATGATATCGTTCTACTGGATTTCGCCAAGGGCTATATCCGCCTGTTGTGATCGGTATGATGTTCCATCTCTTGTATATTCTTTCTAACCCCTTCGCTATGAATTCTTTTCCTTTGTCTGATCTGAATCGTTGTGGTCTTCCCATTTTTGTAAAGAGGTGTTTGAATAGTGCTTGTGCTACTTCCTTTGCTGTTTTTGTTTTGAGTGCTACTGTCGTTGCGTATCTGGTGAATAGGTCCATTATTGATAGTATGTATCTGTAGTTATCGATTGATGTTGTGCTCGCTTCTATCAGATCTAGCGCTATTTCTTGATGTGGTGCTGTCGCTGTTGATACTGATCCTGGTGGGTCTGAATCTAACTGTCGTGTTGCTTTTCTTTTGATGCAGACTAAACATGATCTTATCCATCGTTTAATGTCGTTGTGCATTTTCGGCCAGTAGTATTTCATTCGCATCGTGTGGTATGTCTTATATACTCCCTTGTGTCCTGTTATCGGTAGTGAATGGTATCTTGCTAGTATGAATGCTCTGAGTGATGTAGGTACTACTAGTAGTTTTGTTGTATTTCCGTCGTGCGTGTGTGTTTTCAATAGTAGTTTATTTACTTGTTTGAATCTGCGTCTAGTTTGTGTGTGTTTCTCGTGCTCTGTGTTGTTTAGTATATCTATTATCTCCGCACAATAATTGTCTTTGTTTTGTAATTGTGACCATTCATGTGATGTCCATGCTTCCTCGTCTGATGGTGGAAAGAATGGTTCTTCTGCTTTCGATGTATTGCTGGTGTTTAGTTCGATCGTGTTTGTCGCATTCGTAGTGTTGTCGATTGGAATAAACATTATGTGATCCTTTTGTGTGTTATCTTGATGTTTGTTGTCATCGTGTTTTCCTTCTTCCTCCGTGATGAGATATGATGCTGGGTCCCACCATGCTTTTTTGATGTTATTTAGTGATGTTACTGGTATGATGGATGTTTGTCCTTCTCCATATGGTTCTGTGCTTTTGTTGTGTAGTCGTGATAGTGCGTCCGCATTGCAGTGTTTCAATCCTTTTCTATGCTTCACTTCAAAGTCAAATTCGTCTAGTGCTAATCTCCATCTTAGCAGTCTACCTCCCGCTCCTTTGTCGTTTGCTTCTATGAGTTGCTTTGCTGCTTCTGAGTCTGTGATGATCGTAAATTTGTTGCTGTATAGATACATTCTAAATAGTCTCGTTGACCATATCATCGCGAGTGCTTCTAATTCCCATGTTGAATATGCTGCTTCTTGTTTGGATATCGCGCGTGATGCGTATGCTATGACATGTTCTTTTCCTTCTATGCGTTGTGATAGTACTGCTCCTAATCCGTGGTGGCATGCATCGGTGTGTAGTTCGAATGGTTGATCCCAGTCTGGGTGTTGGCATACTACATCTCCTTTCAGTGCGTTTTTTAGTATGTTGAATGCTTCAATTTCTGCTTTGCTCCAAGGTGTTTTCTTTGCTTTCCATTCATCTACGTTTGTTAGTTTGTCTCTTAGTGGTTTCGATACTGCTGAGTAGTTGCGTATGAATCTACGGTAGTAGCCCATGATTCCTAATGTCTTTTCTAATTCTTCTTTTGTTTTTGGTATTTGTAGTTGTTCGATTGCTAGTGTTTTCTGTGGATCTGGTCTGACTCCGTCTTCAGATACTATGTGTCCTAAGAACTTCACTGAATCTGTTGCTATGTGGCATTTTTTCGCTCCCAATGTTATGTTTGCTTTGTCTAAGCGATCGAATACCGTGCTGAGTATGGTGATGTGGTCTGTCATTGTTTTGGATGCTATGAGTAGATCATCTATGTATGTCAAGACTGATTCCCATTTCAGATCTCCCAATACGTTGTCAATAAATCTACAAAACATGGCTGAAGCTGTCTTCAGTCCCATGGGCATGCGTTTGTACATGAATAATCCGTCTGGTGTTCTGAACGCTGTGAGTTCTTGTGATCGTTTGGTTAGTGGTACAGTCCAAAATGCTTCTTTCATGTCTAAGCTGGTGAAGTATTTGTTTCCTGCTAATGCTGAAAATTGGTCTTGTGTTGAGGGTAATGTGTATGCGTCTGGTTTGATTGATTTGTTTAGTATTCTGTAGTCAACACAAAACCTAACTCCGCCACCCGGTTTAGGTACTAATCTGACTGACGATGAGCATGCGCTTTTAGATTCTGTTATTATTTCGCGTTTGAGTTTATCTTGTATGATTTTTCTTAGGGCTGCTTTCGTTATTGGGTTCATCAATTGTGTGTGTCCTTGTCCTTTGAATTCTGCTCCTTCTTTCGTTACTATATCGCATTTTGGTAATGATTCTACAATTGGTTTCGTTAGTGTGGTATCCCATAGTCGTTCGTGTTTCAATATGAGTTTCTTTAGTTTTATGCGGTGTTGCTCTTCTATTCCTTCTAATGATAGGTTCATTGGTGTTAGGTGTGGTTTGCTTTTGATTTCCTTGTCTAGTTCACTCTCCGTTTGTTGTTTTGTGTTGTTATGATTGTTGTTTGTTGGTGTGTCGTCATCCAGTGAGACTGTCTCTATCTCCGCGAAATTCACGATACTGAATAGTGATATAGGTTCGTTTTCTTCGATGGTGATGTCGTGATTTGTGGGATTGAATACTTCGATGTAGTTTGCTTTGTCTGTGTTGTTTTCTTCTAATCGTATGGTGCCTTTCCTTGTGACATATGAATTGTTGTTTATCGATTCTGTGATTCCCCATCTTGATGCCTCGTCTTCTATGCTGTTTGCTTTGATGCGAATTGCTATTCCAGATTGTTTAGGTAGTATTGTCTCCACTGCTGCGTATAGTAATGATATTTCTGAGTGGAATTTGAATGATGTTTCTTGTGCTTCTGCTCCTGGCATCGTGAAGCTAACTGTCATATCCTTGTATGAGATTGTTGATTTGTATTTTCTAAAGAAGGAGTCGCCTAGTATGATATCATTCGGGCATTCGTTGAGTACTATAGCTTTCTCGTGTATCGTTCTGTTACCTAATTGTATTGGTAGTTTCGTGATTCCTTGTGCTCTCACTCCTCTGTTGTCTCCCATTTTGACAGTTATTCTTGTGCTTTTGATGGTGAGGTTTAGATCTCGTGCTGTGTTTGCTGATATGAAAATGTCTCCTGCTCCTGAATCAAGTAGCGCTTCTACTAGTTTTCTGTTAGTGCCGACTGGTATCATTATGGTTGGTAGTTGGTCGTGTTTGATTGTGTTTAATACTGTGGATGTGTGTTGGATTGCTTCAACCTTTTTCCTTGCTTTTTGGATTGCGTTCATGTCTAGTGCTCTTTGTATGAATGTTAGTGTTGTGCTAATGTTTTGTTCATCTTCCTGTGACCTCTGTTCGTCTTCGCCGTGGTTGTGTTTGCATGGGTATGTGTGTTTGTGTGTTGTGGTTGTGTCTCGTTTGTTATTGTTTGTAGTGTCCTCAAAATCTTTTATAGCGTTCTGTTCGTCTATCTCGTTGGATTGCTCCTCCATCATCTGCGATATTTCAGCATGTGGTTCTTTGCTCATTACTGTTATCAATGCTTTATGATCACTCCCATACATGTCATCTGTAAGGTAGCATTCGGTTATTGTCATTGTGTCCGTATCGTTGGTAGTATGGTTATGTTTTGGTGTTAACATGTGATCTACTCTCAGTGTTGTTTTGCTTCGTGATTCTGTCCATGAGTGATGTTTTGTGTTAAGTTTCCCATCATGTGTGAATGTCTCGCCATGTAGTTTGTAATACGTGTCTTCTAAATTGCAGTCATGCAGTAGTTCGTCGTGTCGCTCGATTTCTTTCGCTCTACAACTAGGCCATGAATCTGTTTCCTTTACCTTCCTTCGTATGTTTCTATCGTTAATTCTGTGTGCTATGTTCATGTCTCCTGAGATGAAAACTTGGTGTTTGGTTCGTTCTTGTGTTAGTTTGTAGTGTTTGCGTAGTGCAATGTCGTAGCGCTTCCTGATATCTGTTCGTGGGCTTTCATCATTCCATCCTGAACACGGATTGTATGTCCATATGATTGTCATGTTGTTTATCGTGCCCGTGATCGTTCTTCCTTCTCTGTCTATCTCTTTGTCTCCAACTCCAAATTGAATGTCTGTGATTTCTTGTTTAGAAAAAACTGCTATGCCATAGTAGTGAGATGGGCGCTCGATGTTATTTGTAGCTACTTTAGAACATGAATTCCATATACAGTGTTTGTATCCAAGTACTTCTAGTGTGTGCTTGAATTCGTTCATGCTCTCAATGTCTTTCACGTTTGTTTTGATTTCTGGTATAGCTAGTGTGTCGGGGTCGTGTTCTTTTATGATTCTAACTAGGTTTCCTTCTCTCCATCTTGGTCTGATGCCGTTTGGATTCCATAGCATGTGTTTTTGTTTCTTGTTAGAGGTGGGTGTTGTGTTCGTTTGTGTTGTGTTCTTCCATACTACTCGCCCGTCTCCCGCGTCCCATTCAGGTTTCCAATGTTGTGATGTAGTGTTTTCTAATCTAACAAGAAGCTCGTACCATTCGTTTGTTTGTAAATGTTTCGTTCTCTTCGTGTTGTGGTCTATCAACTTCCGCCATGCTATGATGTGAGGTCTGATATCTATATCTTGTTCAATGTTGATAGTTGTTATCTCATCTCGTAGAATCTTCGCCGTTACTAGTGGGCTTAGTCTGAACATCTGTTCCATTATGGCATGGCAAACGTTAGGTATCTTCTGTTCGTATTTTGTATTTTGGGTGTGTTGTGATGATGGTGGTGTTTGTTCACATGATATTTGTAATATCGCGGTGATGCACTTCTCTCTCGCCCTGGGTTCTATCCTCGTGAGTTCTAATAGTGCCCACAGTGCTCTTTTCGTCTCTTTGATGTTGTCTCGCTTCGTGATGGTTTCTTTGATTGATGTTATGGTGTCATCTATCTTTATGTCATGTGTTGTGTTTCCTTCGATTTCTTTTAGCTTTTCTAGTAGCTCCAACATAGGTTGTGTTTGTTTCTTGTCGTTGTCTGAAATCTTCTTGGTTGTTTTTGTGGATGGTGTCTGTGTTTTGGCTTGTGCTTTTGGTGTCTCGGTTATTGTGGGTGTTGTCGTTTTGTTTCGTGAGGGTCGAACTAACCCTACGTGTCGTTTTTTGATATCTCGAGTGCTTTCAGTACTTTGGCTTGGAAATCTAGTTGTTGTTCTGCGCGTTTCTCCTCAACAACTGCTTGTTGCATTAGTGTTAGTTGTTTGACTTCTTTGCTCAGTGCTCGATAG
>Ga0075467_10004299_pt1 | contig 10609 bp, 9 predicted proteins | sample DEB08_DNA_9_FD_75067 | JGI IMG/M metagenome (GOLD analysis project Ga0075467, IMG submission 75067) | Aqueous microbial communities from the Delaware River and Bay under freshwater to marine salinity gradient to study organic matter... | ecosystem: Environmental > Aquatic > Marine > Coastal ...
CATGATTGTTTGGACAGATATTCGGTATCGCAAACTTATGATAAAACAGAAATCAAAAAGAAAATTAAGTCGATTTATTTGGATCATTTCAAGCCGATTTATTTGATTTTTGATCAGTTCGAAGAGTTATTCGTTTTGGGATCTGAACCAGAGCAGATTGTATTTTTTGAAGTGTTGCGAGAGTTGGTCGAAGAAGGCTTACAATGCAAGATTTTGCTGTCAATGCGAGAGGAGTATATTGCGTATTTATCTGCTTATGAGGTGATTATACCAACATTGTTTGATAACCGTCAACGTATTGAAAAGATGGGAACGTTACAATTACAAGAAGTAATTAAAGGAACAACGGAGGCTTTTGGTATAGCGATAGAAGAGGTAGAAAGGGTTGTCGATCAAATTATTTTGAAACTTCGAGACCCAAAAGAAGGAGTCGAATTATCGAGTTTGCAGGTATATTTGGATAGTATGTATCGCAAAGCAGTAGGTATGAAATTACCTGATGAACCAGTTGTTTTTTCTCCTGAACTGATTGATGAAACCGGACAATTTGAAGATGTTATCGAAGTGTTTTTGAGGGAACAAGTCTATCAAATAGAAGAGGAGCTGAAGGCAAAAGGCTCAAAAGTAAAAGGGATTCCGACAACGGTTTTATTTTCTTTAGTAACGGAAGATGGAACTAAAAAAGCAATAGAAGCCGATAGTATTTACAAATTATTATTCAAACGAAAAGGCATTACAAAAAGCGAAATTGATTATTGTATTCAACGTTTTCAGGAATTGCGAATTTTACAGGAAGTGACTTAATAAGGATAAAGTATCAGGTAAAGTTTTTCATTCCTTTTTTATTAAACTCCCAAGAGATGAACATAATAGAATTACTAAAAAATTTATTTTTATCGATTTTTGGTCTGTTGTCCAAAAGTGAAAGTGCGGAAAAACCGACCAACGACAAGACTTCTCAATCAGTTGAAAATGAAATAGTTGTAGAAGAGAAAGAAGATAAGCCAGTAACTCCAAAACAAGAAAAAACGATGACGAAAAACAGGAAATTATATGCGCTAATCGTAGGAATTAATGATTATCAATTTGTTACGAAATTAGGCGGCTGTGTCAATGATGCCAAACGAGTCAATGCCTATTTTGAGAAAGTGACGCAGCACAGCGAATTTGAATATCTGCCGAAAATACTTTTAGATGCGGATGCAACGAAGGGAAATATCGAAAAGGCGTTTCTCAATCATTTAGCGAAAGCGGAAAAAAATGATGTCGTGGTTTATTATTTTTCTGGTCACGGCGCTCAAGAAAGAGCGGATGCAGTTTGGGAAAAAGATGAATCTGACGGAGCCTTAGAAACGCAAGTTTGTTATGATAGCCGAGATAGAAACGGAACGCCCGATTTGTCGGATAAGGAATTGCGATATTTGATACATCAAGTGTCGTTGAAAAAACCGCATATTTTGACAATTTCGGATTCTTGTCACTCGGGTGATAATACGAGAACGGAATTGGTGAAACGTCGTTTGCCAGATGTTGAAGCGGTCGCTGAACCTCGCTTGTCGAATCTTGCACCGATGCGAAGCTGGGACAAATTCTGTTTTGCAGACAAAATTTCTAAAGAGGATATTGCGAACGAGTTGGTATTAGAAAATATTTTGCCGCAAGGTCAGCATATTCAAATGTCGGCTTGTCAGGATAGAGAATTGGCGTATGAATTACGTGGTTCTGGGATTTTTACGTCCATGTTGTTGAATGTTTTAGAGCGTTCAAATGGCAATATTTCTTACTCGGACTTGCAGCAACGGATTCGTTTTTCTATCACGGGAAAATATCCGCAGTTGCCAGGAATTTACTCCAGCGATGGCGACGGAAGACGTTTGCACGATGAGTTCTTAGGTGGTGCGGCAGTCAAAGAACCATTTTATTATAATGTGCAGAAAAATTATCGAGGAAGTATCGGCTGGACGTTGAGTATCGGAGCGATTCATGGTGTTCCAACGAATAGCGATGCAGACATTGTTGTAGAAATACGTGATACGAATGATAAATCTAAGATTTTGACAACGGCAACTTTATCAAAAGTTGAACCTGGTATGTGTCGTTTGAAAGTCGAAGACGAAAGCAAACTGGACGCACAAGGTCAATATTTTGCAACAATTCCGAAGTTGTTTACAGACCCAATGCGTATTTATATTCATGGTGATAAGGAAGGAAAAAAAGTGCTACAAGACGAAATTGCTTTAGATGAAGGTTTTGCTTACGCAAATTTGTCAGAAACGGACGATTTAGCCTTGGCGAACTTTTTAATTTATGCAAAAAAAGGCATTAATAAAAATCATTACATCATTGGAAAACCGACCAATAATTTGAATAAACTTGATGATACGTATGCAATCGAATTAGATGGAAAGACTATAAAAATGCCTTATTGGCGACCTTTGACAGAACAACAAGAAGGATTTACAGCAGGTGCTGCCAAGGAAATTATTAAGTTTTTGAAAATTGCTTCCAATTGGCATTTCTTGAAGAAATTGGAAAATCCAAACTCACAGATTAATAAAAATGCACTCAAAGTAGAAGTACATCATTTGAAGAGTTTGACCGATGTGCCGACGGAAGCAAACTTAGTGAAGTTTAAAGCAGGGAAAGTTTTGTTAGAATACAAAAAACAGACAAACTCACCTGAATCTTATTTTTATATCAAAGTCACAAATCAATCAAATCGAGCATATCGTGTCGCAATGCCAGCGTTATTTCCAGCTTTTGAAGTGTATTCGGATACTTTAACTGGTGGCGTTTTAGAAATTCCTGCTGGTGAAACTAAATTAGCTTTTGGTGGAACGGTAGCGTCCGTTCATCAAGTCGATAATGAAAAATTAAATCCAGATGATGAAAACAGTCCGACAATAGCCAATAATTGGATAAAAGATTTTAATTGGCATCACAAATCATTTTGGTTAAAATTAATTATCAGTACCGATGATTTTAGTGTCAATAATTTTGCTCGTAATCCTGTTCCTTATCCAAAAAAAGTTAGAAGCCAATCCCAATCAAAAGGTTTCGGTAATGTTGGTGCAACGAGCAAACCAGCCATTACAATGGATTGGACAACCGAATTATTTGAGATTCAGATGAAAAATCCGTTTTATGTCGCTCCGCCCGAGGAGTTTGCATAGAGGTCAAATGTAGAAACCTATAAGATTTTTAAAACCTTATAGGTTTTTATTAATTTAAAATCAGAAAATATCTTTTTCGCCTATTTTGGCAGAATATACGCAGCAAAACTTATGACTTTTTTTAGAATAACGGTTCTATTATTATCAAGTATTATACTCTTGACACAATGTAAAACGGATCCTAACGCAGAATCGACGAATATAGGATACGTAAAACTATCTGGTAAAACGATGGGGACAACTTATAGCGTAATGTATCAAGATGTCAATCAGATTAACTATCAACCACAACTTGATAGTATTTTACTGGCGATTAATCAAGAAGTTTCAACTTATATTGAAGATTCTGATATTTCTCTTTTTAATTTGTTAGAAGAGTCGTCAAAAAAGTATGCTTTTCAGGCTTCAGAGAAACCACATTTTACGGCTAACTTACTGGCAGCAAAGCCAATTTTTGAGCAAACTAACGGGAGTTTTGATCCAACTGTCATGCCTTTAGTTAATTATTGGGGCTTTGGCTATACCGAAAAACGAACGGTGAATAAAGCTGATGAAGCAAAAATCGCAGCCATATTAGAATCGGTTGGCTACGATAAAATAGAAATTAATATTGAAGCGGATAAAGTAGAAATTGTAAAGTCAAATCCTGATACGGAATTGGATTTCAGTGCGATTGCAAAAGGGTACGCTGTTGATGTAATCGGTGAGTTTTTAACATCAAAAGGTATTGAAAATTTCTTTATAGAGATTGGTGGCGAAACCTTTTGTAAGGGAAAAAGTATGCGAGGTGATTTGTGGATTTTAGGTATCAATACGCCGTCGAAAGCGGCAAAATTGACAGATATTAAACAAAAAGTGTATTTAACAAATAAAGGTTTAGCAACTTCGGGCAATTATCGAAATTATCACACCGCTGAAGATGGAAGTATTTACGCACATACAATCAATCCTAAAACGGGGTTTCCAGAGAAGAGCAACTTGTTGAGTGCAACTGTTATTGCTGATGATTGTATGACCGCCGATGCTTTCGCAACCGCTTTTATGGTAATGGGAAAAGACAAGACAATTGAATTGAGCGATTCATTGGAAAATATTGAGGTTTTTTTAATTTACGGAAACGAAAACGGAACAATGAAAACTTTCACTTCTGACGGTTTCCTTGATTATATAAATCAAAAATAATATATTTAAAATGTTGATTATAGGATGTATTTTTTTAGTACTATAAATTATCACCTCAATATTTTAACAAATACTTAAATTATTACTTACATTGTCGGTCATTAATGGATCGTTTAAAACGTCTATTGAACATTCGAAAAATAAAAACGTTATTCAAAAACCTAATAATTAAATTTAAAACATGGCAGAATTTAAAAAAGAGCAGTTGATGAGAGTTGGTGCAGTAATAATTATTGCACTCCTAGGAGTAATTGGATATTTAGTTTATGCTAATAATCAAGTCAAAGAAACAGTCGAGCAGACGGAAGATGCGTATTCTGAATTGGAACAGATTAAGGCAGAATTAGATGCGGAATATACTTTGGCCTTAGAACAGTTGGAGTCTAAAAAAGGCGAAAATGAACAATTGAATGATATTATTGAGCAGCAAAAAGCTGAAATCAAGTCGCAAAAAATGAGAATTGACAGAATGATTCGTCAAGGAAATGCTAATGGTTCAGAATTGAAAAAAGCTCGGGAGCAAATTCAGCAGTTAATCGCTCAAAGAGATAATTATTTAGCTCGTATCGAGGAATTGAAAGCAGACAAAAAGTTATTAGAAGAAGAAAATGTGAGTTTGACCTCTGCTAAAGAAGAGTTAGAAACGACTTTGACGACAGTCAGAGAAAGAGCGGCTGAAACAGAATCTAACTTAACAGCAGAAAAAGAAAGATTGGCAGCAGAAAAGGCGAAAGCTGATGCAAAAGTAGCAAGAGGTTCGGTATTAAATGCTCGTAACATCTCGGTGACTCCTTTCAAAATAAGAAGAAGTGGCAAAGAGGTAGAAACGAAATACGCTGACAAAGCTGAAAAATTAAATATCTGCTTCGATTTAGACAAAAACGCAATCACTCCTGCTGGTAACAACAAAGTTTTGATTCGTATTTTAACGCCTTTAGGCGAAACTTTATATGTAGAAAGTCAAGGTTCAGGTGAGTTTGCTAATCAATCTTCAGGAGGAGGCGCTTCTCGTTTTACAGCGGCTAAGAATTTTACGTACAACAATAAAGAGACAAATATTTGTGTTAATTGGTCTGTTCAAACACCTTTGTCAAAAGGAAATTATACCGTTGAAGTATTCAATAAAGGTTATAAAACAGGTACGAAAACATTTACATTGAAGTAAGACTAATTCTTTAAATTGAGGAGTTGTTAGCGGTATTGTTATCGCAATCTAACAATTTAAAAAAGGTCAATCTTGACGAATATCGTTAAGGTTGACCTTTTTACGTAAGGCTTTTTTCTCGCCACGTTGTTTTTTATGAATTAATCTTTTTGCCTGAATCGCTTGTGGAACTTTTGTGAATTTTCGTTTTCTATCAGGAGTTAGTGCCTGTTCTATCATTTGATAAAAACGTTTAACAACAATTGATTTATTTCGTTTTTGTGATCGTTCGGTTTCATTCGCAAAAATCAAAATTCCATCGTTATTAATGCGATTTTTAAGATTTCGCATGACCATACTTTTTTGTGTATTGCTCAGTATTTCAGAGTTAGGGACATCAAAAAGCAACTCGACACGAGTTTCGACCTTATTCACATGTTGCCCACCTTTTCCTGAACTTCGAGAAGTTCGGAACATCAGCTCTTTGTTAAAGTCTAATTGATTACTCATTTTTTAGTGATTAGTTTGAAGATTTACTTTTATAACAAATTGTCATAATTGAATATTTCCACACGCTAAACAGGAATATTGAGGTTACAGTTCCAAGATTATTATGAAAATAAAAAAGCATTTACGAAAGTATTTTGTTAAACTTTGATATGAACTTTCATAAATGCTTCTAATCAGTGCTTTTAATAATCAAATTATTAGTGTCTCATGGCTTCTACCGGATCCATTTTTGAGGCTTGTACGGCAGGAATTAATCCTGCAATAACGCCAATAATTACGGAAACGGAAACACCGATAATAATACTGGATTGAGATAAGAAAAATTCGAACTCTAACATAGCCGTTGCGGCTTTCGCTAATAAAAATACTAAACCTAAGCCAATCACCCCGCCGAAAATACAGAGTATAATGGATTCGACTAAAAACTCTAATAATATGAAATGATTTTTTGCTCCCAATGCTTTTTTGATGCCAATCAAGCCGGTGCGTTCTCGAACAGAGACGAACATGATATTCGCTACGCTAAAGCCACCGACAATTAATGAAAAACCGCCGATTATCCAACCTGCGATATTCAATGTTCCAAAAAAGGTATCGAAGAAATTTGACAAAACAGACAATTCGTTCAGGGCAAAATTGTCTTCTTCTTTAGGTTTTAAGCGGCGTTCGTTACGAATAACAGCCGTTAATTCATCTTTTATTTGTTCATTAGTCACATTCTCGGTCGTTTTTACCATAATATCCCCTTCTTCACTCAAATCCATGATACTTCGAGCCGTATAATAAGGAATAAAAGCAACTCTATCAAAATTAATCGGATTGATTAAATCTTGCCCTTCTTTTTCTAATACGCCGATAACGGTCATTTTTCGACCGAAAATTTTAACTTTTTTACCGATTGCATCTACTCCTTCTCCAAAAATCCCTGAGGCAACTTCGTGACCTAACACAATGACATTAGCGGCATATTGATACTCCGATAAAGAAAAATATCGACCTTGCTTAAATGATAATTGGAAAATACTTTCATAATCATAGGAGATACCGGTGGCGAAAACGTTAGAAATGTTATTCGAGCCATATTCCATAGATTTTGCACCCATAAATGAAGAATAAGCGACTTTATCATAACTACGAACGTTGCGTACAATCGCTTCATAATCTTTGTAATTTGGTTCGGGACGACGCATAAGTTTAAACCAATTTTCACGAGGATTTTCGCCCCAGTTAAATCGATTGACGTAAATAACATCATCGCCCAGTTGCTCAAAACTACTGCGAATGTTGTGTTCTAAAGAACTTACCGCTGAAAGCACTGAAATCACGCATAAAATTCCAATTGTAATTCCTAATAAAGACAAAAATGTCCGAAGTTTATGACTTATTAGTTGTTGGAAAGCCTGGATAATTCCTGCCCAAAATATTTTAAAAAATAATCCCATGTTCTACAGTTTTCAGTCATCAGTTTGCAGTATTGCAACAACTCGAAAAACACCCACGAATTTCGATAAACTAAACATCATTTAATAAATGATTCGATTAAACAAACAGAATTATCCATAAAAAATCGTATTCCAATCAAAAAGTTGAATTATTTTTTTGAAAGGTTGCTGAAAACCAGCTTTAATGGTAATAAATTCCTTTTTGTAAGGATGAAAAAAGGTTAGTTCTTTAGCGTGTAAATACATGAAATTTTGTTCAAACTCTTTGATAAACAATTGATTATGTCGATAGTCACCATGTCGATAATCGCCAATAATTGGATGATTAATATGATTAAAATGTCGACGAATTTGGTGCATTCGTCCAGTTGTCGGTTTTATTTTCACTAAAGAATAACGACAAGTCGGGTATTTCCCCATCGGAATATCCAAAACATAAGTTGAAAGGGTAGTGTAGTGTGTTTCCGCAATTTGTAGATTTCCCTTTTCAGATTTTAAAGGTTTATTAATTACGCCTTTTTCGGGCGAAAATCCTCGCACAATTGCCCAATAGGTTTTTTTAGTCGTCCGTTCGGTAAATTGTTGAGCCAATAATTTGGTCGCTTCCGAGTCCAAGGCAAAAACCAAAATACCCGAGGTTTTTCTATCCAGACGATGAACGGGAAAGACCTTTTGCCCAATTTGATCACGAAGTATTTGCACCGCAAATTCGTCTTGCTCTTCTGCAATTTTCGTGCGATGCACCAACAAACCATGAGGTTTATTAATAATCACATAATTCTCGTCTTGATATAAGATTTCAAGTGTCATAGAAAGTCAGCGTAATTTGTGTTATTTGTAGGAGAAAGTATCAAAAAAATCTTTTCCTAATGATTTAACTTTTTTAATATTTTGCTGTGGAATTGCTTCAACGTTTGGATAGCTTTTAATCGCTTTTTCGATCGTATCTTCTCGAATAATATGTAACATTGGATAAGGCGAGCGATTCGTATAATTTTCTAAATCTTCTTTTTCAGTGCCTTCAAATTGATAATCAGGATGAAAACCTGCAATTTGCAAAACACCTTCCAAATTCAATTGATACACAATATCATTGGCTAATTCTATATAATCCATGTAATCCCCGAAATCCTGTAATACAAACGGATGCACTAAAATCGTCGTTTCTGTGTCATCACCTTCGATACCGGTTAAAAATATTAATTCTTTAGCCAAATCTGCGGTCAAAGTTTGAGTATCTTTTGCTTCACTGAATACAAACTTGATTTGATTTTTTGCAAAAACTGGTTTCGCAAAAGGACAAAGATTCAAGCCAATAACGACCTTTTCTACCCAAGTTTTGGTTTTTGTGATATAGTTCATTTGAAGTTCTTATAAAGTATTTTTTATTAAAAAAGTTACAAAACTAAAAAATAAAAAAGTCCGTCATTCCGACGTAGGCCAGAATGACGGACTTTTGGGGACGAACTTGCGAAATTTTGTCACTCATCATCTATTATTCTCCCAAAAGTTTAAAAGAATTGATATAAAACTCGGTGACATTATTTTGGTCAACTTCTGCCAAGGCAATGGTTTGCAACATATAATACCGATTGCGAACAATAAACGCACGAGTACGAATCGCCGCTTTATTATCTAAATAATTGATTCGCCATTGTCGAGCAGGATAACCTTGATGTTCCATCGCATTTTCATAAATCAAAACACCATCAACACTGGCGACCGCTTCCTCGACCGTTGAATCAAAAAATTCCTTTACCAATTCCGTTGAATCCGAGTGCATGCCACCTTCCGGGAAATCGTAATACATAATCATATAGACCAAATTTTCCTCTGCTTCCTCCGGCTGATACACAAAAGTATGCGTTTCGATAGTTCCTAAATCCGTTTCAATATTCGCCATTTTTTCAACCATCGCACCACGAATCAACACCTTAAATCGACCATCAATATTTCTAAATTGCATCCATTCTGGCGGTGCAAAACTTGATAAAATTGTGATTGTAATTATTGCAAAAAGTATTTTTTTCATATATTTTTTTGTTGTTCGTGTTAGGAACGTTGTTTTTTGTGTAAACGCTGTTATTTATGGTTCGTGATAGAAACACCGAAAACGCCGATTACACCGAAACTCACCGAATGTTAAACGTAAGTTGAAGAAAAATCATAATAAAGGTGACGATTCCTCCTAAAATAGCTCCGATTTATAGCTGTTTTTTGAAGCTGTAGTTGTATGGTATTTGTTTGGATTTAAGTTTGGTAATTTGAAATTTATAACAGTTAGTGTGTGTCATTTTCTAATTCAGTGAATTTTCAATTATTTCTTTAAACTTCGGAATATCAAATTTCATATCATCAACTGGTATTTCTTCAAACTCAACTGCCGTTTGAACAATGTAAGTCATAAATCCTTTTTGTTCTATTTTTAGAGGTAAACATCCAGTCTTTTTTAGAATTGCCTCCCAATGTCCGTATTTATGTCCTTTATAAAACTTTGAATTCATTTTGAAGTAGTTTGAATTATACCAAAGTGTCATTTCTCCCATTTTTGATTTAACAATAATACTTTTACAGTATATTCCTAAAATTGTATCAGACTTTTCTGAGTCAATAGTCTCAATCAACTCATCCATATATTTTTTACTATTTAATGTTACTGCTGTATCTGACTTTTCTTGCCATGAGTACAGTAAGCCATTCTTAGGATTATACGCTTGATAGCCTTTTTCTTTCCCCGCTTGAATTTCCGAAATGTAATTACCTTTTTTGTAAAAGTACTTTTGTAGCATATATCCTTTTTCACCAAGTTGGCTTTTCATTCCTTCTTTCCAAATGCTATCTGGAATCATTTCAGGATTGGGATTTAATGCTTCCATTTTATAAGTAATTGAGCCTTCAAATGATTGTCCATAAGAAACGAAACTCCACAAAGTCATAAATATTAATAAAATTTGTCTTATCATATTATTTTGTTTTAAATGATACCTAATATAAGAATAACTGCAATCCTACAGGTAGATAATTTATGCTTGATTAATTTTATACATGATTTTTTAATATTCTAATAAAACTATTGAAATCAGCGTTTTTCTGCGTTAATTTGCGTATTCAGCGTTCCAATCACGAACCACACGACACCGAGTACAACTCGGTGCTAC
>Ga0075467_10004300_pt1 | contig 10608 bp, 10 predicted proteins | sample DEB08_DNA_9_FD_75067 | JGI IMG/M metagenome (GOLD analysis project Ga0075467, IMG submission 75067) | Aqueous microbial communities from the Delaware River and Bay under freshwater to marine salinity gradient to study organic matter... | ecosystem: Environmental > Aquatic > Marine > Coastal ...
GAATGGCGTGGAGGGGAGGAAATTCGGTTGTAATTCGATAGAAATTCGGTGGGAAGGAAGGCGCGGTTGAGAGGGAATTCAGTTGTAATTAGGTAGGAAAGAATGGCGTTGAGGGGAGGCAATTCGGTTGTAATTCGATAGTAATTCGGTGGGAAAGAATGGCGTGGCGGAGAGGAAATTCGGTTGTAATTCGATTCGAATACTATTTTCTCACCGGGAGGCAATTGATCGCTTCTTTAAATCTGTATTGTTTGTTAGGCATTTATATTTGACTATTGCGCAGCTAATTCGTTTCGGTTGATTAAAGTAAAAAACGTCCTGAAGCTTAAACCAAAGCGCTAATTTTGGGTTATCCATAAAACAAGAACAATGAAAAAAACACTTTTAGCCTTAAGCCTCGGCTTTTTTTTAGCGGCTTGTAATCAAAACTCAGTGGCGCAAGATGCGGCCGATGAAAATGTTGATCTTAAAAAAGAAGTAAGTATGGCCCAGTCTTTTTACAATTTTAAAGTAACCGATATTAACGGGGAAGAATTTGATATGAGCAGCCTAAAAGGCAAAAGAGTGTTAATTGTAAACACTGCTTCGGAATGTGGTTATACCCCACAATACAAGACTTTACAAGAATTATACGAGAAGCATGGTGGTGACAAGTTTGTTATAATCGGTTTCCCTTGCAATCAATTTGGTGGACAAGAACCAGGAAGCAACGAAGAAATTAAATCTTTTTGCGAGAAAAACTACGGTGTAAGCTTCCCGATGATGGACAAAGTGGATGTAAAAGGTGACGATGTTCATCCTTTATATAACTGGTTAACCGAAGAGGATCTTAATGGTGTGGACGATGCTCGTGTTAGCTGGAATTTCAATAAGTTCTTAATCGATGAAAATGGCAATTGGGTAGCACATCACGGCAGCGGAAAAAGCCCGATGTCTGACGAGATTGTAGCTTTTGCTACGGGCAAATAATCTCTATTTCACACAAAATATCAAAGCGTCATTGTTTCTAACAATCGACGCTTTTTTAATTTCTACGATCGCGAGCTGATACTTTTTGATTTGCTTAATTTTGCTCTATGGAATTGAATGGAAAAAAAGTTGCTTTTCATACCCTTGGTTGTAAGCTGAATTTCTCAGAAACTTCGACCATAGCGCGCGACTTTAAGGAGAATGGCTTTAGCCAGGTGAACTTCGACGAGAAGGCAGAAGTTTATGTAATTAATACTTGTTCGGTTACGCATAATGCCGATAAGGAATGCAAATATTGGGTTAAGAAAGCCAATACTGCTAATCCTGATGGTTTAGTGGTAGTGGTGGGTTGTTATGCCCAATTGCAACCCGAGGAAATCGCGGCCTTTGAAGGAGTAGACCTTGTTTTAGGGGCGACCGAAAAGTTTAAGGTTACCGATTATTTAGATTCGCTTACCAAAAGCGACAAAGGCGAAGTGCATTCTTGTGAAATAAATGAAGCCGATTTTTACGTGGGTGCTTATTCCTTTGGCGATCGTACCCGCGCCTTTTTAAAGGTACAAGACGGCTGCGATTATAAATGTACTTATTGCACCATTCCTTTAGCACGAGGCATTTCGCGCAGTGATAAGTTAGAAAATGTGCTGCAAAATGCCCGCGAAATTGTAGAAGCCGGCGCCAAAGAGATTGTACTTACGGGCGTAAATATTGGCGATTACGGCAAAGGCGAGTTTGGCAATAAAAAGCACGAGCACACTTTTTTAGAGCTGGTTATGGCTTTAGATAAGGTTGAGGGAATTGATCGTTTTCGCATTTCTTCCATCGAGCCTAATTTGCTGAAAGATGAAACCATTGCTTTTGTGGCGCAGTCGGAACGTTTCGTGCCGCATTTCCACATTCCTTTACAGAGTGGCAGTAATAAGATCTTGAAAAAGATGAAGCGCCGTTATTTACGCGAGTTGTATGCGGAGAGGGTAGGACGTATTAAAGAATTGATGCCCCATGCCGCTATTGGTGTAGACGTTATTTGTGGTTTTCCTGGTGAAAGTGACGATGACTTTTTGGAGACCTACAACTTCGTTAATAGTTTAGATATTAGCTATTTACACGTTTTCACCTACAGTCAGCGACCGAATACCGAAGCCGATGAAATGGAGGAGCAAGTGCCTTATGCTATCCGTAAAAAACGCTCGAAAATGTTGCGGGTACTCAGTGCTAAAAAGCGTCGCGCCTTTTATGAAGCACAGCTAAATACCATGCAAACGGTTTTGTTTGAAGACAATATGAAAGAGGGCTATATAACTGGTTTTACCGAGAATTATGTAAAAGTTAAAAGCCCTTGGAATCCACATTTGGTAAACCAAAAAGCCAAGGTGAAATTGCTCAATATCGATGAAGATGGCTTTGTGCGCTTCGAGTATTTAGAGGAACTACCGATTTTAGCCTAAGAATTTCAATTCGCATCAGGTCAAGCGTTTTGGTCAAGCCAAGATGCGTTTTTAAGAGGCATTTTAGGATAGAATTACAAATCGCTGCAAAGCAAAAGATAAAATAGACAAATGAAAAAAGAGGAACTAGCAACAATTCTCACTGCCGTAGAAGCGATAGCCTTACGTACCGGTCGTTTTATTTTAGAGCAAAGGCAAGCGGTAAGTGCTGATATGATTGAGACTAAGAGTCTTAATAGCCTGGTATCTTATGTAGACAAAGAGGCCGAAAAAATGATTATTGCCGCTTTAAAAGACTTGGTACCGGGCGCTGGTTTTATTGCCGAAGAAGGAACGGTAACCAAGAGAGGAGAGCAATATAATTGGATTATCGATCCTTTAGATGGTACTACAAATTTTTTGTACGATGTGCCCGTTTTTGCGGTAAGCATTGCCCTTGCTTCTGCAGAAGCGATAGAAGTAGGAGTAGTTTACGAATGCGGACGCGACGAATTATTTAGTGCTTATCGCGGCGGTGGTGCCTATTTAAATGGCAAAGTGATGAGCGTGGCAAAACAGGACACGGTGAAAGAATCATTATTAGCCACGGGTTTTCCTTATTACGATTTTGAGCGCATGCAAAGCTTTAATGCGCTCTTAGCGAAACTTTATCCCAATAGCCGTGGTTTACGTCGCATGGGCTCGGCCGCTACCGATTTGGCCTATGTAGCCTGTGGTCGATTTAATGCCTACTTCGAATACGGACTTAGTCCTTGGGATGTAGCAGCTGGAATACTATTGGTACAAGAAGCAGGAGGGAAGGTATCAGACTTTAAAGGAGGAGACAATTACCTCTTTAGTGCCGAGATAATCGCCTCCTCCTCTAAAATTTATGATGAGTTTTTAGGTCTTTTACAAGAGCATTTACCCAGTAAAGCTTAGCCTTAAGCTATTGGAAGCCATTGCTTATGCCAGCTATTGACTAGCACGGTTTCCCACTGTCTTTTAAGCTGTCCTTTATTTTCGATAAGATTATTGAATACAATAGTGTCTTTATCAATTTCGCCCGCTTCTAAGGCGGCTCTGAAATCCATCATGTGAATGATTTCAATCATTTGATTTTCATCGCGGAAAGCAATTTGTGTGCGGTCTAAAAGAGAAATAGCTAACTCATTTTCTAGCGCTTGAACAAAGTGGGTTAGCTTATCAATACTGCAACCAGTAGCCTGATAGCTGGCCTCATCTAGGGCCACCACAATAAAACGATCGTGGATAATGGTAAAGCTGGCCATTAAGTCTTTGCCATGCGCTTGCCAATCGTTGAGGAAGTTCATTAAGCGGGCAGAAATACGTTCTACCTTTTCAAATTCGAGGAAATTAGTGCTCTGGAAAATCCAAATCCGAGAATCGTCGTTAAGAGTGTCGAATGAAAAATACATAGTAAAATTTTATAAGTCCTTGGCTTGAGCAATCATTTCCGCAAGATCTAAAACGGGAAGGTTGCCTTCTCTTTCGCTATTTTTCACGCCGTCGGTCATCATGGTGTTACAGAAGGGGCAGGCCGCTGCAATAAAATCGGGCTTGGTTTCTAGGGCTTCTTCTGTTCTTTCAATATTGATATCCTTCTTACCCGCTTCCGGTTCTTTAAACATCTGGGCACCACCGGCACCACAGCAGAGCGCATTGCTTTTACAGCGACGCATTTCTACTAATTCGGCATCCAGTTTTAGGATGAGTTCGCGGGGCGCTTCGTAAATACCATTGGCACGACCCAAATAACAAGGATCGTGGAAGGTTATTTTTTTGCCTTTAAAACTACCCCCTTCAATACTAATACGTTCTTCTTTTAAAAGCTGATTGATAAAGGTGGTATGATGCACCACTTCGAAATTACCGCCTAGTTCGGGATATTCGTTGGCTAAAGTGTTAAAGCAGTGGGGGCAAGTGGTAACAATTTTTTTTATCGAGTAGGCATTAAGTACCTCAATGTTTTGCATGGCTTGCATCATAAATACAAACTCATTACCCGCTCTTTTGGCGGGATCACCGGTACAACTTTCTTCAGTACCTAATACGGCAAAAGAAACATTAGCATGATGTAATATTTTCACAAAAGCCTTAGTTATTTTCTTTGCTCTATCATCGAAACTTCCCGCACAACCTACCCAAAAAAGAACTTCAGGTAGTTTGTTTTCCGCCGCCATTTCGGCCATGGTTGGCACTTTAATCGTTGTTTCCATTAGTTAACTATTTGAAATGTTCTATTGGTGCTGGTGGTGAAACCAATCAGTCCCAAACTATTTAGGTAAACTGCCATGCCATTATCGGCTTGACTGGCTACCACTTCGTAAAAATATTTATCGCCAATAAAGAGTGAATCGCTGTAGAAAGTCCTGTTTAACAAAAAGATGTTTGTATCGCCATCAAAGCGAAGGCTTAAATCGGGATTCATTTCTTGGAGGCTATCGCTAAAATTAAGGTAGAGAAAATCATTGCGTAGGCTAGGGGCGGTTTCTGCGTAAGCACAGCGAAACTGGTAGTTAAAACTGAGGCCTAAACTATCGGAGCCAATGCGGTAATCTTCTTTTTCTAAAAGCAGCCGATCTACGCCATCAAAAGCACCGTAATTACCATCTAAGGCACCATTCTCTATAAATGAGCTGGAGTTACTAAGTAATTGCAAGTTTACGGTATCGCCATTGGAGCTGAAGCTGCGTGCGCGTGAATAATTAGGTTTGAAACTTAGAATTTGAGAACTAAGCTCTAATCTAAGCTCACTTTCTTTGCTGCAGGCAAGAAGGCTAGCGAAAAGGATTATATATAAAATGCTATTTTTCAAATACTTGAATCTTCACATCTCTTTCAACTAATTCGGTAAACTTGCCTTTATAACGGGTTGCTCGCACGAGGTGATTATCAATCCAATGGTAATTTCCACCGCGTGGTTTACCCATTAACATGCCATGGTATTTAAAGCCTTTTTCCTTTAACCACCTTTCAGTGATGCTGCGATGCTCTTCTAAGCGTGATGTGAAAAAATAAATAATGTGGCCCTCTTCATACCAATGATTTAAAGTGCTCAGGGCATCTGGATAATGCTGGGCAGTAGCCATGCGTTCGGGCTGCTCATTAGGAATATCGTCGCAAATGGTACCATCAATATCAATCAGGTAATTCTTAATCCCTTCAGGTAAGGTAGGACTAAGCTTTTCGCCATTAACTTCTAATTCTTGGAGTTTAGGGAGGTTTTTGTTTTCCATTTCTTATTCATTTATCCAGTTCGCACGATCGGCCTGAGCATAAGCCCATGGAGCGGCATTATTCTCAATATTGGTCATCATGGTATTTAAGGATGGGTTTGCAGCCGACTCTTCCATAACGAGGTAGCGGCGCATTTCCACAATAATAGACATCGGGTCGATGGCCACGGGACAAGCCTCTGTACAAGCATTACAGGTAGTGCAAGCCCATAGTTCTTCGCGTGTAATAAAGTCATCTAGAAGACTACGACCATCTTCTTGAAATTCTCCATTTTTATCGATGTTCGCGCTTACCTCTTCGAGGCGATCGCGGGTATCCATCATAATTTTACGAGGCGAAAGTTTTTTACCGGTTTGGTTAGCCGGGCAGGAATCCGTGCAACGACCACATTCGGTGCATGAGTAAGCATTCATTAATTGAATGCGATTTAGATCCATGACATCTTTAGCGCCAAAACGCGAAGGTTCTTCTACCGGTGCATTAGGATCGGGCGCCGCGAAAGGATCAGCGCTTGGATCCATCATCATTTCCACTTCCTTCTTTACGCTTTCCATATTAGTAAACTGGCCCGCGGGCTCTAATTTACTGTGCCAAACATTAGGGAAAGCCATTATAACGTGGAAGTGCTTAGAGAAGGGGAGGTAGTTTAGAAATAGTAAAATTCCCACAATGTGGAACCACCAAGCAACTCGTTCGAAGATGTGTAAGCTTGACTGATCCAATCCCGCTAAAAGCGGCGCCAATTGAGAGCTTACTAACCAACCCTCTACACCATTACCTTCGATATTGGCTTCAGCTGCGCCTAGAAATAAAAGCGCGAGCATTAATACAATTTCAATAAAAAGAATGTTGTTACCATCCTTTTTAGACCAACCTTTCAGTTCTTTAAAACGATCAACTGTATTTACGTTTCTTCTGTAAAGGAAAACTACACAAGCAATAAGAACCAGTACTGCCAGGAATTCGAAGAAGTTAATGGCAATATCGTATAGGGAGCCTAAGATGGGCATAAATATGCGGTGGGTTCCGAATATTCCGTCAATAATAATTTCTAAAACTTCTATATTAATAAGGATAAAACCGAGGTAGATTAAAACGTGGAAGAAACCTGCCACTTTTTTGCGTTTTACCATTTTGCTTTGGCCCAGAGCTACTTTTGCCATTACGCTCCAACGTTCTTGGGGGCGATCGCTGCGGTTAATATCCTTGCCCAAGTTGATGTTACGCCAGATTTTCGAAAAGTTCTTGCCGAAAAAATATCCTGCTGCAGCTAAACTTAGGATGAAAATTATGTTCGCTAGTCCAAAGTGTATTTCCATTGCTTAGGGTTTTAAATTGTTTTCCTCGCGCTTCTTTTTGGCTTCCGCCTCCTTTTTCAGGATTTCCTCTTCATTGTACTTTTTGGATCCGCCAAAAACAGAAATATTGACGTAGCGTTTGGGATTGTATTTTAAATCGAGTAGGATAAGATTAAGCTGTTCGGTGGCTTTTACTAAATTTTGGTAAAGCTCAGGATCATTGATAAGCTGTGAAGCACTGCCATCGCTACTATCTACCTTGGCCATAATCGAATTGGTATTCTCGAGGGTGTGGTTAAGATTGCCAATAACGCGTTTGAATTCAATGTCACTAAGCGAATCACTAATGGTTTCAAGATTAGTGAAAATGTTACTCAGCTTATCTTTATTTCCTTCAAGTGCAGTGGTAATTTTAGCCAAGTTATTGATGGACATTACTAAATCCTTTTCGCTATCTCCTAAGGCGCGATCGAGAGTACCCACCGTTTTCTCTAAGGTTTCGAAACTTTGCTGAATACTGATAAAAGTTTTGGTAAAACTTTGCTTGGTTTGCTCGTTTAAGAAGCCAGAAACTAAGGTAAGTACCGTATCAATGGAGCCCAATAATTTCTCTGCCTTTTCTTTGATGGGCTTCACTTGTTCGTTTACCTCATCCGTAAGGCTTTTTTGAATTTTACTCGCTAAAGTATCGCCCATGTTAAGCATTACAGGTGAGTCGCCCAAAACCAATTCTACCGCTTTACTGCCGATAAGGTCGGAGCTGTAGATGCGGGCAATGGTGTTTTCAGGAATTTCAATGTCGTTGGTAATATTTAGGCTCACCAATAGATGACCAGAGCCATCAGGCATAAAGCTGATATTATAAACTTGCCCTACTTTAAAACCATTTATATTAACTGGACGAGCTTTAGTTAATTCATCAACTTGCTCATAAACAGCATATACTATTCGTTTGCTTTTTAGGAGGTCGCTTCCTTTTAAAAAGGCTATTCCCCAATACAGACCGGCTAAGGCTACAACAGCCACAGCACCTACTTTAAACTCTCGTGATATCTTCACTAGAAATTGTTTTTAAGACTCGCAAAGATTAAAAATTTATGGCAGCTTTCGGCGTGCTTCACTGGCACTTATTTTTTTACCGTTTTCTAAACCTATCACAAAAGCACCTTTAAAACCTAAAGCCTGCATCCTTTTAGCCGACTTTTGGGCTTCGCTTATGCTTTTAGTGGGAGCGGCATAATATTTATAAAGACCATTTTCTTCAATTTCCCCAATTTCTTTTTGTCCTTTAAAGATAGGGTCAGACATATTTCTTCTGCTAGAGCTGGTAAGGATTTGCACCGCGTAAAATACCCCAATATTGTTGCTATTACTTGCCGTGGTATTCTTTTGAGCTAAGGGCTCTACTTTTAGGGGAGGGGCAGTAGACTTAGGTTTCGTCTCTACTTTTTCCTTGGGTTTAGGAGTAGGAGGCAAGCTGGGCGTATTTTCCTTATCCCCTAATTTTTGTTTATCAAGCGCATCTGCTAATAATAAATCTTGCTGCGCTTTAAAATCGCGAATCGCTCTAAACATGGCAGAAGCCATATAGGATTGGCCTTTTTCTGAATTTAAAAAATCTTCTTCATCGGGATTGGTTAAAAAACCAAGTTCTACTAAAACTGCTGGCATGGCGGTTCTACTGGTAACATAAAGCGGCTGCTGTTTAATACCGCGGTCTTTACGCATTACTCTATCACTAAACTGACTTTGGATTAAGCTAGCAATTTCGATGCTTTCGTTAAGATAGGTTTGCTGCATTAAATTAAGGCCGATTGTACTAGCCGGATTGTTGGGGTCGAATCCTTTATAACGGGTTTCATAATCGTCTTCCAACATAATAACCGCGTTTTCTTGCAAGGCAATACGGTTTTCGTCGTTGTGATCTTTTCCTAAAACAATAGAGGTACAACCATTCACCGAGCTTTTATGAAAAGAATCACAATGAATTGATATAAAAAGGTCGCCTTCTGCTTCATTCGCAATTTCCGCTCGCTTTTCTAAGGCTACAGTGGTATTATCGCGGCGGGTGTAAATTACCTTAACTTCCGGTAAATACTCCTCAATATACTCACCTAAGCGCAGGGTAACGGCCAAAGCAATATCTCCTTCTACTGTCTTGTAACGGCGGGTTCCTAGGTTCCCAGGATCGCGTCCGCCATGACCAGCATCAAGGATTACTGTTTTTATCCCATCGAAGGAGCGCGTATCTTGTGCCTCTACCCAAGTACTAGAAAAAAGTAAAGACGTTATTAATACGAGTGGTTTTAGCTTCAATAGTTTGAATTTTGATTAGTTTTGGCCGCTATTTTGCATTGCCAATTTTATAACAAGCAAAGTTATCTTCATATTGCGTCGATCGAGCTATCAGATTATCATTTTATTAACGGCCATTGTTGGCTTCGCAAACTTGGGCTATGGTCAGGAGCAGGATAGTACAAAAATAGCCTTGGATAGCCTTTCAAGACCGCTTATTGTACCTGTTGACTCAACTAATGCGCTTGATACTTTAGGCTTTTTTAATCCCCAAGACACAAATCGCAAGGCAAAACCAGCCCAATCAAAGTCCTTTATTGACACAGATATTATATATAATGCCGAAGATAGTATTCCTAAGTCTATCGATGGTGGCATTATTGAGTTGTATAATAAGGCCGTAATTGAATACGGCGAAATGAAGATTGAAGCGGGTTATATCCGTATTGAATTTGATAAAAGTGAAATTTACGCCACGGGTTTAGCCGACTCAACGGGTAAAATGGATCAAAAACCACTTTTTACCGAAAAAGGAAAGACCTATCGCTCGGATGAAATGCGCTATAATTTTAAATCAGGGAAAGCGCGAATCAATAAAATGATTACCCAAGAAGGAGAAGGGTTTTTACACGGCGAAAAGATTAAAAAAACGGGTTCATCGGCCTTTTATGTGAAGGATGCCTCTTATACCACTTGTAGTCATGAACATCCCCACTTTGCGATCCATACACCGAAAGCCAAGGTTATACCTGGTGAAAAAGTTGTTACGCAATTCGCGTATCTAGAATTACTAGGTATTCCCACGCCTTTAATGCTTCCTTTTGGCTTTTTCCCCACCACAGATAAAAGAAAGTCGGGAATTATAATCCCCAGTTATGGTAGCTCTCAATTTAGAGGATACTTCTTACAAAACGGAGGTTTTTATTGGGCAGCAAACGACTTTTTTGATCTCACCATTACGGGAGATATCTATACCAAAGGAGGTTTTGGTTTACAAACAGCCAGCAGTTACAAGAAGCGTTATAAGTATTCGGGAAGCCTGAGTGGACGTTATAATTTACTGCAATTTGGGGAGCCTGAGTTTGCCGCCTTTGTAGGAGGAGCATTTGATAATAGAAGTGATTTTAATATTAGTTGGAATCACCAGCAGGATGCAAAAGCCAATCCATTTTATCGCTTTAGTGCGAATGTAAATATTGCTACCACCCAGTTTTATCAAGTAACGAGTATCAATCCTGATCAGGTTTTACAGAACCGCCTAAACTCATCTATTAGTTTCTCGCGCCGTTGGGCTGACAAACCCTTCAATTTAAATATCGCTTTAAACCATAGTCAGAATAACCAGAGTAAAGATTTGA
>Ga0075467_10004302_pt1 | contig 10607 bp, 21 predicted proteins | sample DEB08_DNA_9_FD_75067 | JGI IMG/M metagenome (GOLD analysis project Ga0075467, IMG submission 75067) | Aqueous microbial communities from the Delaware River and Bay under freshwater to marine salinity gradient to study organic matter... | ecosystem: Environmental > Aquatic > Marine > Coastal ...
CGACGTTGAGCTGATCGCCCCGATCGCGATGGAAAACGGCCTGCGCTTCGCGATCCGCGAAGGTGGCCGCACCGTCGGCGCCGGCGTGGTGTCGAAAATCATCGAGTAAAAAGACCTGATGGGTTCGATGTGGGCCGCCGGATGAGCCGGCGGTCCACCTCTCAACTCAAACTGCCTCTGAAAGGCCGATAAAAATGGCAATCCAAAGCCAAAACATCCGCATCCGATTGAAAGCGTTCGATTACCGTGTCCTGGATGCCAGCACACAGGAAATCGTGAACACTGCCAAGCGTACGGGCGCACAGGTTCGTGGGCCCATCCCACTGCCGAACAAGATTGAAAAGTTCACCGTTCTGCGGGGTCCGCACATCGACAAGAAATCCCGCGACCAGTGGGAAATCCGCACGCACAAGCGGTTGCTGGATATTGTCGATCCGACTCCGCAAACTGTTGACGCATTGATGAAACTCGACCTCGCCGCCGGCGTTGACGTCGAGATCAAAGTTTAAGGGGGGTGACGGATATGTTGCGCTCTGGCGTTATCGCGAAGAAACTGGGCATGACCCGGTTGTTCATGGAAGATGGACGGCAGGTGCCCGTCACGGTTCTGCAGCTGGATAAGCTGCAGGTTGTGGCGCAGCGCACTGCGGACAAAGACGGGTACTCGGCAGTTCAGCTGGGTGCCGGTACTGCGAAGGCAAAGCGCGTCAGCGCGCCGATGCGTGGTCACTATGCTGCGGCCAAGGTTGAGCCCAAGCGCAAGCTGGCTGAATTCCGCGTCGATCCGGCGAACCTGATCGGTGTTGGCGAAGAGATTACTGCTGACCATTACTTCGAAGGTCAATTTGTGGACGTCTCGGGCACGTCGATCGGTAAAGGTTTTGCCGGTGCGATGAAGCGGCACAACTTTGGTGGTTTGCGGGCAACGCACGGTGTGTCGATCAGCCACCGTTCGCACGGCTCCACCGGGCAGTGTCAGGACCCCGGCCGCGTCTTCAAAGGTAAGAAGATGGCTGGTCACATGGGTGCCGCAAAAGTGACGACGCAGAACCTTCAGGTTGTGCGCACCGACATGGATCGTGGCCTGATCATGATCAAGGGCGCAGTTCCCGGATCGAAGGGTGGCTGGGTTACGGTGAAGGACGCGGTGAAGAAGCCGTTCCCTGAAAACGCAATTCTGCCCGCTGGCCTGAGATCTGCTGCAGCAGAGGCGGCAGCGGCCGCTGAAGCCGCAGCCGCCGAAGCAGCCGCAGCAGAGGCAGCCGCCGCAGCCGAAGCTGCAGCAGCGGAACAGGCAGCAATGGAAGCAGCAGCCGCATCCGAGGCCTCGGCCGAGGACGAGAAGAAGGACGGCGACGCATGAAACTCGATGTGATCAAACTGGACGGCGGCAAGGCCGGCTCGGTCGATCTGGGCGAAGATATCTTCGGCCTGGAGCCCCGTGCGGACATCCTTCACCGTGTCGTCCGCTGGCAGCGTAACAACGCCCAGCAAGGCACCCACAAGGTCAAGACGCGCTCGGAAACCAGCTATTCGACCAAGAAGATCTATCGCCAGAAGGGCACCGGCGGCGCACGCCACGGTGACCGGAATGCACCGATCTTCCGTTCGGGTGGTATCTACAAGGGTCCAACCCCGCGTAGCCATGGCCACGAGCTGACCAAGAAGTTCCGCAAGCTTGGCCTGAAGCACGCCTTGTCTGCCAAGGCAGCCGCAGGTTCGCTGGTTGTGATCGACAGTGTCGCAATGACGAACGCCAAGACGAGCGAACTGGCAAAGCAGATCAAGAATCTGGGCTGGAAGCGGGCGCTGATCATCGACGGGGCCGAGGTGGATGCAAACTTCGCCATGGCTGCGCGCAACATCGAGGGTCTCGATGTGCTTCCGTCGATGGGTGCCAATGTCTATGATATCCTCAAGCGTGACACCCTGGTGATCACGAAGGCCGGGATCGAAGCACTGGAGGCTCGTTTGAAATGAGCGCGAAAGCCCAACACTATGACGTGATCCGCAAGCCGATCATCACCGAGAAAACCACGATGGCATCCGAAAACGGTGCTGTGGTCTTTGAAGTCGCGATCGACGCCAACAAGCCTCAGATCAAAGAAGCAGTGGAAACACTGTTCGGGGTGAAGGTGAAAGCGGTCAATACGACGATCACAAAAGGCAAGGTCAAGCGGTTCCGGGGCATGCTCGGACGCCGCAAGGACGTAAAGAAGGCCTATGTGACCCTGGAAGCCGGCAATACCATTGACGTCTCTACGGGTCTCTAATAGGGAACCGCATCGCTGCGGCCCCGGATGCGTCCGGGGCCGTCGCTTTTTCGAATTTTCAGGGACCTTCGGGGCCCTTAACGACAGGGCCTGAGGGCCCGCAAAGCAACGGAAGACAGAAAGCATGGCACTTAAGTCGTATAAGCCGACGACGCCAGGCCAGCGTGGGCTGGTGCTGATCGACCGTTCGGAGCTTTGGAAAGGGCGCCCGGTTAAATCTCTCACTGAGGGTTTGACCAAGAACGGCGGCCGGAACAATACCGGACGGATCACAATGCGCCGCAAAGGCGGTGGCGCAAAGCGTCTCTATCGAATCGTGGATTTCAAGCGCCGCAAGTTTGACTTGCCCGCCACGGTCGAACGTATCGAATATGACCCCAACCGTACCGCATTCATCGCGTTGATCCGCTATGAAGATGGTGAGCAGGCCTATATCCTGGCGCCGCAGCGTTTGGGCATCGGTGATCAGGTGGTCGCGTCCGCAAAGGCCGACATCAAGCCGGGTAACGCCATGCCGTTCAGCGGTATGCCGATCGGCACGATCATCCACAACATCGAGATGAAGGCTGGCAAGGGCGGTCAGATTGCACGCGCAGCCGGTACATACGCTCAGTTCGTTGGCCGTGATGGTGGCTACGCGCAGATCCGTCTGTCATCCGGTGAACTTCGTCTGGTACGCCAGGAATGCATGGCCACCGTCGGTGCCGTGTCGAACCCTGACAATTCGAACCAGAACATCGGTAAAGCCGGTCGCAACCGTCACAAGGGCATCCGCCCGTCGGTGCGTGGTGTCGTCATGAACCCGGTCGATCACCCGCACGGTGGTGGTGAAGGCCGGACATCAGGCGGTCGCCATCCGGTTACCCCATGGGGCAAACCCACCAAAGGTGCGCGGACCCGTAACAAGAACAAGGCGTCGCAAAAGCTGATCATCCGCTCGCGTCACGCCAAGAAGAAAGGGCGCTAGACCATGTCGCGTTCCGTTTGGAAGGGTCCTTTTGTCGACAGCTATGTCCTCAAGAAGGCCGAAAAATCCCGCGAGAGCGGCCGCAGCGAGGTCATCAAGATCTGGTCGCGCCGTTCAACAATCCTGCCGCAGTTTGTGGGCCTAACCTTTGGGGTCTACAACGGCCACAAGCATATCCCGGTGAACGTGTCCGAAGATATGATCGGCCAGAAGTTCGGTGAATTCTCGCCCACCCGCACCTATTATGGGCATGCTGCCGACAAGAAGGCGAAACGCAAATGAGCAAGGATAAGAATCCGCGCCGCGTGGCGGAGAACGAAGCCATGGCCAAGACGCGCATGCTGCGCACTTCGCCGCAGAAATTGAACCTGGTTGCAGCGATGATCCGTGGCAAGAAGGTCGACAAGGCGCTGACCGAGTTGACGTTCTCGAAAAAGCGGATCGCGGCTGACGTGAAGAAGTGCCTTCAGTCCGCCATCGCCAACGCCGAGAACAACCATAACCTCGACGTCGACGAATTGGTCGTGGCCGAAGCATGGGTTGGCAAGAACCTGGTCATGAAGCGCGGTCGTCCGCGGGCGCGTGGCCGGTTTGGCAAGATCATGAAGCCGTTCTCGGAGTTGACCATCAAGGTCCGTCAGGTTGAGGAGCAAGCGTAATGGGTCATAAGGTCAATCCGATTGGCATGCGCCTGCAGGTGAACCGCACCTGGGACAGCCGCTGGTACGCCGATACGAAGGACTACGGTGTGCTTCTGCTTGAAGACATCCGTATGCGTGAGTTCATTGCAGAAGATTGCAAGCAGGCCGGCGTTAGCCGCGTGATCATTGAACGTCCGCACCGCAAGTGCCGCGTTACGATCCACACGGCACGTCCCGGTGTGATTATTGGCAAAAAAGGCGCCGATATCGAAACGCTGCGCAAGAAACTGGCCGCGATGACGGCGAGCGAACTGCACCTGAACATCGTCGAAGTCCGGAAGCCCGAACTGGATGCCGCGTTGGTGGCAGAAAGCATCGCCCAGCAACTGGAGCGTCGTGTATCGTTTCGCCGGGCAATGAAGCGTGCGGTCCAGAACGCGATGCGCATGGGATCCTTGGGTATCCGCGTGAACGTCGCGGGCCGTCTTGGCGGTGCCGAGATTGCGCGGACGGAATGGTATCGTGAAGGCCGCGTGCCGCTGCATACGCTGCGCGCCGATATCGACTATGCCCTTGCAGAGGCGATGACGCCCTACGGCATCATCGGTATCAAGGTCTGGATCTTTAAAGGCGAGATCATGGAGCACGACCCGGGTGCACGCGATCGGCGTCATCAGGAGCTCCAGGAAGGCGGCGGCGGACAGCGCCCTCGCCGTGACCGGTAAGGAGTAGAGAAGATGCTGCAACCAAAGCGCACCAAATTCCGCAAACAGTTCAAGGGCCGCATCAGCGGTGACGCGAAGGGCGGGTCTGACCTGAACTTCGGGACCTTCGGTCTGAAAGCACTCCAGCCTGAGCGCGTTACCGCGCGCCAGATTGAAGCGGCTCGTCGTGCGATGACGCGTCACATGAAGCGTCAGGGTCGTGTATGGATCCGGATTTTCCCGGACCTGCCCGTGACCTCCAAACCTGTCGAAGTACGGATGGGTAAAGGTAAAGGTTCGGTCGATTTCTGGGCCTGCAAGGTCAAGCCTGGCCGCGTGATGTTCGAGATCGATGGTGTTTCGGAAGCTGTTGCGCGTGAGGCCCTGCGCCTTGCCGCGATGAAGCTGCCGATCAAGACCCGCACCGTGGTTCGTGAGGACTGGTAAGGCGGTGAGTTCCACTCATCCAACGACATTGACCCCTGCCGAGAGATCGGCGGGGGTTTTTTCTTACGCCACAATCTTGGGTATGAAACGACCATGAGCCAGATACGTTCACTTTTTGCGACCCGCCTTTATCAGGCCAGCTTGTCCGATCTTGGCAAACCGGTCAGCACCGATGAACTGGAGGCATCGTGTTATTCGATCGCCGAAGACGACGAGGCGGGACAGGCTTGGTGCGACGAAAACGGATTTCCGGGCTATACCAGCTATGCGTCGCTGACGGACCTTGATTGGCGGTTTCCGATCTTCAAGGATCTTGTGAAGGCCTTGGACAAGCATGTGAAGGCTTTTGCCAAGGACTTGGCGTTCGATCTGGGTGACAAGAAGATCAAGCTTGATAGCCTTTGGATCAATATCTTGCCCGAGGGCGGGATACACACAGGCCACATTCACCCGCATTCGGTGATTTCGGGTACGACCTATGTGGCGGTGCCCGAGGGCGCTTCAGCGATAAAATTTGAAGACCCGCGCCTTGCGATGATGATGGCCGCGCCGGGGCGGACGAAGGACGCGCCGGAGGAATTGCAGAGTTTCATCTACGCCGCGCCCCAAGCCGGCGATGTGCTGCTGTGGGAAAGCTGGCTCCGCCACGAAGTCCCGATGAACATGTCTGAGGATGACAGGATCAGCGTGAGCTTCAACTACGGTTGGGGGTGAGGAGGTCCATTGGAGCCTTTTGGGGCAGAAATTTCGGTCGAATCCGTTGAAAACCGGACGACGTGCAACGAATAGGGCAATGTATCGGAAGCAGGGGGTTGCATTATTTTCGCTCCGGGCATAAACGGCCAACTTCACCACGAACTCCATCGGAATCAGGGTGACGCCTTCGTGCGGCCTTCCGGTGATGTTGAAATAAGGAATATGGCGATGAACGCCCAGGAACTGCGCGACAAGACGCCTGATCAGCTTCGTGATCAGCTTGTCAGCCTCAAGAAAGAGGCCTTCAACCTCCGCTTCCAGCAGGCCACCGGCCAAATGGAAAACACCGCACGCATGCGTAAGGTTCGCCGCGACGCCGCGCGCGTCTTGACGATCTTGAACCAAAAAGCGGTTGCTGCCGCCAATACGGAGGCCTGAGCTCATGCCCAAACGCATTCTTACAGGCACCGTGACCAGCGACGCCAACGAACAGACCGTGACCGTTTCCGTGGAGCGACGCTTCAAGCACCCAGTGCTCCAAAAGACGATCCGGAAGTCCAAGAAGTATCGGGCTCACGACCCGCAGAATACCTTCAAGGTAGGGGATGCAGTCCGCATTCAGGAATGTGCCCCTATTTCCAAAACGAAACGCTGGGAGGTGATTGCCTCCTAAGGCTTTCACACCCGGTTTGATCGAAACCCTGGGGCAGTAGACCCCAAAGGTCGGGAGAAACCAAATGATCCAGATGCAGACCAATCTGGATGTCGCTGACAACTCCGGCGCTCGCCGTGTTCAGTGCATCAAGGTCCTCGGTGGTTCACACCGCCGGTATGCTTCTGTGGGTGACATCATAGTGGTGTCAGTCAAAGAAGCCATTCCACGTGGCCGCGTGAAGAAAGGTGACGTCCGTAAGGCCGTTGTCGTGCGCACCGCTAAGGAAGTGCGTCGCGAAGATGGCACCGCCATCCGCTTTGACCGCAACGCAGCCGTTATCCTCAACAACAACAACGAGCCTGTCGGCACCCGTATCTTCGGGCCGGTGGTTCGTGAGCTGCGCGCGAAGAACTTTATGAAGATCATCTCGCTCGCGCCGGAGGTGCTGTGATATGGCCGCAAAGTTGAAAAAAGGCGACAAGGTTCTCGTCTTGGCAGGCAAGGACAAGGGCATGCAGGGCGAGATCTCGTCTGTTGACCCCAAGTCCGGCAAGGCCATCGTGGAAGGTGTGAACATCGCCATCCGCCACACAAAGCAAAGCCAGACAAGCCAAGGTGGCCGCATTCCGCAAGCGATGCCCATCAACCTGTCGAACCTGGCGCTGTTGGACACCAACGGCAAGGCCACCCGCGTCGGCTTCAAGATCGAAGACGGCAAGAAGGTGCGTTTCGCCAAGACCACGGGGGACGTGATCTGATGCTGGACACCGCAAACTACATCCCGCGCCTCAAGGGAATTTATCGCGAAACCATCAAGCCCGCGATGAAAGAGGAATTCGGCTACACAAACGACATGCAGATCCCGCGTCTGGACAAGATCGTCCTGAACATCGGATGTGGTGCCGAGGCCGTTCGCGACAGCAAGAAAGCCAAATCGGCGCAGGAAGACCTGACGACGATTGCCGGCCAGAAAGCAGTTGTGACCAAAGCCAAGAAGTCCATCGCCGGTTTCCGCGTTCGCGAGGAAATGCCGCTGGGAACCAAGGTCACGCTGCGCGGCGACCGTATGTACGAATTCCTGGATCGTCTGATCACCGTCGCCATGCCCCGTATCCGCGACTTTCGCGGCGTGCCGGGCAAGTCGTTCGATGGCCGTGGTAACTATGCCATGGGCATGAAGGAACACATCGTGTTTCCCGAAATCAACTTCGACAAGGTCGATGAGGTTTGGGGAATGGACATCGTAATTGCCACCACCGCGAAAACTGACGCGGAAGCGAAGGCGCTGTTGAAGCATTTCAACATGCCCTTCAACTCGTGATCCGCGGGAGGAGATAGACACATGGCAAAGAAATCTATGATTGAGCGCCAGAAAAAGCGCGAAGCACTGGTGGCGCAATACGCCACCAAGCGCGTCGAGCTTAAGGCGATTGCACGCGACGAAAGCCGCCCGATGGAAGAGCGTTTCAAGGCGCAGCTGAAGCTTGCGAAGCTGCCCCGCAACAGCTCGGCCACCCGGCTGAACAACCGTTGCCAGCTGACCGGGCGCCCGCGTGCTTATTACCGTAAGTTGAAAATGTCGCGCATCATGCTGCGGGAACTGGCCTCGAATGGTCAAATCCCCGGCATGGTCAAGTCTATCTGGTAAGGAGGTTTTAGAATGAACGATCCTATCGGTGATATGCTGACTCGCATCCGTAATGGTCAAATGCGCGGCAAGTCCACGGTCATGACCCCGGGCTCCAAGCTGCGTGGTTGGGTTCTGGATGTGTTGGCCAGCGAAGGCTATATCCGCGGCTATGAAAAAGGCACGGATACGAACGGTCACGCGACCTTTGAAATCAGCCTGAAGTATTACGAAGGCACCCCGGTTATCCGGGAGGTCAAGCGTGTGTCGAAACCCGGCCGTCGTGTTTACATGAGCGTGCAGGACATTCCGCAGGTCCGTCAGGGTCTTGGCGTTTCCATCGTATCCACCTCCAAAGGTGTGATGTCCGATGCGAATGCGCGCCAGGCCAATGTCGGCGGCGAAGTGCTCTGCACCATCTTCTAGGGAGTTTGGCGAATGTCTCGAATTGGTAAGAAACCGGTCGAGCTGCCTGGTGGCGTCTCTGCTACCTTGACTGGCCAGACCATCGAAGTGACGGGGCCGAAAGGCACCCGCAGCTTCACCGCAACTGACGATGTCACGATTACGGTCGGCGAAAATGCTGTGACGGTGACGCCGCGCGGCAAGTCCAAGCGTGCACGTCAGCAATGGGGCATGTCACGCTCCATGGTCGCCAATCTGGTGACTGGCGTGACCGATGGCTTCAAGAAAGAGCTTGAGATCCAGGGTGTTGGTTACCGCGCCACGATGCAGGGCACCAACCTGAAACTGGCCTTGGGCTATAGCCACGATGTTGACTTCGTTGTGCCTGCTGGGGTGACCGTTTCGGCGCCCAAGCAGACCGAAGTCATTGTCGAAGGCATTGATGAGCAGCTGGTGGGTCAGGTCGCGGCGAATATCCGCGAATGGCGCGCTCCCGAGCCGTACAAGGGCAAGGGCATCCGTTACAAGGGTGAGTATATCTTCCGCAAGGAAGGCAAGAAGAAGTAAGGGCGACGGACATGGCAAACAGCAAACGAGATCTGTTTCAGAAACGCCGCCTGCGCGTTCGGAACAAACTGCGGGCAATGGCAGATGGGCGTCCGCGCCTGTCGGTACATCGTTCGAACAAGAACATCAGTGTGCAGCTGATCGACGATGCAAACGGCGTGACGCTGGCTGCGGCGTCGTCGCTCGAAAGCGCTCTGGGTGTGGTTGGCAAGAACAACGTGGAGGCCGCCGCGAAGGTGGGTGCCATGATTGCCGAGCGTGCCAAGAAGGCCGGGGTCGAAGCCTGCTATTTCGACCGTGGTGGTTTCTTGTTCCACGGCCGGGTGAAGGCCTTGGCCGATGCAGCCCGCGAAGGCGGTCTGAAGTTCTAAAGACCCTGATGGGTTAACTGTGGGCGGCGTTCGCGCCGCCTCGATGATCGGGGGGACTTGTCCCACTGCGATCGGATCGAACCGGCGCTTTTTGATGTGCCACGATGGAAAGGAATGCCTTCATGGCAGAACGTAACGAACGCCGGGGTGGCCGCCGCCAAGAGCGCGAAGAAACCCCGGAATTTGCCGATCGCTTGGTTGCGATCAACCGTGTGTCGAAGACTGTAAAAGGCGGTAAGCGGTTTGGTTTCGCCGCACTGGTTGTCGTTGGCGATCAGCGCGGTCGCGTTGGTTTCGGCAAGGGTAAGGCCAAAGAGGTCCCCGAGGCGATCCGCAAGGCGACAGAGCAGGCCAAGCGGCAATTGATCCGCGTGCCTCTGAAAGAGGGCCGCACGTTGCATCACGACGTGCTGGGTCGTCATGGCGCGGGCAAAGTTGTGATGCGGACGGCGCCGGAAGGTACCGGGATCATCGCAGGTGGTCCGATGCGTGCCGTGTTCGAGATGCTGGGCATCAAGGACGTTGTTTCGAAATCGACCGGGTCGCAGAACCCTTACAACATGATCCGCGCGACGCTGGATGGGCTGACGAAAGAAAGCTCGCCCCGGCAGGTTGCGGCGCGTCGCGGCAAGAAGGTCGCCGATATTCTTCCCAAGCGGGATGATGCGGTAGCCGACGCCGAGACCGTGGCAGAGGAGGCCTGAGACCAATGGCAAAAACGATTGTCGTAAAGCAGATCGGCTCGCCTATCCGTCGCCCCGCCATTCAGCGCGCGACATTGATCGGTCTTGGCCTGAACAAGATGCACCGTACCCGTGAACTGGAGGATACCCCATCGGTTCGCGGCATGATCAACAAGATCCCGCATCTTGTGGAAATTGTGGAAGAGCGCGGTTAAGCGCGGCCGGGTGAAGACCCAAAATTATCAAAAGGCGCATCAGAATGTATCTGGTGCGCCTTTTCTTTTGCCGACACCTAAATTTCCGTTCGCGTGACAAGCTGGAAAAAACGCTCGGTATCGGCACGTACACAAAGCGCCGTGCCTTCGGTCGTCACCGCCGACGTGGCCGCCGCCGTGCCCCATGCGCAGGCGGTCAGGGGGTCTTCGCCCCGCGTGATCGACAAGGCAAATGCGCCAATGAAACTGTCACCCGCACCCACTTTTGATACGGGCATAACAGGGGGCGGTCGCGTCAAGCCGCGCCAGTTTTCGCACGCAATGACAGTGCCTTGGCCACCTGCAGCAATCAAAAC
>Ga0075467_10004305_pt1 | contig 10603 bp, 10 predicted proteins | sample DEB08_DNA_9_FD_75067 | JGI IMG/M metagenome (GOLD analysis project Ga0075467, IMG submission 75067) | Aqueous microbial communities from the Delaware River and Bay under freshwater to marine salinity gradient to study organic matter... | ecosystem: Environmental > Aquatic > Marine > Coastal ...
AACATTATTAAAAATAAGCCGAAATGAAGTAGAGGCTTTTCCATCTATTACAAGTCAAAATAATGCTCCTATTTTAGGGTTTTTCCCTTAGGCAGTAGTAATTTAGCTGACCTAAAAGATCATCCATGAATAAGATATTAGTTGCCAATAGAGGGGAGATAGCATTACGTATAATGAAATCGGCTCGCGAAATGGGTATTAAAACCGTTGCAGTGTACTCTGAAGCGGATCGTAATTCTCCGCATGTAAAGTATGCTGATGAAGCCGTTCTTCTAGGCCCAGCCCCTTCTTCGCAAAGCTATCTATTGGGTGATAATATTATTGAACTCGCGCTACAACTCAAGGTAGATGGGATTCACCCGGGTTACGGTTTTTTAAGTGAAAATGGTGTATTTGCCCAGTCGGTGCAAGATGCGGGCATTACCTTTATTGGCCCTAGCGCCGATTCAATGAAAATAATGGGGGATAAACTCTCTGCGAAAGAAGCGGCTAAATCTTTTAATATTCCTTTAGTTCCTGGTACAGAAGGAGCAATTGACGACCCAACACAAGCCATTGATATTTGCCGTAAAATTGGTTTTCCGGTATTAATAAAAGCTAGCGCAGGCGGCGGTGGTAAAGGAATGCGCGTAGTCGAAAAAGAGGAGGAATTAGAAGAGCAAATCCATTCTGCCATATCTGAAGCAAAAAGTGCTTTTGGCAATGGTGCCGTTTTTATTGAAAAATATGTGGGTTCACCTCGCCATATTGAAGTGCAAGTTTTATGTGATACGCATGGTAATCGTGTACATCTTTTCGAGCGTGAGTGTTCCGTTCAACGTCGCCATCAAAAGGTAATTGAAGAAGCTCCATCGCCCATAATTAGTGAGCAGTTAAGAGCGGAGATGGGAGCGAAGGCGGTAGATGTGGCGCGTGCCTGCGACTATATTGGCGCTGGAACGGTAGAGTTTATTATGGATGAGCAACACAATTTCTATTTTATGGAAATGAATACGCGTCTGCAAGTTGAACATCCCGTAACCGAAATGATAACTGGTATAGATCTCGTAAAAGAACAAATTAGAGTAGCGCGTGGTGAAAAACTTTCCTTTAGCCAAGAGGATCTTAAAATTAACGGACATTCAATTGAAGTGCGCGTTTATGCCGAGAATGCTCGCGAAAACTTTATGCCCGATATTGGAAACCTAAGGGTATACAAACGTCCGCATGGAGTGGGCGTACGCGTTGATGATGGCTTTGTAGAAGGGATGGATATCCCCATCTATTATGATCCAATGATTTCTAAATTAGTTACTTATGGTAAAGATCGTGAAGAAGCTCGCTTACGCATGATTAGAGCCATTGAAGACTATAAAATTGTGGGTTTAAGTACCACCATGGAGTTTGCGAAGTTTGTAATGGAACACGAGGCTTTTATCTCAGGTAATTTTGATACACATTTCGTCAATAAACATTTCTCCCCCGAGCTTTTATATAAAACAACAAATGGTAATGAAGATATCGCTGCCATGATCGTTGCTCACCTACTAGCAGGAAACAAAGAAAGCAAGGCTGCAATGCAATCAGAGGGTAACTCTGCTAAGGCAAGTAAATGGAAGGCAAATAGAGTATGAGGCAAATTGTAATAGCCATCGTTTTTTTATTCTTCGGCAGTTCTGTATTTGCACAAAAAGATAGCATTATACAGTACGCCAGTAAGAATCGAAATAATATAATGGACGCCATAATTGTAGATGGGGATACCATCCCCATTTTCGTTTTGGACGAAGTTTTATTAGTAGACAAGCCTACTTTTAATAGCAATGAGGCACGTAGGCGCTATTTCATTTTGAAGCGCAAGGTGATGAAGGTCTATCCTTATGCCGTTATTGCTGGAAATAAGTTGGATAGCCTTAATCTGACCTTGGTAGGCAAGAGTAAAAGAAAACGCAAAAAGCTAATTAAGGAGTTTAACGATTATTTAAAAGATGAGTTTGAAGATGAAATGGTCAAACTTACTCATAATGAAGGGCAAATTCTTTCCAAATTAGTTTACCGTGAAACGGGTATGTCAAGCTACGATTTAATTAAAAACTATCGCAGCGGTTGGAATGCCTTTTGGTGGAACGGAATTGCCTATTTTAACAAGATAGATTTAAAAACGCCTTACGCTCCAACGCAAGATGAAGAGGATAAACTAATTGAAGGAATTTTAAATCGTGCTTTTATAGAAGGGCGCCTTAAAGAGCGCGTACCCATTACAAGCTTAATTCCTGTTAATTAGATATTTGTCCCTCATTAGTTGAATAAGCGATTACAATACCGATCACTATTGTGATAATGATAGAGTAAAAAAATAAAGTGATCAGAAATATTAGAATTGTTTGCCAAAGACTTTTTAGCCATGAAATTTGAAACAGTCCTCTAAGACAGAGCATATAATGAAAGGTGCTTGCGATTAAATATATTGCCATTAAAAAAGATTCATTGAGCCACCTATCAGCCATAAACATCACAAAAATAATATTTACAAAAACGGTGTAATAGGTGTTAAGCACTAGGTTCTCTGCATAGTTATAGCCACTTTTTCGGTTAAACAACCAGCTAAAAAAGGCCATACATGGAATAAATAGCCAAAGAACTACATTGGTATAATCCTCCAACATTTTCATGACATAAGTAGAGGCTTCGCCACTAGAAAGGCTACTATCAGGACCTTTAAGTGTTTCGATAGTGAACTGATTAACCGATGAATATTTAAAGGCAATCAATACAAGGGTAGTGGTAACTAGTAACAATCGAATCGGTGGGGTGAAATCTAGTCGGCCTTGATAAAGAGAGCTTCTTAACATTTCGCCCGGGCGATAAAAAAGGTTTTTGCTAGTATAAAAAGCTCAGTGATCCATACTGAAGCCATCTAAAATCCAAGAAAACATATTGGACAATTAGAAACGTCCAAAGCTGCGTCTTTATACTAGCTCCAAATTATCGTCTATTGGCTCCAATCCCTTTTCCATATTGTGAGTAATTATTCGGCCAATTTAATAGAAAGTTGTATCCGTTTTTTATTCGCATCTACCTCGAGTACTTTTACCCTTACTTGTTCTTGTAATTGCACTACTTCTAAGGGATCCTTTACAAAACGATTGGCCAATTGAGACACGTGTACTAAGCCATCTTGCTTAACACCTATATCTACAAAAGCCCCGAAATTAGTGATATTGCTAACGATGCCTGGTAATATCATTCCAACCTGAACGTCCTCAATTTTGCGCAAACGTGGATCAAATGAAAAGGCTTTAACCGCGCCGCGAATATCTCGACCTACTTTTTTCAGTTCTTCTAAAATGGCTTGCACCGAAACCTCACCAAAACTACTGTTTATATAGTCCTTCGCTTTAATCTTTTCTAATTGCTCTTTACTCTTAATCAGCTCTTCTAAACTAAGTTTTAAGCTTTGCGACATAGACTTTACAATAGGGTAGGACTCGGGGTGAACCGCAGTACTGTCTAAGGGGTTCTCGGCCTGAGTAATTCTTAAAAATCCTGCCGATTGTTCAAATGCCTTAGCACCCAGGCCTTTAACTTTCATAAGCTCCGAGCGCTTCTTGAAACCGCCAATGGCTTGGCGGTGACTGATAATTTCTTCTGCTAACTTTTTACCAAGGCCCGAGATATATTGCAAAAGATGACTGCTCGCCGTATTCAAATCAACACCCACTTGATTTACCACGCGCATTACGGTATTATCTAAGGATTCTTGCAATTCCTTTTGATCTATGTCATGCTGATATTGTCCTACACCGATGGATTTTGGATCTATTTTCACCAATTCAGCCAAAGGGTCCATCAGGCGACGACCGATAGAAACCGCGCCTCGAACGGTGATGTCATAATTTGGAAATTCTTCGCGTGCAATGGGTGAAGCGGAGTAAATAGAAGCACCAGCTTCATTTACCGAGTAAATGCTAACCTTGCGGCGATACTGGATTTGCTCTAAAAACTCTTCCGTTTCTCTCCCCGCCGTACCATTTCCAACGGCTATCGCATCAATTTTATACGCTTCTACTAATTGCGAAACCTTACTCATCGCTTTACTGCGCTCGCTGGCAGATGAAGCATGTGGGAAAATGGTTTCATTGTGAAGCAAATCGCCTTGTTCGGATAAGCATACCGTTTTACAACCCGTTCTAAAACCAGGATCAATGCCCAATATACGCTTAGCCCCTAAAGGGGAACTCATTAAAAGCTGTTCTAAATTTTTTGCAAAAACAGCAATAGCTTCCTTGTCAGCTTTTTGTTTTAAGTCTTTTAATAACTCATTCTCTAAAGAGGGGCGTAAAAGTCTTTTGTAAGCATCTTCTAAAGCCAGATACTTCTGCTTGGAAGCCTCATTATTAGCCTGAATAAGAAGACGTTCCATTAAAAAGAGGGCATCTTCTTCCTCGGGACGGCAAGTGATGCGAATAATCTTTTCCTTATCGGCTCGTAAAAGTGCCAGCATGCGGTGACTGGGAATGCGACTACTTTCTTGTTGGTAATTGAAATAATCGCGAAACTTCTCCCGGTCGGCATGCTCGGTTTTGGTTTCCTTGGTTTCCAAAATGGCCTTTCTCTGAAAGAGATTACGCAGGCTTTTACGCAATTGCGGACCCTCAGCCATCCATTCCGCCATAATATCGCGTGCACCTTGTAAAGCCTCATCTGCACTAGCGACTGTACCTGTTACAAATTGCTGGGCGAAGCTTTCAGCATCGTTCAGGTCTTCTTTCATTAAACGACCAGCTAAAGGCTCTAAACCCTTGGCACGTGCATCGTCTGCCTTCGTCTTTCTCTTGCTTTTATAAGGAAGGTATAAATCCTCCAGCTCTTTGATATCCCAGCAGTTTTCGATGCGCTCTTTAAGTTGATCGTCGAGTTTATTCTGCTCGTTAATGCTGCTAAGTATAAATTCTTTGCGTTTGCTTAAATCAATATAGTACTGCTCGCTTTTTTGAATGGCTTCTAAAGCTATTTCATCCAATCCGCCGGTTTGCTCTTTGCGATAGCGTGCCACGAAGGGAATGGTGGCCCCTTCCTTGAAAAGCTCTAAAACACTATCTACTTGGTGGTTTTTTATCGCTAAATCGCGACTAATTCTTTCGGTATTATTCATAAAAATAAATCGCAAATTTCTTGGGGAACGCGGCAGGGACGCATACTTTCTTTATCTACTAAAATCCAGCGGCTATTGCATTTACAAATGATTTTGTCTGCCTTATAAATCTCCACACTACGAAAGCTACTGACGCCTTCCATTTTATCCACGAAGGTTTTTATAACTAAGTCTTCATCTAAAAGGGCGGGGGCGAAGTACTCAATGTGATGATCGCGTGCCACCCAAACTAGATTAAGGAGTTTCAGATTAGCACTAGCAGAAAACCAGTGCTCTGCTGCAATATCCTGAACCCATTGCAAGTACACCACATTATTAACATGCTGCAAATCATCGATGTGCTTGGGACTAACCCTTAATTCTTTGGTAAATGTGTTCGGCATATGGCTATTTTACAAAGGTATTGGCTTTTTTTGCTCAAGCAGCGCAGACATGGAAATCTATTGCTAATTTTACTCCATACCTCCAAACCGCTATTCATGTCTGAATACGAAATAAGACCACGTTATAAATTTAACAATCACCGCAAGGTCGCCGACCTAAATAAAAGTTTACGTCAGGCAATTGAAAATGAGCCGGATAAATGGCCTTTGAAATTTAAAAGGACGCATGGGCACCTTATCTTTTCTTACAAAAAGCCTATCAAGCATTTATGGTCGCCCGAAATGGACTTAAATTTTGAAGAACAAGTAGAAGGGGAGGGAACGATAATTCGCGTGGTGATTGGCCCGGCCGCCGCTGTGTGGACGTTTTTCATGTTTCTCTACAGCCTAGCAGCTATTATGCTTTTTGGAGGTTTTATTTTGAGCTATTCTCAGTTTAGCCTTGGTAAAGATATGTGGGGTTTTTGGTTAATACCGTCTTCCGTATTCTTTGCAATTACGGTATTTTTAGCGGGTTATTGGGGCAAGAAACGCGCTCGCAGGCAGATGATTAGCTTAAAGAAGTTTTTCGATAATGCCTTACCAGGCTCTGTTTTGATGGAAGGAAACTTGAATGTTTGATCTTCAAAAAGAAGCTCAAGGCCTTTTAATTATCCTTTAAAAAAAAGCGAATGCCCTTATCGGTAGTTTCAAAATCGATAACCTCCCATTTTAGAAAGAGGGCAAGGATTTTCTCGGCCTTGTTTAGAGGAATTTTCGCGAGGCGTGAAAACTTACTCACGCTAATGTCTTCATTACTGCTTAAATAATCGAATAAGCTTCGTTCGGCTGGGCCATAGGCTACCAAGTTTTTTCGCTCATTACTGGGACTGCGATCACGTAAAAAGCGCAGCAATACTCGGTTAGCAACAAAATTCTCATCGTGCTGACGAATATAAGCTAGCGATTTGCCAGTGTTTTCTTTTACAAAATGCGGACGATCCTCTGAGCTTTTTATATAGATGACTAAAACGTATTTTTCTTCAATATCATAAACTTGATAATCGAATTTCACTTTAGGCTCGCAGTATAATTCCGCCGCGCCCTCTATCATAAAATACTCTTCTTCTGGGTTTATGCCGTTGATTTTCCCATTATCTTTTACGCCAATTAATAAGCGGCCGCCGTCACAATTGGCAAGAGAGGATAGAGTACGCGCAATTTTAGTGCTGCTGTCTATCCTAAATTTAAAGTCGAGCTGCTGATGCTCTCCTTCGCGAATTAGACGATACAATTCATTATTGTCGCCTCGGGCAATTTCTAAATGTCTGTTATGCTTGTCAATTTCCCAGTCCATAAGGATTAAAGAAAAAAATACTCTTAAAGTTCATAGCTTTTCACGGCTTCGCCCTGGGCCCAGATTTTAGCATTGCCTTTTAGCAATACTTTATTAAGGTGCATTTCGCAAATAAAATAACCACCACGCGGACTTAATTGATAAGCTGTCATTTCACTTTTCATTAGGCGTTCGCTCCAGAAAGGGGTGAGAATAGCATGGGAGGAACCAGTAGCGTGATCTTCCAATTGCTTCACCTTAGGAACAAAGGTGCGCGAGACAAAATCAGAGTCATTTCCTGGCGCCGAAACCGCGTATCCAAAAGGATCCAGCAGTGCTAGAGCGGGGAAGTCGGGTTTTAAATTCTTTAAAACCTCTTCACTACTTACTAAAACGATGTCCTTATTATTGGTCGTGAAATAGTCGACAACATTTGTTCCTAAAGCCTCTGCTAGTCCTACCGGTGGCGCTTTATGTTCAATAATTTCAATCGGTTCTATCCAAATAAAATAATGCTCACCATTAAAACCAAGCTGAATAATCCCATCCTTAAAATGCAAGGTCGCTTTATCTTCACCTTTCACTTCACGTAGATAAGCAGCGATGGCAATTGAGCCATGACCGCAAAGACCAATTTCACCATCTGGGGCGAACCAACGAACGGCATAATGCCCGTCTTTTTCTTTTCGAATAAAACTAGTGGCAGGTTGATTAAATTCTTCCGCTAAGGCCGCACAACTTTTGGTAGCAAGCTCGGTCTTAAGTTCTAAAACTGCGGCGGTATTACCTTTTATATTTTGATCGATAGCATGAAAAACAGTAACAATACAGAAATTATGCATAGCATTTAATTGGATTGAGCTTTTACTTTACTAAATCTTAGGATTAGGAAAAAACCTAAACCTGCCATTCCCATTAATAAACCCATGGGAAGTGCAGTGTCATTGTGTAAAAGCGAGATTAACAAAGAGGCAATGGCGCCACTTAACATTCTTAAGCCACCCACTAAAGCCGAGGCTACACCCGCATTTTTAGTAAAAGGGCTGAGCGCCAGAGCCTGCATATTGGGATTGATGAAGCCAAGGCAAGAAAGAAATAGGAAGAGGTTTAAGAGGAATAAATACGTATTCGGCAAATTTAAAACGACCTGCAGAATTAGTAATAAAGAAAGAAATCCGAATACCCACGAAACCCTCTGGGAAATAAGTTGGGTAGAATAGCTTTTTAATAAACGGCGATTAATTTGACTGGCACTGATGTAGCCGATAGCATTGGCTCCGAAAATCCATCCAAAATATATTTCATCAAAAGCCAAAACTTCACGCACTACAAAAGGGGATCCTGATATGTAAGTAAACATGGCTGCCATGGCTACACTGCCGGCTAAACCGTACACGAAGAAGCTGCGATTTTTTAGAACCTTCTTATACTGAATAAAAACCTGTTTAGGCCATAAGGAAACGCTTTCGTCACCGCTATGACTTTCCTTTAAAAACAAGGCCGAGAAAATTAAAATCAACAAGGCATAGATTGCCAAAAAGAAAAAGATAAATGGCCAACCGAAGTTTTGTAAAATCACACCGCCTAAAAGAGGAGCCAGAATAGGAGCAACGCCCATTACCAAAATAAGGGCCGAAAATGCTCGTGCCACTTGATTGGCTTCAAAACTATCTCTAATAATTGCCCTCGTAGCCACCATTCCTGCGCATCCGCCCAAAGCGAGAAGAAAACGCATAGATATAAAGGTGGCTATATTGGGCGACATTGCACAACCTAATGCGGCCACAACATAAATACTGAAACCAATTAATAAGGGGCGTTTTCTACCAAAACGATCGAGAAGAGGTCCATAAATTATTTGCCCGAGAGAAATGCCAATAAAATAAGCAGTTAAGCTTAAGCTTAGCAACTCTATTTCGGTTTCTAAGTCTTTCGCCATCTCGGGGAAACCCGGTAAGTACATATCTATACTTAAAGGGCCAAGTGCCGCGATAGCTCCAAGAATTAGAATTAATCGGGTCGCTTTCGTCACAGAAGCTTTTATAGAGGTTTGGGACCGGCGTTATTGTCTTTATTGGCGCCTTGGCCTTTTCCTTTTGGTCTAAATGGGCGTTTACCGCCATGGCTAGCCTGGCCGCTAGATGCTTTTTTAGGTCGAGGTTTGCGATTAAATCCGCCACGACGTTCTTTGCTTTGCGGTTGATCCCAACGGGGGGCCTCGCCTAAACTTTCGGGTGGATTTAGTTTCTCGTATTCACGCTCCACAAATTGTTCGATGCGACGGAATTTGTATATCTCTTCCCCGCTAATAAAGGTGATAGCTAAACCTTTGGTTGCCGCTCTAGCCGTACGCCCTACGCGGTGAACATAGTCTTCCGCATCATTGGGAACATCGTAGTTTATAACCAAATCGATATCCTTGATATCAATACCACGGCTTAATACGTCGGTGGCCACAACTATACGTGTTTGGCGCGATTTAAACTGCTGTAAGATGCGTTGACGTTCACTTTGCTCATAGTCACTACTCATGCCCGCAACATTCATGTTCTTACGTTGTAAAGAACCCACTAGTTTTTCTACTTTCTTTTTGGTGGAGCAGAAAATAATGATGCTTTTAAAATCAGGATATTGCGCAATAAGGTGGCGTGCTAAGTTTTGTTTTTGCTCTTCGTGCGCCATGTAAACCATTTGAGTTACACCTTCTGCTGGTTTGGAAACTGCGAGGTTGATTTCAAAAGGATCATTAAGAATATCTTTGGCTAGTTTACGAATTTTAGGTGCCATGGTAGCGCTAAACATCAGGCTCTGACGTTCTTTTGGCGCTTCTTGAATGATTTTCATGATGTCATCGTAAAAACCAATGTCCAACATGCGATCCGCTTCATCCAATATAAGATACTGAAGCGCTCCTAATTGTACATACTCGTTGCGAATATGCGCTAATAAGCGGCCTGGAGTGGCAATAATAATATCCGTACCCTGACTTAATGCGCGTCTTTCCGCTTCCCATTCTGGACCTGTTCCGCCCCCAAAAACTGCATAAGTAGTAATGTCGCTAAAATAAGCCAATCCTTGAATTTGCTGCTCAATTTGAATCGCTAATTCCCTTGTGGGGCAAAGGATTAAGGTGTTTATCCCTTTATTTCTTTGGGCTTGTAATTTGTGTAAGATGGGCAATACAAAAGCAGCCGTTTTTCCAGTGCCCGTTTGGGCACAGCCGATAATATCTTTTCCTTGTAAAATTACGGGGATTGCTTGCTCTTGGATTGGGGTTGCCTCCGAAAAATTCATATAGCCTAAGGCTTCGAGGAGGTCGTCATTTAATTCTAATTCCGAAAATGTCATTTATAAATTGGTATCAATAACTCTTATTCATTAAGAGTCTTTTGCTTTCGCAAGAAGGGTTTGGACCCTTTCGCGGTAAAGTTCTAAAATAGAAAGCGAACTATCTTCTTTCTGCGAACTTTTCTTTAATCTGAAGTCATTTTCTTAATGAATCAAGCCAAGCCTAGGATTCACCTTCATTTACAAGGGCAAAATTTTATTTTATTTTATCACCTCTGGCCTATATCTTAGCCAAAAAACATAATATGCGGAAAACTATATTCTTTCTAGGCTTTATTGCTCTCGCAGCTTGCTCGGCAGATTTGGCCCAAATAGAAGTAGAGAAAAACTTAATGTTACAGGGAGAAATGCTATTTGAAGGCGCAGCAAATACCCTTACCATGGACAATGATCAGGACCTAATCACCCTTATTGAAGAAGCAG
>Ga0075467_10004307_pt1 | contig 10599 bp, 7 predicted proteins | sample DEB08_DNA_9_FD_75067 | JGI IMG/M metagenome (GOLD analysis project Ga0075467, IMG submission 75067) | Aqueous microbial communities from the Delaware River and Bay under freshwater to marine salinity gradient to study organic matter... | ecosystem: Environmental > Aquatic > Marine > Coastal ...
CGTATTCTTAAGATATTCGCAGGCGCAAGGTTCTTTTTTAGGTGAGGGGACACTTGGGTTGAAAGCCAAAGCGGTGTGACGAAACTATTCGCCACCATAATACCCATGGTCAGCGTTGCTACAATAACCATACTAGTAGCGCCTGAAAGTCCACCGATATAAGATGTAATCGATACCCATTTATTACCCATACTGACCGGGATTGAGAGTGCGAAGCTATCTGTAGAGTATTGGCTTGTATCCAACAGAATATTCCCTGCCAGTGCAATAGGCAGCACAAAGACAGTCATGCAGATCAAGAACAATGGAAATAGCCATCTCGCCAGCAACAATTCGTTTTCGTTGTTATTCTCAATGAACGCGATATGAAATTGGCGGGGCAAGCAAAACATGGCGCAGATGCCCAACAAAACATGGCTCGCAAAAACCCAGATAGAAAAGTCAGACTGCAATATTTGAATGCTGGCTTCATTCTTTGATGCTTCAATAAAGAGATCAAAAACCCCATCAAATAAGCCATAGCAAACGTACACTCCAACAATAATTAATCCGATCAATTTTGCTAATGATTCAAATGCGATGGTGTACATTAAACCAGTGTGTTTTTCAGTTAAATCGAGAGTTCTGGTACCAAAAATGATAGCAAATAATGCCATTAAGCCAACGACATAAAACCCGATACTAGGCGTTAAACTCTGACTGTCTTTAGTCATCAAGTTCAGCATGAGAGTAATAGCATCAAGTTGCAGTGCGATATACGGTACGACGCCAATGAAGCAGATGAGTGTGATCATACCGGCAATGATATGACTGTGTTGATAGCGCATGCCGATAAAGTCGGCGAGTGAACTGATGTTGTGCTGCCGACACAGTTTTGCAATTTTACAGATAACCGGGAACGCAAACAGCATGACTATGATAACGCCTAGATAGGTAGGAACAAATGCCCAACCAAACTGAGAAGCTTGAGTAGTCGTGCCAAAAAACGCCCAAGAGGTACAGTGAATACCCAGTGCCAAGGAATAGATAATGGGAGATGCTGCACGTTTTTTATTTCCATAAAATGCGATAGCAAAAAGTACACCTAAATAAACAAGCGTGATTAGGCCAACGGTGTATATCGAAAACAAGCAAAACCCCTGCTAGAACAATAAAAATAAAAGAGCAACGTCAGCACCCTAGATTAATGCCTTTTTTGTAAAAAAGGTATCACAGTTTTGTTATCGAGCAGACAAAATGAAAAAAAATGCATTTAATCTACTATTTTCCCTTGAAGCCTCTAAAAGCAACCCCATTAAAGGGCCATGTAAGCGAATTGGTGTCATGACCAAAAAGAACTAAGTAAGTGAAAGGTCCGCGGAGAATGTAATGAGTGATGAACAGAATAAACCAGTAAATGAACACGTAGTCGAAGGTGAATTGGTTAATGATGATGAACAGCCAATGACTGCTGATCAACTAGAGCAAGCAATGAACAAAGATGAAAATGTTGCTCGCATTGCTCAGCTTGAAGCTGCGCTTGAAGCAGCTAACGATACAATAGACGGACAGAAAGATGCTGTGTTGCGTGCCCGTGCAGACATGGAAAATGCGAGACGCCGTGCTGAGCAAGAAGTGGATAAAGCAAGAAAATTTGCGCTAGAGAGGTTTGCTGGTGAATTATTGCCGGTACTCGACAATTTAGAGCGTGCTATGCAAGTAGCTGATGTTGAAAATGAAGCGATTAAACCCGTCATTGAGGGGGTTGATTTAACGCTTAAATCATTCATCGGTATTGTTGAAAAATTTGGAATGGAAATTGTTGACCCACAAGGCGAAACGTTCAATCCAGAATTACACCAAGCAATGTCTATGCAAGAAACCACTGAATTTGCGCCAAATTCAGTAATGGCCGTCATGCAAAAGGGCTATACCTTGAATGGGCGTTTGTTGCGCCCGGCTATGGTCATGGTATCGCGCGCTGCTAGCAGTGGTATAGATACACAGGTGTAGTTCCTCAAAGCATGAAGTAGGGCGAGTAGCTGGATAAAGCAACGCGATGCAAGTTCGCCTATGGATGGCTCGCGTGCTCTATCGTAAAGAGGCGTTTTGTTACAGCTTATTCTAGTTCATGTGTAGATATGCACCCTACGGTTAGGTGTAAAAATAAAAAAAATGGAAATTTTTTAAAACACATATTGAAAACAGGGCTATTAGCCCCACTTATTATTGCAAGAAGCAGAAACGCAGAAAAGCAGAAACGCGGTAATGCATAATGCATAACGCATAAAACATATTTTGGAGACACACAAATGGGTAGAATCATTGGTATCGACTTAGGTACAACAAATTCATGTGTCGCAGTGCTAGACGGCGACAAAGCAAAAGTTATTGAAAATTCAGAGGGTGACCGTACTACACCTTCAATCATCGCTTACAGCTCAGAAGGTGAGACTCTTGTTGGTCAGCCAGCAAAGCGTCAAGCTGTGACAAACCCAGAAAACACACTTTACGCGATTAAGCGTTTGATCGGTCGTCGTTTTGAAGACGAAGAAGTGCAGCGCGATATCGACATCATGCCTTTCAAAATTATCAAAGCTGATAACGGTGATGCTTGGGTTCAAGCGAATGGCGAAAAGATGGCTCCACCACAAATTTCTGCAGAAATCTTGAAAAAGATGAAGAAAACGGCGGAAGACTACTTAGGTGAAGAAGTAACTGCGGCTGTTATCACCGTTCCTGCTTATTTCAATGATGCACAGCGTCAAGCAACTAAAGATGCAGGCCGAATTGCAGGTTTGGAAGTGAAACGTATTATTAACGAGCCGACTGCGGCTGCCCTTGCATACGGTATGGATAAGAAGAAAGGCGATAGTGTCGTTGCGGTATACGACCTAGGTGGCGGTACATTCGATATCTCAATCATTGAAATTGATGATGCAGATGGTGAACATACTTTTGAAGTGTTGGCGACCAACGGTGACACTCATCTAGGTGGGGAAGACTTTGATAACCGTATGATCAATTATTTGGTTGAAGAGTTTAAGAAAGATCAAGGTTTTGATCTACGCAAAGACCCATTAGCAATGCAGCGTCTAAAAGAAGCTGGCGAGAAAGCAAAAATTGAGTTGTCTTCAGCACAGCAAACAGAAGTTAACTTGCCTTATATTACTGCAGATGCATCTGGTCCTAAGCATTTAGTGATTAAAGTTACTCGTGCAAAATTAGAGTCACTAGTGGAAGACTTAGTTAAAAAGTCACTAGAACCATTAAAGCAGGCATTGAAGGATTCTGATTTATCAGTCAGTGATATCAACGACATCATCCTTGTTGGTGGCCAAACACGTATGCCATTAGTTCAGAAGTATGTAACTGAATTCTTTGGTAAAGAACCACGTAAAGACGTAAACCCTGATGAAGCGGTTGCTGTTGGTGCTGCGATCCAAGGTGGCGTATTGTCTGGTGACGTTAAAGACGTATTGTTACTAGACGTTTCACCTCTCTCATTAGGTATTGAGACGATGGGTGGTGTGATGACGACGCTAATTGAGAAAAATACGACAGTACCGACTAAAAAGTCTCAAACTTTCTCAACAGCTGAAGATAACCAGTCTGCGGTAACCGTTCATGTTCTTCAGGGTGAGCGCAAGCAAGCATCCGGGAACAAGTCGCTAGGGCAATTTAATTTAGAAGGTATTCGTCCAGCAACGCGCGGCGCACCTCAAATCGAAGTGACATTCGACATTGATGCAGACGGTATTTTACACGTTTCGGCAAAAGACAAAGATACTGGTAAAGAGCAAAAAATCACCATCAAAGCGAACTCAGGTTTAAGCGATGAAGAAATTGAACAAATGGTGCAAGATGCTGTAGCTAATAAAGAAGCTGATGCTAAGTTTGAAGAGTTGGTGCAAGCTCGTAACCAAGCTGATGGCATGGTGCATGGAACTCGAACTCAAATTGAAGAAGCAGGCGATGCTTTACCTGAGGAAGATAAAAAAGCGATTGAAGAAGCTCTTGATGCATTAGAAACTGCTCGCAAGGGCGATGACAAAGCAGAAATCGAAGCTAAAACTCAAGCGTTGATGGAAGCGTCTTCAAAGCTCATGGAAATTGCTCAAGCTAAAGCGGCGGCGGAAGGCCAAGGCGCGCCGGAAGGTGGGGAAACAAAGTCTGCAAAAGCTGACGACGATGTTGTTGATGCTGAGTTTGAAGAAGTGAAAGACGACAAAAAATAATTGCTGTTAACTCGCTGATTAACATTTTGGGCGCAACTGAGAAATTCAGATTGCGCCCTGTTTGTATTCAAGTTCATCGACTTTATATTAATTTATTGTTTTATAAGAACTTTTAAACACGAAGTTGAATGCAGGATGATGGCCTAAAGAGCCTTTATAAAACAAAGAAAAACAATGCAGGAAATTTTGATCTTATGTCCAAACGAGACTATTACGAGGTATTAGGCGTAGAACGTGGTGCCGAAGAGCGCACCATCAAGAAAGCCTATAAGAAGCTCGCCATGAAATACCACCCTGACCGCACACAGGGCGACAAGGGCATGGAAGAAAAGTTTAAAGAAGCGCAAGAAGCGCATGAAATACTGACAGACTCTCGAAAACGTGCAGCTTATGATCAATATGGTCATGCTGGTGTCGATCCAAATCGTGGCGGAGGTCAAGGCCAGGGTGCAGATTTTGGTGATATTTTTGGTGATGTTTTTGGTGATATTTTCGGCGGTGGTCGTGGTCGTCAGTCGCGAGCACGCCAAGGCTCGGACTTGCGTTACAATCTCGAGATGTCGTTAGAAGAAGCTGTGCGTGGTAAAGACGTTGAAATTAGGGTTCCTACACTGGTTGAATGTGACAGTTGTCATGGTTCAGGCGCGAAAAAAGGCTCGACCCCAACGAGCTGCCCAACATGTAAAGGAAATGGGCAAGTGCAAATGCGTCAAGGATTTTTTGCTGTGCAGCAAACGTGCCCAACGTGTTCTGGTAAAGGGCGAATTATTAGCGACCCGTGCAACCCATGCCGCGGCCAAGGCCGTGTTGAAAAAACCAAAACGTTGTCGGTTAAAGTACCTGCAGGTGTTGATACAGGCGATAGAATTCGCTTAACTGGCGAAGGCGAAGCGGGCGAAAGTGGAGCGCCTGCTGGTGATTTATATGTTCAAGTCAATATTCGAGAGCATGAGATTTTCGCGCGTGATGGTAATAATCTATATTGTGAAGTACCCCTCGGATTTGCGACCGCAGCATTAGGTGGAGAAATTGAAGTTCCTACTTTAGATGGAAAGGTAAAACTTAAAATTTCGCAAGAGACGCAAACTGGCAAAATGTTTCGTCTCAGAGGCAAAGGTGTCAAATCGGTCCGTAGCGGAAGCATCGGCGATCTCATGTGTAAAGTTGTGATAGAAACCCCGGTTAATTTGTCTGCAAAGCAAAGAGAGATGTTGGAAGAGTTCGACGCATCGTTGGGTGGCGGCAAGCATCGACCCAAAGAACAAGGTTTTTTTGATGGCGTTAAAAAGTTCTTTGACGATTTAACCAAGTAAGGTGAAAAGTGGCTTTTAGCATGTAGTTATTACACCAGGAATATCAATATAGAACGCTCAAATCGAGAAACAGATAACTTTACGTAAAAACTGATAAGCGCCCATTTGGGGCGCTTTTTTTGGGTCTGTTATATCATCATCTAATGCATGCTAAAAAACAGGCCAGTCTCTTTATGGTAATAATGCCCAGCAGGTTTCGGCGAGTGATAGAATTGAACCAAGCTATCTTATCCCGCCACTTGTGGTAAAGTATCGGAGATTCTGAAAAACCGCTGTGATTAGGTCGAACTGCATAGACCGTCTGGCAGGTGGCAAGTTGCTTAAGAATACCTTGGAGGCGGCTCATGCACTGTCGAGTGCAGATGGACAAACATCGTTTTATCTATTTCACCCAGCGTTATTAAGGATCCCCACAGCTGGCTGCGCGGGAGCTATCAAAACAGTAAATAAAAACGTCATTATAGGAACATATTATATGAAGAAGATGCTTATTTCATTGGCTTTAGCTACAACCCTTACAACTCCTTTCGTTATTGCAAAAGAAGCGAGCTCAGAAAAGCAGGCGAACGCGGCAGTGCAGTTCAGGCAAGCGGTGCTGCAATTAGTGAGAAGTAATATGGGACCACTTGGCGGTATGGCAAAAGGGCAAATTGATTATGATGCTGAAGTGATAAGCGTGAATGCTATGCGTATTGAGCAGTTGGCTCTGATGATGGGAGATTATGTTGAATTGGATACGAGAAAATTCCAGGTGAAAACTGAGGCTGCTGATATTATCTGGGAAGAAATGAGTGATTTCGAAAGCAAAAGGCAAGATATGGTCGATGCTGCCGCTAATCTTCAAAAAATCGCGTTAGCAAAAGATGAATCTAATTACCGCTCGGCTATAGGAACCCTTGGTTCCACATGCAAAGCTTGTCATGATAAATTTAAAACAGATTAACACTTAAGCCTGTTGTAAATGTACAATCTGTAACAGCTTATTTAGAAAAAGTAGACATTGATAGGCGTTCTTTTAATGAGAATTAAGAGAACGTTTTTTCGATTATATTGAGAGGAAACCCAGTTATAGTTAGTCGCGGAGTAATTCACGAATAATAACACTGCATAAACTAGCTAAAAGTAGCATTACATTTATGTTTTTTTTATGTAATATTATTGTTAAGAACAGCGTCGTACTGTTAAAAGACGTTGTTGTTATCAGTGCTAATTGTGCTTTTATAGCATTTACAATGATAGTAGAGAAGAGTCCTCATTACCTAGCGAGGCTTCTATGGAAACAACGGAAGTTAATAGCGCTAAATCCTAAATAAAAACAAAAAAAGGATTGGCCATTATGTCGAAAGATGCTTTGAAACAGACTGCGGTTGCAGTGGGACTGACTATTCTTTACGGATTGACAATTTCTCAAGCTAACGCAATTTTTTGATTTGACTCGATATTGTAGAGTTTTATGTTGAGGAGCGAAGATAAGTATCTTCGCTCTTTTTTATGGTGCGCCAAGTATGGTTCGCAGCGCCCATTCTGGCAACTGTTCCATCGTTATGCAGATGACTGTCATATCTATACGCGTCGTTTAGCGCCATGAAAATATTGTCCCATTCTCTTGTGCAAAGTTGAGTTGCCTATGGCTCTTTTGCCGTTTGCTTGTCATTGCCAAACTCAACGCATTACCTCTTGCAACCAGCCAATCTGCTTTCTTAATCTGACTATCTTTTCTGCTAATATCATAAGGTTTACTCCTTCGACTTTAGTTGACGCTTAGCTTAGGGAATTCGGTAGTTGCAGACCAGTAAGCCGGCTTGTTAATTTGTCAACCAGCGGTTGCAATTTAGCTTGTTTGGTTAAATTTAAGCATTTGTTTCTGTGATAACAAGGTAACTTCTAGAAATTGAAAGTCTCAGTGATAGTTTGTGATATTCATCCGTATTGATGAATGTAGCCAATCCGATCAATCGGCTCGAGGATTATTAGCTCAACTTGAAATGGCAATCATGAGACCTGTTCGTTATTTTACCCGTTTATTATCGCTTGCACCAAAACTCCTCAGCCATTAACCTCGGACTATCTATCAATTTAAGTTTCAAACCTATGTTCCCATTATCTGTACTCGACCTAGTTTCTGTAAAAGTAGATAAAACACCAGCAGAGGCATTCACCGAATCTCTCGAATTAGCAAAACTCGCAGATACTTTAGGGTACTTACGTTACTGGGTCGCAGAGCACCATAATATGGTGGGTATAGGCAGTGCTGCTACTTCGGTGGTCATTGGTTATTTAGCGGCTGGAACTAAAAGCATTAGAATAGGAGCGGGCGGCGTGATGCTACCTAACCATTCGCCGTTAGTGATTGCTGAGCAGTTTGGTACATTAGAGTCACTGTACCCTAATAGAATTGACCTTGGTTTAGGTCGCGCTCCCGGAACCGATCAGCAAACATGGCGGGCTTTACGAAGAGATCCAAGAGCGTCGGAGCAATTTTCACAAGATGTTCAAGAGCTGCAACACTATTTCGAACCCGTTAAAGACGGCCAAGCAGTTCAAGCTGTACCAGGAGGAGGCTTAAATGTTCCACTTTGGATGTTAGGTTCTAGCTTATTTGGTGCCCAACTAGCCGCTCAACTTGGCTTACCTTATGCCTTTGCTTCACACTTTGCTCCAGCGTCCTTAGACCAAGCCTTTGAACAATACCGACATCTATTTAAGCCATCGAGCCAATTGTCAAAACCTTATGCTATGCCGTGTGTTTCTGTGATTGTGGCCGATACCGACGAGCAGGCTGAATATTTATTCACCAGTATGCAGATTCGGTTTTTAGGCATGATAAGAGATGAGCGAGGTAAATTATCAGCGCCGATTGATAATATTGAAAACTGTTGGAACACCATGGAAAAAGCGCTAGTTGAAAGCATGCTAAGTTGTGCTTTTATAGGCAGTCCCATAACGGTGAAAGAGAAACTACAACACTTTATTAATCGAACTCAAGCCGATGAGTTAATCGTGAGCGCTGGAATTTTTGATCAAAGCGCAAAATTACATTCATATGAATTGTTAGCTGACATCGGTAAACAGCTTGAACATGCATAAGTTTCTGTCGCCTATATATTGACCAGAGCAACAAAATAGGGTCCTGGGCAAGCTTATTATGAAAAAATGGCAATAGTTGAATTAGATGAGCGTATCTTGTCTTTAGGATGAGTGGTGAAAGCTGATTCACATTGATATAACACGTGAAGCGATGTTATCTTCATAAAAAAGCCTTACAAATAACAACTTTCCGCCAGTCTATTAACTAAGTTTAACTGTTTGGCTACATATGTGATGAGCAATGCTTAATTTCGAAGAAGCTGGTTGATTTTCTCATTTAGTAATCTGCCGTCCTAAAACTTTTCAAGTTGTTCTTTTACGCATAAAAAGCGGCAATAGTAATCAATCCAAACGTGCCTTATTTCAACAAAAAATTACAAAATCAATAGTATACTATGCGAATAATACGTAATTTTTTGACTCATAAAAACTACTTTATTAATAAGAATAATACATGCGTTATTTGTTGCAGGTGGCATTGCGGGGCACTGCTTTTGTTGTGTCAGGCTATCAATATGCTTTTTCATCCGGCTGCGCGGGAGCTGTCAAACTTAATAATAAAAATCGTCAATAACTTCTGGGGCAAAAGTAACCACAACTAAATACACTATTAGTGCAGACAAGCAGGAAAAAATAACGAACTTTATCCAATGGTTTTGAGTCAGTGGGGTTGCTGCTGTTATGTCATGTTGTTTATATCCAGTGATCATACTTACTACTAAATTTTGTTTCTTCGCAAATTTATAAACAATCATTGCACCGATATGTAATGCAATAAACAACCAAACAGCGTTGAAACCTTGATGATGAAGCCAATTCATTACATCTCGTGTTTTTTCTCCTATGGCATAGTAATACGGACCATTGTGAAAAATATCATCAGTTATAAACAAACCAGTTATCGCTTGTGTAAATAAAACCGTCAGAATAAAGATGATGGAATACGCGCCTAGGGGAGTATGACCAATGCTAGGCTCATTCTCATGGGCAGCGAAGGTTTTTGAATACAGCCATGCACTTTGTGGCGATACAATGAACTGTGAAAACTTAGCATAATACGCCCCCCAAAAACCCCATAGCACTCTAAAAATTAATAATCCTAAAATGAAATAGCCGCCATAAAAGTGCCATTGTATGGCGTCTTCGATTACTTCAGCGGTAATGTACTGGGAAATAACAGCCATCACTAATAGCCAATGAAATAGACGCGTGGGGAAGTCCCAAATATATAACTGAAGCATAACGGTTCCGTAATTCAAAATAGGTGTCAGCTAAAGCATAGCCTGTAATTCGCTCAAGCTTTATTAAAAATTTAAATCTAGCTTTAGGTTTTTCGTTAATTCGGGCAATATATCACAAACTAAAAAAACATAGAGTTTATATGACTAAAATTGGTGTTTTAGGCGCTAATGGCCGAATGGGGCGTGTGTTAATTGATGCTTGCTACCAACATACAGACGTTTCACTGGGTTTCGCTAGTGTACGCACGGGTTCTTCACTTGTTGGCATTGACGCAGGGGAACTATCAGGTATCGCGAAGCAGTATATAAAGGTTTGCGATACTAAGAATCAACCTACTGGAATAGCCGATGTCATTATTGACTTTACGCTGCCACAAGCCTTACAAGCAAATATTGCGTGGTGCGTAAGCAATAAAAAGGCAATGGTTATAGGAACTACTGGATTGTCAGCTGCAGAGTTGGCCATGATTGATCAAGCTGCGAAGGCAATTCCGATTGTTTTTGCCGCTAATTATAGTGTTGGCGTTAACTTGTTACTGAGCTTGGCAAGACAGACTAGCGCAGTAATGGGAAAAGATGCTGATATTGAAATAGTTGAAGCGCATCACCGATTTAAAAAAGATGCACCGTCTGGAACAGCCGTAGCTATTGGTCAGGTAATTGCAGATGAATTAGGTCGCGACTTGTCTAAATGCGCTATTTACGGGCGAGAAGGTCATACTGGTGAGCGCGATAGAGAAA
>Ga0075467_10004310_pt1 | contig 10594 bp, 9 predicted proteins | sample DEB08_DNA_9_FD_75067 | JGI IMG/M metagenome (GOLD analysis project Ga0075467, IMG submission 75067) | Aqueous microbial communities from the Delaware River and Bay under freshwater to marine salinity gradient to study organic matter... | ecosystem: Environmental > Aquatic > Marine > Coastal ...
CGCCAAGGATGTCGCCAAGCGATGCGCCCGAGCTGGAAGAACCATACTGTTCGACGGCCTCTTTCTCTTCTGCGATCTCGCGTGCTTTGATCGAAAGACCCAAACGGCGGGTCTTCGCGTCAACATTCGTGACGCGCACGTCAACCTTGTTGCCAACTGCAAACCGGTCAGGGCGCTGCTCTGCACGGTCACGGCTAAGGTCGGAGCGACGGATGAATGACTTCATGCCTTCGTATTCAACCTCGACGCCACCATCTTCGATTGACGTCACAACAACCGTGATGATCGAACCGCGCTTCACGCCGTCGACAACTTCGGTGAAGCTGTCATCAAGCGCTTTGACGCTCAGAGAGATACGCTCTTTCTCGACGTCCACTTCGGTAACAACGGCCTTCACCGTGTCGCCCTTGCGGAAGTCCTGGATCGCATCTTCGCCGCGCTGATCCCAGCTGAGGTCCGAAAGGTGAACCATGCCGTCGATATCGTTCTCAAGGCCGATGAACAAACCGAACTCCGTGATGTTCTTCACTTCGCCTTCGACGTTCTGACCAACAGGGTTGGCTTCCGCGAATACTTCCCATGGGTTGCGCATTGTCTGCTTCAAACCAAGCGAAACACGACGTTTCGCACTGTCGATTTCCAGAACCATCACTTCGACTTCCTGAGAGGTCGAAACAATTTTGCCCGGATGAACGTTCTTCTTCGTCCAGGACATTTCTGAAACGTGGACCAGACCTTCAACACCGGCTTCCAGCTCAACGAATGCGCCATAATCGGTGATGTTCGTCACGCGGCCCTGATGTGTCGTACCAAGCGAATACTTCGCTTCAACAGCATCCCAAGGATCGTCCTGCAGTTGCTTCATGCCAAGGCTGATACGGTGGGTCTCTTTGTTGATCTTGATGATCTGAACCTTAACCGTCTCACCGATCTGTACGATCTCGGAAGGGTGGTTCACACGACGCCATGCCATATCAGTCACGTGCAACAGACCGTCAACACCGCCGAGATCAACGAACGCACCATATTCGGTGATGTTCTTGACCACACCGTCAACGGCGTCGCCTTCGGTGATATTCGCGATGACTTCCGCGCGCTGTTCTGCGCGGCTCTCTTCAAGAATAGCACGACGCGAAACAACGATGTTGCCGCGACGGCGGTCCATTTTCAGGATTTGGAACGGCTGCTTCAGACCCATCAATGGGCCAGCATCGCGAACCGGACGAACGTCCACTTGAGAACCCGGAAGGAACGCAACCGCGCCGCCAAGATCGACAGTGAAACCGCCTTTGACCCGACCGAAGATCGCGCCTTCGACTTTGGCCTCGTCGGCATATGCCTTTTCCAGCTTGTCCCAGGCTGCTTCACGGCGGGCTTTGTCGCGACTGATCGACGCTTCGCCATGCGCGTTTTCGACACGGTCGAGGAATACCTCAACCACGTCACCAACAGCTATTTCAGGGGCTTCGCCTGGATTGGCGAATTCTTTGATATCAACGCGGCCTTCCATTTTGTAGCCGACGTCGATGATGGCCTGTCCCGCCTCAATGGCGATGACTTTTCCTTTGACAACCGAGCCTTCGCTCGGCGTGTCCATTTCGAAGCTTTCATTCAGGAGGGCTTCGAAGTCCTCCATAGTTGCTTTAGCGCACATTCGTTTATCGTTTCCTATCTACGTTTTTTAACTGGCCGTGCGGTTGTCTCCGCCGGTCTTTGGGTTGGTCTTTGACGATCACCCATGAACACAAACAACAAGGGTCGGCACGAACCGACCCTGCTCAAGTCTCTGCGTCCACTAGCTGTAACCGCCGGTTTGCCGCGCGTTTCATAGGGCCGATCAGCCAAATAAGCAAGACCTACCCGCCCCATTTGCCAATCCCACGCCACCATATACCCAAAACTGCCGCGGCATCATCTGCCGACAAGCGCTCGGGTTGATCGCAGAAGGCTCGAAGCGACATCAGTATACCATGGAACACATTGAATTCGTTGCGATAAATTCTTGTACTTCCGCAAAACCGGCCTATTTTAAGGGTAGGTCAGCAGATAAATCGACGCAAAGAGAATAAAATGCCCAAATATAACAAATCCTTCGACCTTACCCCTGACGACGTTGACTTGATCGAAACCGCGCTGCGCAAAGCAAAACGCGAAGCCGATATCGACACACGCGAGGTGTCCGAACTGCTTGGACGACTTCACAACCAAAAAGTCTTCTACCGTCCCCCAGGTACATACGTCGGCGGCTAGCGCGCTCGCTCAGCCGTATTTTTCAGGGCCGAACCACTGATACTCGTTGTAGCGGTCGCCATGGGCCCAGCCCAAAGGCAACGCCGCCTCAATTGCGGCCACATCGTCCTCAGACAGCTCCAACTCTGCGCCCCGGATCAATTCCGCCAGGTGCGGCACCGACTTCGTTCCGGGAATTGGCACAACATGGTCGCCCTTCGCGCGTGTCCAAGCCACCGCCAAAGCCGCCGCAGGCTCTCCCATTTTGCGCGCCAAAGCGAGAAACGGCTTCACCGCTTCAAGGTTCGCTGAATAATTCGGCTCCTGAAACCGCGGATTCCCGTTCAAAAACGGAATTTCATCAAGGGCCCCCCGCGTAAAGGGCGCATCCGTCAAAAAGGAGCGACCCACCGGCGAAAAAGCCACCAAGGTTACACCCAATTCCGCGCAGGTTTGCACCAACCCCAATTCGCAGGCGCGCGTTGCCAAGGAATACTCCGACTGCACGGCCGCAACAGGGTGTTCCCCGTGCGCCGCCCGCAAAGACGTGGGCGCAATCTCGGAAAAGCCAATCGCCTTGATCTTCCCCTTCTTAACCAAACGCCCAAGCGATCCCGCAACGTCCTCAATCGGGATCTTGGCTTCGCGACGATGCACATAAAACAGATCAACGTGATCAATCCCAAGCCGCGCAAGCGAGCCGTCCAGCTCCGCCTCCAGATAATCGCCCTCATTGTTGAACCGCCGCTCGGGCGCGCCTACAATACCTGCCTTCGTCGCAATTACCCAGTTGTCGCGCATGCCCGGCCGATCTTTCAGCCATGCCCCGATGATCTCTTCGGATCGGCCTTCACCATAAATATTCGCCGTATCAAGATGCGTGACACCTGCGTCAAATGCCGCGTCCAGCACCGCGTTCGACTTCTCTTGCGTGGTACCGCCATAAGCACCCGCAAACGACATCGCCCCCAAACCAAACTGCGTAATTTTCGGCCCGCCCCGGCCAAGTGTCGTTGTCTTCAAGTCGCTGTTCCTTCCATTTTTTCCTCAACCACAGACACTGCAGCCGCCAAGGCCGCCTCAATATCCATGTCTGTCGTATCAATCACAACCGCATCTTCCGCCGCGCGCATCGGCGCATCCGCCCGACCCATATCACGGGCATCTCGTTTCAAAACTTCGTCCAACACGCCATCAAAATCAGCCGCCTGACCGCTTTCGCGCAATTCATCATACCGCCGCCGCGCCCGCACATCCGCACTGGCCGTCACGTATAATTTCACCTGTGCGGTGGGACAGATCACTGTCCCAATGTCGCGTCCGTCCAGAACCGCCCCACCATCGCGGCGCGCAAAGCTGCGTTGAAACGCAACCAATGCGGCCCGCACCTCCGGGATGGTCGCTACCTGACTGGCAAGCTCGGCTACCGCCTGAGTGCGCAGCCCGTCGCGCGCTAAATCATCGGCAGTGACAGCCTCAGCCGCCACTTGCGGTGACCACCCAGTTTCCAAAACCTTCCGCGCGCTGGCGCGATACAACAACCCGGTGTCCAGATGCGCAAAGCCAAACCGCGCGGCCAAAGCCTTGCTGATCGTCCCCTTGCCCGCTGCCGCAGGCCCATCAATCGCCACTGAAAACTGCAATGCCGCGCTCCTTCTTTATGGATACTTTATGGATAAAATATCCCAGCAGAGGGCCTAACGCGAGGGGGGACGGCATCCCCCACTCCCTAATTGTCAATAAAAGTCAGACCGCGCGGGTCAACGCCTCAACCAAATCGGTCTTCTCCCACGAGAAACCGCCATCCGCCTCAGGCGCACGACCAAAGTGTCCGTATGCCGCCGTACGTTGATAAATCGGCTTATTCAGCTCAAGATGCTCGCGAATGCCGCGCGGGCTTAAATCCATCGTTGCCTTCACAGCCTTTTCAATCATCTCAGGCGGAACCTCACCTGTGCCGAACGTATCAGCGTAAACAGATAGCGGCTTAGACACCCCAATCGCATAAGACAGCTGAATAAGACACTTCTCAGCCATGCCCGCCGCGACAACGTTCTTGGCCAGATACCGCGCCGCATAGGCCGCTGAGCGGTCAACTTTCGTCGGGTCTTTCCCCGAAAACGCGCCGCCACCGTGCGGAGCAGCGCCCCCATAGGTATCCACAATAATCTTACGCCCGGTCAGACCAGCATCCCCGTCGGGACCGCCTATCACGAAAGTTCCCGTCGGGTTCACCCACCATTCGGTGCCATCCGTCAGCCATCCATCTGGCAGAACTTCGCGAATATAGGGCTCTACAATAGCGCGGATATCAGCGCTTGATTGGCTCTCATCGGCGTGCTGCGTCGACAAAACAATCGATGTGACCTCAACCGGCTTACCATTCTCATATCGCAGAGAAATCTGGCTTTTGGCATCCGGGCGAAGCGTTGGCTCCTGCCCGGATTTACGCACATCTGCCAACCGCTTCAAAATTGCATGGGCATAATGGATCGGCGCCGGCATCAACTCGGGCGTCTCATCCACCGCATAACCGAACATGATCCCCTGATCGCCCGCGCCCTCGTCCTTGTTGCCACTGGCATCCACACCCATTGCGATATGCGCCGACTGCTTGTGCAGCAGATTGGTAATCTTGCACGTAGCGTGGTGAAATTTGTCCTGCTCATACCCGATATCGCGGATGCACTCGCGCGCAATCCCCTCGATCCGGCCCATGTAGTCATCAAGCCGTCCGGCATCGCTCAGGCCAACTTCGCCACCGATGACCACCTGGTTTGTGGTTGCAAAAGTTTCAGCCGCAACCCGTGCTTCGGGTTCCTCGGTCAAAAACGCATCAAGCACCGCATCCGAGATACGATCACACAGTTTATCAGGATGCCCTTCCGAGACGCTCTCGGAGGTAAAAATGTAGTTCTGCCGGTTCATGGGGTAGTGCTCCGTTGTCAAAATAAACCGTCACGTCAGGAAGCCGTTGTGACAGATGGTTCGCGTTAAGGCGTTCACGATCCCTTTGCAAGAGTGTTGCGACGTAGCGCGACATTAAGCACGGTCAGCGTTACCAAAAGTAGAATGGCGATGGGAATGTCGCCTATCTGACCATAAATCGTCGGTTCCCGCTTGCCCGGCAACGCAACATCAAGAAAGCCCGCCTTGCCCAAGACCAACGCAGCCACGACCTCGCCGCGCGCATCAATCACCGCAGATACGCCAGTGTTCGCCGCACGGAGAAACGGCACCCCCTGTTCGACCGCGCGAAAGCGCGCCTGATCAAGGTGCTGAAACGGGCCTGAAAACGTCCCGAACCAAGCATCGTTGGTGATTTGCAAAAGATAATCTGGCCGATCAAGCCCGCGGCCATGGCCCGGAAAAATCGCCTCGTAGCAAATTAAAGGCAACGCGCGCCCAAGCGGCGTGTCGATGAGCCGAACCTTGTCGCCCGACGAAAACCCATACCCATCGCGCGCTGCAAAAGACCGCAAACCCAAAGCCCCAGCCACCTGCCCGAACGGAATATACTCGCCAAACGGCACTAGATGCACCTTGTCGTAAATCTCACTCGCCTGCCCGTTGGACCCGATGACGATCAACGCATTGTGATTACGACCACTATCACTTCGGTTGATTCCGGACACCACCGGCACGCCGCCGCCCGCAGCCGCAATCTGCGCCAGAATAGGGGCCGAGCGATCCAACCGATACGGCAATGCCGTCTCAGGCCAGACCACCAAATCAACGCCGTCCTTCGGCGCACCCGTAAAACCGATCATGCGCTCTACAAAGATATGCGCGCGATCCGGGTCCCACTTTTCATCTTGCTGCGCATTCGGCTGAACCAGTCTTACGATGCCAAGTCCGTCACTCTCGGTTCCTGCGTCTGCAAGACGATTACCGAAGGCGAAAAGACCCGCGACAGTCACAAGAATCGCAAATATCCCCAGCCCTTGTCGGGGCCGCCCGTTTGACCGCACGCCCTTTTCGCGCACCATCACCGGCAAAGCCGCGATAAACAGCGTTACCGCCGTTAGCCCATATGGTCCAATCACCGAGGCCATCATCCGCACCGGCGTATCCGCCCAGATATACGCCGGCAAAGCCCAGGGAAAACCCGTAAACACATGGCCCCGCAGCATCTCGGCCCCGGCCAATGCTACGGCCCAAAGCACGACGCGTCCAACCCCGATCCACCCCGCCAAAGCCCAAAACAAAGCCAAACCACCAGCCAGAAAAATCAGGGCAAACGGCGCCATCCATCCATGCCGCGCCACATCGACTAGGAACGGCTCGACAATCCAAGACAGCGTAACGGCAAAATATGCAGTCCCCCCTGCCCAAGCGACAAAAGCCGCTTGCCGGCGCGACGTGGCCTCAGCAACTGCGTAGGCAAGAACGGCGAAACCCACCAAAGCCACAGGCCAAAGCCCGAACGGCGCATGTCCCAGCGCCGCCGCACCTCCAGCCACCGCAGAAAGGCCCGACAGACGGCGTGTTTTCACGCCCTATTCAGCCGCTTTCGCCGTCTGAGACCGAACCCGCAGCCGCTTGATACGGCGGGGATCAGCATCGACAACTTCAAAATCAATCCCCGCAGGGTGCTTTACGACTTCGCCGCGTGCAGGCACGCGCCCCGCCAGCATGAAGACCAAACCTCCAAGCGTATCGATCTCTTCTTCCATCTCCGGCTCAACCAGCTTTTCGCCAATATGTGCCTCGAAATCTTCGATCGGCGTGCGCGACTGAGCAAGATAACACCCTGGAGACTCCTCGGTCCAGAAATGCCCCTCGGCAATGTCGTGCTCATCTTCGATTTCGCCAATGACCTGCTCGATCAAATCCTCGATGGTCACCAGACCATCGACGCCACCGTATTCATCAATCACCAAAGCCATATGCATCCGATCCGTCTGCATCTTCTGCAAAAGAACGCCGATCGGCATCGACGGCGGCGCATACAGCAAGGGGCGCAACATCTTGGACAAAGCAAACCGCTCGCCCTTGCCGTTAAAGCCATGCTTCAGCGCGAAATCCTTCAGGTGAACCATGCCAACTGGCGTATCAGGCGTGCCCTTATAGACCGGCAAACGCGTCAATCCGCTGTCGGCAAAGACCTCAACCAGGTCTTCCTTCTTAATATCTGTGGGAACAGAAATGATCTCGACCTTCGGGATCATCACATCTTCAACCCGAAGCCGCGTCAGGTTAGCAAGCCCACCGCTAAACGACCCGCTTGCCGCCATCCGTCGGGGCTGACCATTTTCATCAGTCGCCTCATCGGAACCGCTCAGCGCATCGATGATGCGGCCGAAAAAGCCCCTCGAACTCTCATCGTCCTCTCCCTCATGCGCGCTTTGCGCCGCATTAGAGGACACGTCGTCGTTGTCGCCCATTAATCCTTTCCATCACTCCCGGAACCATCCCCCTCATATGGGGTCGCTATTCCAAGTTTGCCAAGTATTGCTATTTCAGTCGTTTCCATCAAGTCACCGTCGCCATCGCGGACGTGATCGTAGCCCAAAAGATGCAGCGTGCCGTGAACGATCAAATGCGTCACATGCGCCTCGGGCGAAATTCCGCCCGCAGCAGCTTCGCCGATGCAGGTTTCATAAGCCAAAGCCAGATCCCCCAACTCGCTGTCCCCGTCTGGCAAAAGCGGGCGTGCGCCCTCTTGCAAAGCGCCTCGCTCTTGCGACGGCCAGGACAAAACATTCGTCGCCTGCGCCTTACCGCGAAATCCTTCATTCAGAGCAGAAATGCGTTCATCCCCGGCCGCCAATAAAGCAACTTCCCAGGCGTCAGCATCCATTCCAAGATGGGTGAACGTCGCCACCACGGCACGATCGGCCAGGGGCCCAAGCCCCAGCACGACCCAGCGGTCATCTTCGATGATTACGTCCACAGTCATGGCCGCCTTCTGCCAAAGAAAACGTGCCGACACCAGAGGGGCTCTGCCCCTCGCGCGAAACGCGCTCACCGCGGGATATTCCAGACCTAAAGACTGCCGAAAATTTAAGCTAAATCATCGTTTCTTCTTGGCTGAAATACTCCCGCCAGAGGCACGCCGTCCTATCTGATCCGCGCTTCGGTCTCTGCATTGAACGCATAAATACGGCGCATCTCGAAGTTAAGGCTAACCGTATCGCCGATCTTCGAGCGCGTATCGCCGCGCTCTTCGATGATCAGCTTCTCGCCAGTCTTCGCCGTAAGGTAGGCAAAGCTCACGCCTCCAAGCGCTTCGGTAAGTTCCACCGTGAACGCATCACCCGATTGGTCAAGCTCGGCATGCTCGGGTCGCAAACCAACCGTCACTTCTGTGCCCTCAGATGGCAATGTAATATCGGGGCTGACTGTCATGCCCAACGCCGGCACTTCAATAACGCCGCCTTTAACCGTCCCTTTAAGGAAGTTCATCGCAGGCGAGCCGATAAAGCCCGCCACAAACTTGTTGTCGGGATTTCGATACAGATCCAAAGGCGCGCCGACCTGCTCGACCTCGCCCAACCGCAGCACCACAATCTTGTCGGCAAGCGTCATCGCCTCAACCTGATCGTGTGTGACGTAAATCATCGTTGCGCCGATTTCTTTGTGCAAACGTGCGATCTCGACCCGCATCTCGACGCGCAGCTCCGCGTCCAGGTTCGACAACGGCTCGTCAAAAAGAAACACCTCCGGTCCGCGGACGATCGCGCGGCCAATGGCAACCCGCTGACGCTGACCGCCCGACAAAGCCGCTGGCTTGCGATCCAAAAACGCATCAAGCTTCAAAATACGGCTCGCTTCCGAGACCTTCTCATTGACCTCAGCGACAGGATGGCCATTCATCTTCAGACCGAAGCCCATGTTCTGACCCACAGTCATGTGCGGATAAAGCGCGTAAGTCTGGAACACCATCGCTACGCCACGCTCGGACGGATCAAGCCGCGTCACATCGCGCGTACCAATATTGATCTGGCCGCTTGTCGTTTCCTCAAGTCCAGCGACCATGCGCAAAAGGGTCGACTTACCGCAGCCCGACGGTCCGACAAACACGCAGAACTCGCCGTCCTGAATATCAAGGTCCACACCGTGGATAACTTGAACATCGCCATACCGCTTAATAACCTTGTTGAGCGTAACTCCTGACATCAGTTGGTCTCCACTTTCTCGCTGGATGTGTGTTGATCGGGAAAGCCCCAGTCGCGCGAAACACTCGCGATGGCTTGGGTGGCTTCCCGAACACGGGGGACAAGTTTTTCCAAACCCGCCAGTGATTGTCGTTCCACAGAAGACGTCACCGAAAGCGCGCCCAGCGCCCGGCCCCCTGCGGTCAAGATCGGCAAAGCCACGCAAATAATGCCCGGCTCGTGTTCCTCGCGGTCAAAACCATAGCCGTTCTGGCGGATCGCCCGCAGTTCGGCTCGAAGCGCCTCGGCATCGGTCAACGTATGGTTCGTAAAACGGTGATAACTCTGCTGCTCAAGGATCGGACCCAAGATCGCCTCGTCCAGATAGGACAGCATCACTTTGCCAACACCGGTACAATAGGCAGGCCCGACCTTCCCGGCGGAGGAATACATCTCGAGAGGGCGCGTTGCGTTGCGCTTGTCGACGTAAAGCACCTGAGCATTATCAAGTTGCGCCAAATGCACTGTCTCGCCGACATCGGCGGCCAACGCATCCAGATGCGGGCGCGCGATCGGAGCCAAGGACGACTGTTGCCACGCCGCGTGTGCCAAACGGACAAGCCGAATGCCCATCGCATATGTTTGACGCTCAGGATCGTAGGCCAGCATGCCCTGATTCTTCAGCGTCTGAACAAAACGATAAAGCGTGGCTTTCGGATAAGGACTGTCTTCCAGCAGCTCGGTAAAACGCACAGGACGACCCATCGCAGCAACGCGATCAAGCACCTCAAGCGCCTTTCCTACGGTTCCGTCGCCGTTGGACTTTCCAGTCATCCATTCCTCCCTTGCCGCGCACTGTAATCCAGCGTCTGTTGTTGCGGCTGTTGACAAGCCTTACCGATTCCGTGTTAAGATTTCAATATGCAAAACTGAGTTTCAAATAATGAGACTCAAATCATAATGGAGCTCTCAGGGAGGACACCAATGCGTTCCATGTTTAAAGCGTCCGTCGCGGCGCTAGGCCTTACTGCCATCACAGCAGGCGGGGCAATCGCAGATGGGCACGGCTTGTCAGGCGATCTGAAAATCTTCCTCGATACATCGAACCCCGCACCTCGTGCGACAATGGAAACGATGATCGCGGGCTTTGGCGAACTTCACCCGAACCTCAACATCGAGACAACGGTGATCGACCGCGAAGCATACAAAACACAAATCCGCAACTTTCTGACGGCCGACGCGCCTGATGTCGCGACTTGGTACGC
>Ga0075467_10004311_pt1 | contig 10590 bp, 10 predicted proteins | sample DEB08_DNA_9_FD_75067 | JGI IMG/M metagenome (GOLD analysis project Ga0075467, IMG submission 75067) | Aqueous microbial communities from the Delaware River and Bay under freshwater to marine salinity gradient to study organic matter... | ecosystem: Environmental > Aquatic > Marine > Coastal ...
AATTCTGGCTAGATTGCCGCCGCCATTTCGGAGGCCTGCTTGATCGCGGCCTTGGCATCGAGCTCTCTGGCTTCAAAGGCTCCACCCACCAGTTCGGCGGACAGGCCCGCGGCAATCAGACTCTCATACAGGTCCCGTTGCGGGTCCTGGCCGGCACAGATTATGATCGTGTCCGCCTCGATCAGAATGGGATTGTTGTTGACCGTGATGTGCAGGCCATCGTCATCGATCCTGTCGTAACTCGCGCCATTGATCATGTTGATGCCCCGGCGCGTCAGCGACAGGCGATGGGTCCATCCGGTTGTCTTGCCAAGCCCGGCCCCGACCTTGCTGTCCTTGCGCTGGATCATCGTGACCTCGCGGTGCGACCGGGCGACGACCGGCTCCACGCCGGTGACACCGCCGCGCGGATGATTGTCAAAATCGATGCCCCATTCCTTGGCAAAAACATCACGGTCCATAGCGCCGGACGGACCGGAATGGCTGACCAGTTCGCAGACATCGAAGCCGATGCCGCCGGCGCCGATGATCGCGACCTTGTCGCCCACGGCTCGCTTGCCGGTGATGACATCGATATATCTGGCGACCTTGGGATGATCGATACCATCGATATCCGGCGTTCTTGGCGTGATTCCCGTGGCGATGATGACATGATCGAAATTCTCTGCCTGCAATACATCGAGGCTGGCGCTCGTGTTCAAACGCAGATCAACGTCCAGCACCTCCAGCATCCGGCCGTAATAGCGAAGGGTCTCGTAAAACTCCTCCTTGCCGGGAATGCGTTTGGCCAGATTGAACTGGCCGCCGATTTCCGGTGATGCTTCGAACAGGGTGATCTTGTGCCCGCGTTCGGCGGAGACTGTCGCATAAGCGAGACCAGCCGGTCCTGCCCCAATCACCGCGATCCGTTTTGCGGTTGCCGTCGGCAGATAGTTGAGCAGCGTCTCATGGCAGGCCCGGGGATTGACCAGGCAGGAGGTCAGTTTGCCGGAAAAAGTATGGTCCAGGCACGCCTGGTTGCAGGCAATGCAGGTGTTGATTTCATCCTCGCGGCCCTCGATCGCCTTGCGCATGAAGGCACTGTCGGCGAGCATCGGTCGCGCCATCGACACCAGATCGGCATCGCCGCGTGCCAGAACCTCTTCCGCGACATCCGGCATGTTGATCCGGTTGGAGGTGATCACCGGCACGTTGACTTCCTTGCGCAATCGGCCGGTGACCGATGTAAAGGCCGCGCGCGGAACCATGGTCGCGATCGTCGGCACGGCGCTTTCATGCCAGGTGAAATGGGTGGAAATGATGGTGACACCGGCCACTTCCAGGGCCTTGGCCAGGGTGACAATCTCGTCCCAGCTCATGCCGTCTTCCAGCATGTCCATCGCCGCAATGCGGAAAATCAGGATGAAGTCCTCGCCGAGCGCGGCGCGGGTCCGCTCGACAATCTCGATCGCAAAGCGGATGCGGTTTTCATAGCTGCCGCCATATTCATCCTCCCGCAGATTGGTCTTCTGCACCAGGAAGGTCGAGATCAGATAGCCGGCAGACCCGATAATCTCGACGCCGTCATAGCCCGCCTTTTTCGCCATCACCGCGCAGCGCACATGATCGTCGATCTGCTTTTCGATGCCGGCCTTGTTGAGTTCATTGGGGACATAGCGGGCAATTCTCGACTTCACCGCCGAAGGGGCAACGCAGTCCGGCGTATAGGCCAGCGGACCGGGATGCAGGATCTGCATGCAGATTTTGACATCGGGAGCGGCCGCGTGAACGGCATCCGTCACCAGCCGGTGTTTCGCGGCTTCCTCGTCGTTCGACATGCGGGCACCATGGCTGGACGATTCTTCATTCGGGGCGATACCGCCAGTGATGATCATGCCGATGTCATTGGCCGCCCGTTCCGCGAAATAGGCGGCCATGCGTTCAAAACCGCCCTCGGTTTCCTCGAGGCCGGTATGCATCGATCCCATGATCGCGCGGTTCTTTATGATGGTGAAACCGAGATCGAGCGGCTCCAGTAATTTTGGATATTTCATATTGCTTTTCCTAGCCGCAATCCGCGGTAGCCCCCATATACAAAAATGCTAGCCTGTTGCGACCCCGTTGCCGCCTGGCCAATAGCGTTTCCTGATTTCCTGCCTGTACAGCTTGCCCGTTTCCGGACTTTTCATGAAGGCATTGTCACGTTAACTCAGAGCGGGCGTGATTCGACGATAAGTTGGACAGCTCATGCGGCGGTGCTGTCAGTCTAACCGCAACTCGTCTCCGATCGGCGCACCAAACGCCAGATCGAGATTACGTCAGGCGGTGAGATTTTGCCACTCGGCCAGTGCGGCCGAGCGCCGTGCCCTGTAAGTTTGGCGGTCGACGAGATGGCGTTCGGGGTTGAAGTGATTGTAAAAAGAGGCGTGGACTGAGACGAACTTCTGCAGCGTTTTCATTTGTCGAAAACGCAGCATTGCGCGCTCTCGTCCTCGGAACGGCAAGTGACTATTCTCGGCTCGATTGTTGAGCCAGCGGCCCATATCGCGACGATCAACATTGCCAAGATCGTGCATCGCAGCGGGATAGGATCTCAACCCGTCGGTCACGATAATTTCCGCTTTTCCGTGGCGCTTCAACGCTCGTTTCATGAATGCCAGAGCTGCGGATTTATCACGTTTCTTCGTAACATAGCTCTCGAGAATCTCGCCTTCGTGATCGACAGCACGCCACAGATAGTGCGTCTCGCCGTTGCTTTTTACGAACACCTCATCAAGGTGCCAGCGCCATTGGCGAAAGCCGCGCATCCGGCTTACCCGCTGCCGGCGAATATCAGCCGCAAATATCGGGCCGAACCTGTTCCACCACAAACGCACGGTTTCGTGATAGATATCGATGCCGCGCTCGAACGGTAGGTCCTCGACGTTCCGCAAGCTCAGCGGAAAACGAACGTACAGCATAACAACAAGACGGATCACCTCAGGAGACGAATTGAAGTAGCGGAATGGGTTATCGGGCTTGCTCATCCAGGCCATTTAGCAGCGCCTGGACATCAGCCACTTTGCTTTGACAGCACCCATGATATGCATCCTCTTAACCTTCGAGTCGTCAGCTTTTCCACGCAGTCAGCGTCTTCCACCAACCCTCATTTTGCAGATACCATTCCACTGTTTGCGCCAAGCCCTCTTCGAAAGTGCGGCTGGGCTGATACCCAAGTTGCTCGCGCGCTTTCGTTCCGTCAATCGCATAGCGGCGGTCATGCCCCTTACGGTCAGTGACGAAGGTTTGGAGTGTATCGCTGCACTTTCCCTTTGCGGCAGGCGCGTTTGGATAATGTCCGGCTAAAGCGCTGTCGTCAACAAACGCAGCGTCTACAGTTTCGCATATTCTTTGTATTACCGACATGTTCGCTAGTTTTTGCCCGCCGCCGATATTGTAAGTTTCGCCAATCCGGCCCTTTGTGATCACTGCGTCAATCCCTCTGCAATGATCTTCGACGTGCAACCAATCGCGCACATTCATACCGTCCCCATAGATTGTAAGCGGCTTGCCATGGAGACAGTTGAGGAGAAACAACGGAATCAGCTTTTCGGGGAACTGGTAGGGTCCGTAATTATTGGAACAGTTGCTGGTCGTGGTCTCCAGCCCGTATGTCTGCTGATAGGCGCGGACCAGATGGTCGCTTGCTGCCTTCGATGCCGAATATGGCGAGTTGGGTTTAAAAGCTGTGGTTTCGCTGAAAGCCTGATCTTCGGGACCAAGGCTACCATAAACTTCGTCGGTAGAGACATGATGGAAACGGTGTGCCTTACCCCCGCCATCCAGCCAGTTTTCTTTGGCTGCTTTCAGCAAGCTGTGCGTGCCGATAATGTTGGTTTGCAAAAAGGCATCGGGGCCATCAATCGACCGGTCCACATGGCTTTCCGCGGCAAAATGCACAATGGTATCAATATCCCGGTCTTTCACCAAGACAGTCATTGCGCGATGGTCACAGATATCGGCAACCACCAGTTCGGCCTCAACGCCGTCGAGACTTTGCCTATTACCTGCATAAGTGAGCGCATCAACAACCGTAATCGTGTCACTTGGATTCTTGCAGTTCCAGTAACGGACAAAATTAGCTCCGATAAATCCCGCACCGCCGGTGACGAGCAAATTAGCCATTCTCCCGGATCTCCAAAATTGTTTCGCGCAGAGCGTCGCGCCAATGGCGGGCCGGACTACCCAGAATGCCCCATGCCGTCTGCTTATCGAGCACTGAATAGGCTGGGCGACGAGCGGACGTAGGATAGGAACTTGCCGGGACAGCGGTAATGATCGGGTATCTTTCGAGCAACCCAACTGCTACACTCTCTTCTGCAATAGCGATCGCAAATTCATGCCAGCTACACATTCCGTCGTTTGTGAAATGATAGATACCCGTCGCTCCCGCATCCGCAAATCTTGTGACCGCGTCTGCAAGATCATCCGCAGCAGTCGGCGAACCAATCTGATCGGCTACCACGCCCAACTCATCTTGCTCGGCCATAAGCCGAAGCATGGCGAGAACGAAATTCGTACCCTTGGCTGCATAAACCCGTGATGTGCGGATGATCAAAACGTCAGGCAAGGCTGCTTTTGCCGCAAGCTCCCCAGCCAGCTTGGTCGTGCCATATACGCTAAGCGGTGAGGGTTTGGCGTCCGGTTTGATCGGCTTGTAGTGGCCTTCGCCAAAGACAAAGTCAGTCGAGATATGCACCAGCGCCTTGCTCGAAGCTGCGCATTGCTGCGCTATCCAGCCCGGCGCATCCCCGTTGATCTTTTGCGCCAGCTCCCGCTCGCTCTCGGCCTTATCTACGGCAGTATGCGCCGCCGCGCTAATCACAATATCACAATCGCTGCCAGCAATCATCGCCTTGGTCGCGCCCTCATCAGTAATGTCGCATTCAGAGCGATCAACGGCCTCTATTGTCCAGCCATTACCTGCTTTGGCTTGAAGGGCCCGGCCCAACTGACCAGCGCCACCAAATACTAGTGCCTTCATACAAATGTATCCGCCTGCGCCAAAGGCAAGCCTTCGGCATCTTTGGCCGACAATAGCGGCTCGCCATCTAGGGGCCAGTCGATGCCGAGTTCTGCATCATTCCACAGCAAGGACCGTTCATGTTCCGGCGCGTAAAATTCGGTGCAGCGGTATAGCAACTCCGTCCGATCTTCGAGCGATAGAAACCCATGCCCAAAACCGGGTGGCACCCACAACAATCGCCTGTTTTTTTCCGACAGCGTGAAGCCTTCCCATTTGCGGAATGTCGGTGAGGATTTCCGTAAATCGATCACGACATCATAGACCGATCCCGCCACTACGCGGACCAGTTTTCCCTGCGGTTTTTGTATCTGATAATGCAGCCCGCGCAACACGCTTTTGGACGACCTGGTGTGATTGTCCTGTACGAATTTCAGGTCCAGCCCGAGCTCGGCAAACGTCGCTTGATTCCAACTTTCGTAGAAAAAGCCACGATCATCGCCGAACACTTTTGGTTCGATGATTTTGATATCTGGAATGCTCGTGTCGACCAACTGCATCAACCGTGATTCCGTTCGAGCAAACGCTTCAGATATGCGCCGTAATCACTTTTGATCAGCGGCTGCGCTATCCGCAGCAATTGCTCATCATCGATAAAGCCCATTTCCCACGCCACTTCCTCGGGGCAGCAAATTTTCATGCCTTGGCGGTCTTCTATCACCTGTGTAAACTGCGATGCCTCCAGCAGGCTATCATGCGTGCCGGTGTCGAGCCATGCAAAGCCGCGACCCATAATCTCGACATTGAGCGAGCCTTGTTCGAGATAGAGCCGGTTGAGGTCGGTAATCTCATATTCGCCACGATGCGATGGTAGGACCGACTTGGCGAAGTCAACGGCCTGATCGTCATAAAAATAGAGGCCCGTAATGGCATAGTTGGATTTTGGCTTGTCGGGTTTTTCCTCGATGGACATAGCCTGACGGTTAGCATTAAATTCGACCACGCCGTAACGCTCCGGATCTTTGACATGATAGGCGAAGACAGTTGCGCCGTAATCCCGCCCATTGGCAGCTCGGATCAATTCGGGCAGTCCATGGCCGTAAAAGATATTATCTCCGAGGATCAGCGCGCTCGGATCATTGCCGATAAATTTCTCACCGATATGAAAGGCTTGTGCGAGGCCCATTGGTTCGCGCTGCTCGGCATAGGTCAGGTCAATGCCCCAATCCTTGCCGTCGCCGAGCAGATATTTGAACGAGGATGCGTCATGGGGGGTCGTAATAATCATGATCTCGCGGATGCCCGCCATCATTAGCACCGAAAGCGGATAATAGATCATCGGCTTGTCATAAATCGGCATGAGCTGTTTGCTAATCGCCTTGGTAGCCGGATAAAGCCGCGTGCCGGAACCACCTGCGAGTACAATGCCTTTGCGCACGAAACCTCCTTTATCTACGGCCTCGAAAATAGCTGTAGCCAAGCACTAGCGCCAGTGAAGCACAATTGCCAACCCTGCGTCCAATGTGCAAGAATTGCCCGCATAGTCGGAGCGAAACTATCGCATTTGTGAAAAGGAATTATATGTGCCTCGTCAGCACTCAATAGTCCGGTGGACGGATGTCGATCCTGGGCTGTTAAACTCCCAAGCGCGAACTACGCGTTGCCACTGAATTCGTCGATTATCTGGCCGAGCAATTTCATACTATTATGGCGCAGCCAGTCATATCTGTCGGGTAGAGCGGCGCGGTAGACGGGGACAGTTTTGATAACGTCTGTGAGCATTCTCACATCGCGTATGCGCGCTTGCTTGCCGCCCGCTTGCGGCGCGTATATTTGGCCGAGCAAAGCGGCGAGTGCGTTGGCGCCGCTAAGCTTCTCAATCGTCAATTCTCCCGCCGTACGCGGAGCCAGAACAAGAATCGTGCCCAACCGCTGTGCCTCGGCCTCGAAACAAAATGGCGAATGCTCCAGATCAACATAAACCTTGTCGGCGAACGACATTACGTTGCCAATCTTTTGCGTGTTTTCGATCATGAGGCCATTGAAGGTCGCTGGCCAAAGCCGGATTCTGGGATAGGCGGATGCTATTTTCCAACTCTCGCCGTTTGCTATCACGCAACCGACATCATCGGCTAAAACCGGCAGACCTTGCTGTACCCAGCTGGCGTTCAGAGTGGATTTTCCTGCGCCTTTGGGGCCAACCACACCAATTGCTTTTCCGTGCCATGACAGGAACCCACCATGTAAACAACTATTCCCGCAAAGCCTCAAAAAATAGCCAAAAACTGCGCCGGTAAGATAGGCGTCGATATCCTCGGCAGGCGTCCCCGATTGCACGATGACCTCGATCCGCTTGGGCGAAGCGTGCAGGATATAATCGATCGCGCCCTTGTCGCTCCGGTGCTTGGCCAGCCATGGGCCGTTGCCGCCTTCATCGGCCATCAACACCTCAAGGTAGGGCAGACCGGCTGTGTTCCTTCCCGTGGTCCGCAATATCGAGTGGCCTCCCGTCTTTTCCGGCAGTTCTGCCATTTCCGAGAATTGCAAAGTCAGATCGGCGGGGTACCCGCCAGCGACCGGCATCAATGAACCAAGAAGCTGGTTGGAGATGATTTGCATCCCATAAGCGCGATAATGAAATTGGGTCATCACGTTTTGGCGATGTGCTCTGCGGCTTGATCATCCACGGAGCAGTTCTGTAGGATCGCGTCTGTGGCCGTGGCAATTTGCGCGTTGACCGAGGCGCAGTCGGTGTCAGGCATGGTGGGTAAGGAAGAGTTCATCGAAACATGGCGCAGCAGCAAGTGGAAATATTGCCGTACGGGATCGCGATAGAGGACGCGGCGGCGGTAATGCGAACGGGCTTCGGCGGGTTTGCCAAAACGCCGATATCCGCGCAGCGACCTCAAGCGGATCAGCGGTGCAAGCAAACGGCTCTTATCAAGTCCCCAGCGCGCAAGCCGGCCTTGCACCCCCACCGCCGCGCGCAATGCTGGAAAGCTATATCCGCCCAGATGATGGATATTGGTCAGCTTTATGTAGTGCCCCGGTGTGGGCAGCATCGCGTTAATCGCTTTTCCGGTGTCATAGATTGCGGCCTTACGTCCGCGCCGCGCCAACTCCTGTTGCACGGCGAGCGGCAAATCTTCCCATCGATACTCGCCGAACCGCAAACCATATCCGCTCTTGATGTCGCCCAATAACGCGCGATCATAGACGGCCAAATAAGTGCAGCCCAGACAATCGCCGCGCGAATCCCAGATATATTCACCAGTCAGGCTTTGGAAATCATCCTCGAATATGCCAGCACCGTCCGCCAGCCAAACGGGCGCGCCCGAAAATACCGCTGGCGCTGCTTTTGCTGCCTTGAGCACATCGTCCAGAAACGCCCCGGATGCGACGATATCGGAGTCCATGAAGGCAAAAGGTCCCGGCGTCTCCAGAGCAAAAAGCGCATCAAGCACTTCGCCATGGGGACGGCAGCCATCGCCGGACATCTGCCACAGCGCGAGCCTGTCATCGACCTTCACAAACTCCTCGAGTATCCGGCGTTCGGGCACCATACAGCCATTGTCGACCAAGCGGTAACGCGCTGCACTCTGGCGCAGCAACGACCGCACAAAGGGCAATAGATGGATCACCGTGCCCGGTGTGTAGACTATGTTGAATGTAATCGGTTCGGTCATGATGTTGCTTCCGGTGCTTCATGACGCTTTACCCAATGATCGACATCGAAAGGTAGGTGCTGACTCAGCCTTGCGATATCATCGGAAAAATATCTCCGATTGATACGCAGTTCATCCTCAACCGATAGTTCAGGTGGCAACGATCCCAACGCGCTTATCCGCGATGCAAAAGCACGCAATTGATCCGATGGGTTACGCACTGTGATGTCGCCCGCCCCCACAGCGGATTGCGGTGAATGGCCCAATGCCGATTTCGCCAATGTTTTGAGGTATTGTTTGAGCGGCGTTGCGGGGGGATTTCGGCTGCTTGAGGTCACTGTCACGACGGGATACTCGTCATGCTCGCCCGATTGCAGCAATATAACGGGAGCGGGCGGACGCCCTGACGACACTGGCCTGGCGATCTTGAAAGAGGCAACGCCCAAAAAGGCATAGACGCTTTGCATCGTCGCCGATTGACGTTGTGTGATTGCGTCGAAAGAGATGAAATGACATTGGTCTTTCGGAAATATCTCCAGATAGCGCTCAATTTGCTCGGCATAGCGTCCCCGCGCCAGATAGCCGAATGGCGGCGGGTTGTGCTGGCCGCTCCCGAGCGATTTCGCCTCGTCCTCGACAACCACTTCGAATGGGCGCGATTCGCGAAACTGTGCTATATTATGACGATAATGTGAATAGGCGCGGGCGGCCGGACTGCGCAGACAGATCAGCAACCGCAGGTCTGCGCCAAGACTATCATGGAGACGCTGCGGTACTTGTGGCACATAGAGGTATTCGGGGCATTTTTCTCCCACCGCCGCCTCGCCGTTCCAGCCTGCGAAATGCCTTAGCTCATAAGCGGCCAGACCTTCGGAAAAGCGTATTTCTTCGCTGAAAAAACGGGTCTCGCGCGGACGCGCCATATGGATGTCGGGATGCGCATTGAGCAAATGCCACAGGCTCGTGGTGCCGCATTTTTGCGCACCGATGCAGAGGAAATTGGGCAGCATCGGCTAAACCTTCCCCAAATAGCGCTGCAATTGCTCATAATCATATCCGGGATAATCGAACAGATTTAGCAAAGAAAGGTGACGGTGCTCGACTTTGGGCGTGATGCCGAAATCATAGCCTGCATTTTTCACCGCTTCACATAACTTTTTATTGCCGATCAATGCGCCTGTTTTATCGAGCGTTTCTGTCCTCGCCAGCAGCAACCGTCCGGCGGGTCTATACGGATTGATGATATCCGCGCCATGCGCATCCGCCTGAGCGCGTTCGGGGCTGTTCGCCTTGATCAGTTCCCTTAAAATGTCTTCGGGCATGCCAGGTGCAATATGTCGGGCTTTCGTCGGGGAGATAAAGTCGGACAGGTCCACCGCGGTCCCAAGCAGCCCCAGCGTTGGCCGGACCTGCATGACACTCAACATCCGTGACAACCAGTCCGGCTGGCCATCATCGACCGTGACATCGGCATCGGCGAGTACAATATAGGCTCCCATATCGGCGCGGTGCTGTGCGTAAATCACTTCCTGATTTTCGGGGATATTCTCGGACATTTTATGGACCGCATGAAACATGCCGCGTCGCGAAAAAGCGGAAATGATCTGAGCTACCATAGGATCATCGGACGCGTTGTCGATCAACACGAAGCGGCACGAGATACTGGTGTTTCGGTAAAAGGAATCGAGAGACGCCCAAAGATGCAGCGGCCGGTTCCAGCTTTTGATGAACACATAGATCGGAGCGTCTGACGGCGCCGCCCGCAAAGCTTCATTCGCGCGCGTTCGGCGCGACCATAGATAGCCGCTCACCAGCCGACGCGGCAAATTTTTGAGCGACTTTAGCATTTACCAAGCTCGCTTTCCGGAGGGTTCACGCTGTGCTGGCATAGATAGCTATAACGCCATCCGCAAGATGCGGGAATGGCAGCGTCGGCAGCAGGCT
>Ga0075467_10004313_pt1 | contig 10589 bp, 8 predicted proteins | sample DEB08_DNA_9_FD_75067 | JGI IMG/M metagenome (GOLD analysis project Ga0075467, IMG submission 75067) | Aqueous microbial communities from the Delaware River and Bay under freshwater to marine salinity gradient to study organic matter... | ecosystem: Environmental > Aquatic > Marine > Coastal ...
AATTTTTACTTGCGTTAAAAGTGCTAACACTTGTTCTTTTATACTGGTGTTGGTAGAGGTTGCGTTGGTATTAGCTTGGTGAATTTTTAATGCTTCAGCAATTTGTTTTTCTACTGTGTGCAAAGGGTTTAAGGCGCTCATGGGCTCTTGAAAGATCATGCCAATCTCATTGCCCCGGATATTTGTCATCTTTTTTAAAGGCAAGGATAATAAATCTCGGCCTTCAAAGGTGATGCTGCCAGAGGGATGAAACGCCGTTGGGTAGGGCAGTAAGCGCATAATCGCATGGGCAGTTAGGGATTTCCCTGAACCCGATTCACCTACTAAGGCGACGGTTTTATTATGCGGAATAACGAAGCTAATTGACTTCACAATATGCGTATCGCTATTGCCTTGGTGAAAGGAAATCGATAACTGATCAACGGATAAAATATCACTCATAAAGGCTTTCTACCAAAAATTAAACCGGTTACAAAAAAAGTAAGTGGGCTACCGAGTAAGTAAGCGTGGGTCAAAGGCATCGCGTATTCCTTCGCCGACAAAGACCAGTAGGGTGAGCATGCTGGATAATACTAAAAAGGCCGTAATAGCTAACCAGGGAGCATGAAGGTTACCTTTGCCCTGGGACATGAGTTCTCCTAATGATGCAGAGCCGGCAGGCAAGCCAAAGCCCAGAAAGTCGAGGGAGGTTAAGGTAGTAATCGCACCCGTTAAAATAAACGGCAGCATCGTCATAGTAGCGACCATGGCATTCGGTAAAATGTGTCGATACATAATGGTGAGGTCACTGACCCCTAAGGCTTTAGCTGCACGCACATACTCAAGGTTACGCCCACGTAGAAACTCGGCGCGCACCACATCGACTAAGCTCGTCCAGCTAAATAGCAGCATTACCGCTAGTAACCAGCCAAAATTAGGCGTGATAATACTGGCGAGAATAATGAGTACGAACAATTGAGGTAAGCCGCCCCATATTTCCAGTAATCGCTGGCCATATAAATCGACTTTGCCGCCGTAATAACCTTGTAAAGCACCAACGGCAACGCCAATTATGCTGCTCCCTAAGGTTAATGCTAAGGCGAATAAAATCGAAATTCTAAAGCCGTATAGAACTCTAGCAAACACATCACGCGCTTGATCATCTGTGCCTAACCAATTGTTAGCTGTGGGTGGTGAAGGTGCTGGTTGCGGCAAATTGGCAATATGGGTATCAAAGTAATAGCGCACAGGTGGCCATATAATCCAGCCCTTCGCTTCGATTATGCTTGTAATGTAAGGGTCGCTGTAATCGGCTTCGGTATCAAAATCGCCATCGAAGGTGGTTTCAGGGTAGTCGACCAACACCGGGGAGTATAAGTCCCCATCGTAATGAATTAATAACGGTTTATCATTGGCGACGAACTCTGCAAATAAACTAATAGTAAATAAGCTTAAAAAAATTAGCAGACTCCATGACGCACGTTTGTTACGAAAAAACGTTTCCAAGCGGCGTTGATTGATGGGTGAGCAACGAGAATAAAATGTAGTCATCATATTTTTCGACTCTCGAAATCAATTCTGGGATCAATTAATACATAGAGTAAATCAGAGATTAATTTAATCACTAATCCAAATATCGTGAAGATAAAGAGTGTGCCAAAGATTACTGGATAATCTCTATTTAAGATGGATTCAAAACCAAGCAAGCCCAAGCCGTCAAGGGAGAATATAACCTCGATTAATAACGAGCCTGTAACAAAAATACTGAAAAATGCCGCAGGAAAACCCGAAATAATAATTAACATGGCATTCCTGAAAACATGTTTATATAACACTGTGTTTTCAGTGAGTCCTTTGGCTTTTGCGGTAGTGACATATTGTTTATTGATTTCGTCTAAAAAAGAGTTTTTGGTTAATAGCGTTAAGGTTGCAAAGCCACCCAGCGTATAAGCGGTTAAAGGTAAGGCTAAATGCCAAAAATAATCTTTGATTTTTTCAATGTTGAACCACGATACATCCGCAAGATGAGGCGAAGTTAAGCCACGTAAAGGAAACCAATCTAAGAAGCTGCCGCCGGCAAATAATACAATAAATAAAATACCTAATAAAAAACTAGGGACAGCACTAGCGACCACCACAAAAAAACTTGTCCAAATGTCAAAACGGCTACCGTGAGAGACCGCTTTGTAAATCCCCATAGGAATAGAGATAAGATAAATTAGCAATGTACTCCATAACCCTAAAGAGATGGTGACGGGCATTTTTTCAAGAATTAAATCGATGACTGATGTGTTACGAAAAAAACTATCCCCAAAATCAAAGGTGGCATAGTTGACTAGCATATCAAAAAAACGTTGGTAGGCAGGCTTGTCAAATCCGTAAAGCTTTTTAATATCTGCAATAATTTCGGGGGGTAAGCCTTGTGCGCCGCGATAGTCGTTATTATTAGTTGTGTTGTTGTTTTCAAAGCTCACACTGCTACCGCTGGTTCTATCGGCGCTAGCGGCATCATGGCCTTGTATTACAGCAATCATTTGCTCGACAGGACCGCCCGGTGCGGCTTGGATAATGCAAAAATTAATTAAAAGTATACCGAATAAGGTCGGTAAAATAAGGAGTAAACGCCTAGCAATATATGCACTCATAATTATTTTCTATTATTTTTTTAGTAGCTTATTGGCTTTGTCTTGATCATACCACCAAGTGAAAATACCTACAGTATGATAGCGATCGTAAGCAGCGCTGGTCTCAGGAATACCGAATTTATCCCAGTAGACGATGCGTGCAACGGAATTATACCATTGGGGTATAACATAGTGATTATGCAGTAATGCGCGATCTAGGGCACGGGTAGCGATAACCAAGTCTTCGCGGTTTTTGGCATTAAGGATGTTATCAACAAGGCTATCAATAGCAGGGTTTTGTATACCCATTAAGTTACCGCTACCCTCTATCGTCGCAGCGGAAGAGCTCCAAAAATTTTGTTGTTCATTTCCCGGTGATTCACTTTGGCGAAAGCTATGTACAATCATATCAAAGTCAAAGCTGCGGCTTCGGTTAATATATTGTGAGGTGTCTACCAAACGTACATTTACGGTTATCCCTAGGCGGGAAAGGCTTTTAATAAAAGGGTTAACAATACGTTTAAAACCCGGTGATACTAGCAGCATTTCAAAACTAATGGCATTGCCGGAAGCATTATAGAGTTGGTTGTCTTTTACATAATATCCTGCGTTGTCTAATAGTTTTTTTGCAATACGCAGGTTGTTTCTATTGCGGCCTTTGCCATCAGAAACCGGTGGTGTATAGACTTCTGTGAATACTTTTTTGGGTAGCTGGTTTTTGAAGGGAATGAGAAGATCGAGTTCCTTTTTATCGGGTAATTGGGTAGCAGCAAACTCGCTGTTGGAGAAAAAACTATTTGAGCGCTTATAAGCCCCATAAAATAAGGTTTGGTTTGACCATTCAAAATCAAAGGCGTAGTCCATTGCCTTGCGCAACGCTACATCTTTAAAAATAGATTTTCGTAAATTAAAGACAAATGCTTGTATGCCACTATTTGCCTGGTGGGCTATCTCTGCCTTAACCAGTTGTTGTTTTTTCACCGCTGGAACATCATAAGCGGTTGCCCAAAATTTAGAGCTGTTTTCTAGACGATAATCATATTCATTGGCTTTTAGTGCCTCGATAGCGACATTTGCATCGCGGTAGTAATCAATACTTATCTGATCAAAATTATAAAAGCCCTTGTTAACCGCTAGGTCTTTACCCCAGTAATCTTGTTTTCTGGTGTAAGTAATATTCCTACCTGGGTCGATACTGCCAACGGTATAAGGGCCGCTACCCAATGGGAGAGTTAAGCTGGTTTTATCGAATTCCTTGTCCTGCCAAAAGTGTTTTGGAAGAATCGGCAGTTGGCCAATAATAAGAGGGAGTTCGCGGTTTTTATTGGTTTTAAAAGTGAATTTAACCGATAGGGTATCTATGGCTTCGACGGTATCGATATCGGCATAGTAGAATTTGTAACGGGGGTTACCTTTAGTGATTAATAAATTAAAGGTAAAAACTACATCCTCTGCGCTAATGGCTTTGCCATCGTGAAAGTAGGCGTTCGGACGAAGATGAAAAGTCACCCAGCTACGATCCTCGGGGTATTCAATGGTCTGTGCTAATAAGCCATATTGAGTGAATGGCTCGTCGGCCGCACTTGTCATCAGCGAGTCATACAGTAATTCTATATTGTCAGCGGGATTACCTTTGGCAATAAAGCCATTTAAACTATCAAATGTACCGGTGCCAAAAAGACGCAGTTTTCCACCTTTTGTGGCTTTTTCCGAGGTGTATTCAAAACGTTCAAAATTTTCTGGATATTTAATCGTGCCATGCATAGCAATAGCATGACTTTTAATGATTTTTTGCGGCGTGCCAACTGAACCAATCGTATCCGTAGAAAGAATCACTTGAGCGAAAATAGGACAACTAAGACTTAATAGTAAGCAGCTAATAATACTTTTTCGCACAGCAGAAAACCTTATTTTTATAGGATTGTTATTATATATGTATCGTTATAGATTATTGTTATATATGCACCTGTAGAATATGAACTTTAGCACGTTCCGTCAATAGACTCAGCCAAATTGCTACGTATACGGGGTGTCGCTCTATGGTTAGTAATTGGATTTTGATGGTATGGTGTAGTGATTGAAACTGGGTAGGGTGAGCTAAATTGAAAAGTGTTCGAGGGAAGGTGTTGTTCCGTTAATAGTTAAATACCAGCCATAGGTTTCCCAGTCGCCGAGAACGATACGTCGAGCCGGAGAGTCATTGACAGTTAGTGTGTGGGTGTTAGGGCGGTGGGTGTGGCCGTGAATCAATGTACGTACACTATGCTCTTCCATCACCCTCACAACATCGGCTGGTGTCACATCAAGAATATCAGCGGCTTTGAGGCTGGTCATCGATTGGCTAGTTTTTCGTAGAGAGCTGGCATATGAGCGACGCTCATCTAGCGTTAAAGAAAGAATTTTTTGCTGCCATTCGGCGGTTCTGGTCATCTGACGAAACGCCATATAGTCACTGTCTTTGGTGCACAGACTATCGCCATGCATTAGTAGATAGTTTTCATCGTTATATGTAATAACGGTTGGGTCAGTCAACAGCGTGAGGTTAGCTGCCCGAGCAAATCGTTCACCTATTAAAAAATCACGATTGCCATGCATGAAGTAAATTGGAATGCCTTGTTGACTGTAGTCATGTAGACGTTGAATCACTTCATGATACATAGGGGTATCGTCGTCATCTCCCAGCCAAGCTTCAAAGAAGTCACCTAGTATATAAAGTGCTTCTATTTTGTTTGTTTGATGGGTAGACAGGAAACGATAAAAAGCCTGAGTAACCTCAGGCCTTGAAGGGTGGAGATGTAAATCTGAAATAAAAAGTAGGCTCATACTGTGTCGCGGAGCAACTACTGGCTGGTCGCTTCTGTACTGCCGGTGTTCCCTGCATCCTTATCATCAGCGGTATTATTAACAGTCACTTTATTAATAATGACCGATTCTACGGGTACATCCTGATGCATACCATTAGAACTCGTTTTGACGGTTTTAATTTTGTCGACAACATCTGTACCGTCAGTCACTTTTGCAAATACACAATAGCCCCAGCCTTGGGTGTTTTTACCCGTGTGATTTAAAAAGTCATTGTCTTTAATGTTAATGAAAAACTGTGAGCTAGCACTATCAGGGTCCATTGTTCTGGCCATTGCTAAGGTATATGTATCGTTGGTAAGACCGTTGTCTGCTTCATTAGTAATGGACTCACGGGTTTCTTTTTGATTCATGTCCTCATCGAAACCACCACCTTGAATCATAAAGTCATTGATGACGCGGTGAAAAATAGTTCCTTCATAAAAGCCATCTTCTGCATATTGGGTAAAGTTAGCTGCCGTAACGGGCGCTTTATCAAAATCGAGTTCAATGGTGATGTCGCCAAAATTGGTGTGTAGGGTAATCATTAATAGATCCTGTTTCCTATGGTATGGAGGGTGTTGCAAAAGCAAATAACGGGGTGGTGTGTCATCATGATCACAGTGTAAGTGGTTATTCTACCGATTGTTATAAGGATGCTGACGTGTGCTATCCAAATTAAGTGAATTAACTAGGGAAAACGTCCAAACAATCGAAAAAATAAATACGTCTCAGCAATGAATTCGTTATGTAGAACCCCAAGAGGCCGCTATAATACGCGTTTTGTTATTAATCTTCTACCTCACGAGCCTCGGATAATTTATGACCGTCGATAGTACGCCTTCATCACCACTTTCTACACACGCTCAAGAAATCGCACCGGCAAAATCTGTGCGCCCCCCACATTTTTTAGAGCAGTTGGTTCAAAAAGATATCGATCAAAAAAACATCAATAAACTTGTGACGCGTTTTCCCCCAGAACCTAATGGTTATTTACATATTGGGCATGCAAAATCTATTTGCCTTAATTTTGGGCTCGCTGAAACATTTGGCGGTGTCTGTCATCTACGTTTTGATGACACTAACCCTGCCAAGGAAGACCAAGAATATATTGACGCCATTATTAGAGACGTAAAATGGCTAGGGTATCAATGGGATGGGGAGATTCGCTTTGCATCGTCTTATTTCGAACAACTTCATGATTGGGCGGTTCACCTTATCGAACAGGGCAATGCCTATGTTTGTCATTTAACCGCTGACGAAGCTCGTGAATATCGTGGCACATTAACCGAACCTGGCAAAAATAGCCCGTTTCGTGACCGTAGTATTGATGAGAATGTTATCGAATTCTCCAAAATGCGAGCTGGCGAATACGATGAGGGCGCTTGTGTACTACGAGCAAAAATTGATATGGCTAGCCCCAATATAAATATGCGTGACCCCATCATGTACCGCATTCGTAAGCAATCACATCACCAGACAGGGGATAAATGGTGTATTTACCCTAATTATGATTTTGCTCACGGCCAAGAAGATGCCATCGAAGGCATTACCCATTCTATTTGTACGCTAGAGTTTGCCGATCACCGGCCATTATATGAGTGGTTCTCATCACACTTGCCGGTACCGCATACGCCTAAGCAGTATGAGTTTGGACGTCTAAGCCTTAATTACACAGTGACTTCTAAGCGTAAGCTAAAACAGTTGGTGGATGAAGGTCATGTAGATGGCTGGGATGACCCGAGGATGCCAACCATTGCAGGCCTACGTCGTCGCGGTGTTAGCGCATCAGCTATTCGTAAGTTTTGTGACATGATTGGCGTGGCAAAGTCAGATGGGACTGTTGACGTAGCGATGCTAGATCATGCTATTCGTGATGATTTAGACAAAAACGCACCCCGGGCCATGTGTGTATTAGCCCCATTAAAAGTAGTGTTAACAAACTACCCAGAAGATAAAACGGAAACCATGGTTGCCCCAGGGCACCCTAATCGAGATGATCTTGGAGAGCGTAAGCTGCCCTTCAGTCGAGAGATTTATATTGATCAGGATGATTTTAGAGAAGAGGCTAATAAAAAATATAAACGATTAGTGATTGCAAAACGTGTGCGTCTACGTAATGCCTACGTTATCGAAGCTGATAGCTGTATTAAAGATGCTGAAGGCAATATTATCGAGGTGCATGCGCGTATTATTGAAGGCACGTTAGGGCATAACCCTGAAGACGGCATAAAACCAAAAGGGGTGATTCAGTGGGTGGATGTAAAACAGCACGCGACCTTTGATGTAACACTCTATGAGCGTTTGTTTACCGAGGAATCTCCTGATGCGGGGGACAAAAGCTTTGTCGATTATATGAATCCTGACAGCCGTAAATTAAAGCAGCAGTGTGTGGGCGAAATAGGCCTGTCTAATGCTAGCGCAGGGACTACTTATCAATTTGAGCGTGAAGGTTATTTTTGTCGTGACGAAAAAGCAGAAACGCTGAGTTTTAATAGAACCATCAGTTTACGGGATACGTTTGTAGGATAGTGAACATAGAGAGTTATCTAAGGCGATTATCTCAGTGTAACAACCACTAAAACAAAATATGTAACTACTCAGCACTGCCCGTAACTGTTCAGATTGCAGTCAAAATTGTGCTGAGCAAGGCGAAAAATGTGAGTTTACAAGTGTAAATAATCATTTTTTAACGCAGTTCAGCGCGATTTTGACTGTGAGCTGAGTAGTTACCAAAATATTTAAATATTAATAACGCATTGCTGTAGTCCTTATGACCGTACTGACAGCGACGCCTTTTAAGTAGAATTTTTATGGCATTAATAATTTATAACACCTTAGCGCGGGAAAAAGTTCTTTTTACGCCCATTGACGCAGGTAAGATTCGTTTGTACGTCTGCGGGATGACGGTATATGACTTTTGTCATATCGGACATGCGCGCGTGTTGATATCGTTCGACGTGATTGTACGTTTCCTGCGTTCCCAGGGTTGGGACGTAGAATACGTACGCAATATTACCGATGTTGATGATAAAATTATCCGTAGAGCAGAAGAGAACCAAGAAAATAGTGCGATTCTAGCGCAACGTTTTATTGATGCCATGCATGAAGACGAGCAGGTTCTTAATGTTTTGCGGCCCAATCAAGAGCCTCGTGCCACAGCGTATATGGCAGATATTATTCAAATGGTAAAAACCTTGATTGATAAGGATTGCGCGTATGTTGCGAGCAATAATGATGTCTATTATCGCGTCAGCCGCTTTGAAGGTTACGGTAAATTGTCGGGTAAAAATCCAGATGAATTATTGGCGGGCGCACGAATTGAAGTGGTTACTTTAAAAGAAGATCCACGCGATTTTGCGTTATGGAAGTCGGTAGCCAATACAGATAATAGTGTTTCGTGGGAATCACCGTGGGGGCAGGGTAGACCTGGTTGGCATATAGAATGTTCTGCGATGAGCAAGTCTTGCTTAGGTAATACCTTTGATATTCATGGAGGTGGACCTGACTTACCTTTTCCTCATCACGAAAACGAAATTGCCCAAAGCGAAGCCGCGAATGGTTGTACATTTGTCAATTATTGGTTGCATGCAGGTGCCGTGCGTGTCGACGGCGAAAAAATGTCTAAATCTTTAGGTAATTTTTTCACGATTCGTGATGTGCTGAAAAAATATCACCCAGAAGTTATTCGTTATTTAATTGTGAACAGCCATTATCGCAGTAGCATTAATTATTCTGAAGATAATCTTATAGAAGCTAAGTCTGGTCTCGATCGCTTTTATCAAACGTTAAAAAATTACACCGATGTTGAGGCGGCCAGTATAGACAGTCTAACAGATAGCGATTATTACAAGCACTTCGTTGATTCAATGAATGATGATTTTAATACTCGTATTGCTTTATCCGGTATGTACGATTTAATCAAAGCAATCAATACCGCCGCCGTTAACGATGTAATACAAGCACGATCTCTAGTCTCAGAACTTAAAGCTATGGCAAATATTCTAGGTGTTCTACAAGCAGATCCAACGCAGTTCTTGCAAGCTGGCGATACTAGTAATCAAACTGCTGGTTTGTCGGTCGATGTTATAGAGACATTAATTACCCAGCGTATTCAAGCAAAAAAAGATAAGCAGTATGAGCGAGCGGATGAAATTCGGCAGCAGTTAGATAAAGAAGGGGTTTTGTTAGAAGACTCCAGAGAAGGGACCTCATGGAGAAGAAAATAACATCATGATTAGCATGAATTCATTGCAACATAAGTTTGAGGCAATTCGCTCGAATAAAACATTTGAATTATTTGTTGTCGGTATTATTGTTTTTTCGGCGGTGATGATCGGCGCAAAAACCTATGATGTGCCTCCAGCAGTGACTCGGGTTGTTGTATGGTTAGATTGGTTTATAACATTGTTTTTCATGATAGAAATTACTATTCGTTTTTTAGGTGAAAAACGTAAGCGTGATTTTTTTAAGCATGCATGGAATATATTTGACACAGTTATTGTCACCGTTAGTTTAATTCCAATCGAAGATAGTGAACTTGCTATCGTAGGGCGCCTTATTCGTATATTTAGAGTGTTACGAATGGTCTCCATCATTCCTGAATTACGTATGTTGCTTAACTCATTAATCAAAGCCATGCCGCGCCTAGGTTATGTTGCTCTATTAATGTTTATTATTTTCTATATTTACGCAGCAGTTGGCGCTACTTTTTTCAAAGAAATTAACCCTGTTCTATGGGGCGACATTAGCATTAGCTTGTTAACATTATTTCGTGTAATGACATTCGAAGATTGGACGGATGTTATGTACGAGACAATGACGGTATATGGTTACAGTTGGATATTTTATATTAGTTTTATATTTTTTACCGCTTTCGCGTTCCTAAATATGATTATTGGTATTGTCGTTAATGTATTGGAAGAAGAGCAAAAAGAGCAAAGCCGTCTAGATGGTGATATAACGCTGGAAGACGTACATAAAGAGTTGATGGCTGTTAGAGCGTTATTAGAAAAAAGCACTAGACCTTAAATTTTAATCCATGAATCCATACATAAAATAATGGGCCAGAGTAATGTCAAATTCCCCCGAACAGAGTGATTATTATTCACGGTCAGCGCTAGCGGCGAAGTTAGATATAACGCT
>Ga0075467_10004314_pt1 | contig 10589 bp, 10 predicted proteins | sample DEB08_DNA_9_FD_75067 | JGI IMG/M metagenome (GOLD analysis project Ga0075467, IMG submission 75067) | Aqueous microbial communities from the Delaware River and Bay under freshwater to marine salinity gradient to study organic matter... | ecosystem: Environmental > Aquatic > Marine > Coastal ...
GATGACGGCGAAATCAGCGAGAAAACCGCCGGCCCCTCGTTCAAGGATGATGACGAGGTCGAGGACGCGGAACCCGCTGATGGCGAAGATGATGAAGAAGCGGAACTGACCGAACGCCGGACCAAGCGGGTGGTCGAAGAGGAAGAGGAAGACAATACCCTTTCGCTCGCGCAGATGGAAGAAGCCCTGAAACCCGATGCGCTGGAAAAATTTGCGCTGATTACATCGGTATTCAAGAAATTCTCGAAATTGCAGACCACCAGACTGGAATCGCTGGCTGCCGGCAAGGACTTCCCGGCTGCTTCCGAGAAAAAATATCACGATTTGCGCGAAGAACTGACCGCTCTTGTCGAAAGCGTGCAATTTCACGCCAACAAGATCGAGTTTCTGGTCGACCAGCTTTACTCGTTCAACCGCCGTTTGACGACGCTGGGCGGACAGATGCTGCGTCTGGCCGAGCGGCACAAGGTGCCGCGTCGTGCTTTCCTGGAAAGCTATGTCGGCAACGAACTGGACGACGGATGGCTTGCCAGCATGGCCAAGACGGACAAGAAATGGGCCGCCTTCGTCGAAAAGGAAGCGGACGCCGTTGATCGCATCCGGTCCGAGATTTCCGACATCGCCAACGCCACCGGCACGTCGCTGGTCGAATTCCGCCGGATCGTCAACATGGTGCAAAAAGGCGAACGCGAAGCGCGCATCGCCAAGAAGGAAATGGTTGAGGCCAATCTTCGCCTCGTGATCTCGATTGCCAAGAAATATACCAATCGCGGGCTGCAGTTCCTCGACCTCATTCAGGAAGGCAATATCGGCCTGATGAAAGCGGTCGACAAGTTCGAATATCGCCGCGGCTACAAGTTCAGCACCTATGCCACTTGGTGGATTCGCCAGGCGATCACCCGATCCATTGCCGACCAGGCCCGGACCATCCGCATTCCGGTCCACATGATCGAGACGATCAACAAGCTGGTCCGCACGAGCCGGCAGTTCCTCCACGAACAGGGCCGCGAGCCGACTCCGGAAGAAATGGCCGAACGCCTCTCGATGCCGCTTGAAAAAGTGCGCAAGGTGATGAAGATTGCCAAGGAACCGATCAGCCTCGAAACGCCGATCGGCGACGAGGAAGATTCGCATCTCGGCGACTTCATCGAGGACAAGAATGCGATCATTCCGGTGGATGCCGCCATCCAGGCCAATCTGAAGGAAACCGTGACCCGCGTGCTGGCCAGCCTTACCCCTCGGGAAGAACGCGTGCTGCGCATGCGCTTCGGGATCGGCATGAACACCGATCACACGCTCGAAGAAGTCGGCCAGCAGTTCAGCGTGACCCGCGAACGCATCCGGCAGATTGAGGCCAAGGCACTCAGGAAACTGAAACACCCGAGCCGCAGTCGCAAGATGCGGAGCTTCCTGGATCAATAGTCGCGCTACGCTCCGGTCCACTTGCTATGGTTTGTAATTCCCTAACAGTCGGTAAACCGACTCTTTAGGTATCGCCCCTATACTGGTGTGCAAGCGAAGATGTTCAATGCATTTTCGCAACCATACTCGGGATATTGGAAACGCGATGTTAGGACAAAACGCTCAATTCGTGACACATCCAGGGTTTGCTGGACAGGTCAGCACACAGGGCAGCGATACGGCGCCCTATGTCCGCCTCATCGAAGAAGATTTTTCGACCCTGTCCGGTCCCGATATCGCCGATATTGCGCATTTTCTCTGCATTTTGCACGGGCGCCATCCTGGCGTGATTGACAATGCTGCAACAAAGACCGTCGACGATGCTGCACGGGATTGGCTGGTCCAGGCGACCGACGGCTTTGCCGCCGAACGCGCCTTTTTGACCAAGTTGACCGTGGCTGCCGGACCGATTTCCGGGGTCAGCATGGACGATCAGAGCAATGCCGCCGTACTGGGCCAACGCAAGGCGCTGGAGATGCTGTCCCAGTCCGACCGCAGTGGTTGCGCCATCGGTGCAGCGATCGCGCTAGTGGCAGACTGGCATTTCATCCGAAACATTCTGGAACTGATTGCCTTGCGGGTTGGCGTTGAAGCACGCTCGTCGATTCTGCCAACGGTCCGGGAAACTTCCGACCTCAACAGCCGCTTGGCACAAACACCCGCATTGGAGCGAGCCTTGAATTTTGGCGCGGAACAGTTGCTCAATCAGCATCGCGGGCTTTGGCAACTTCTGGAAGCCCGCCGAAACATGCGCCTTTCCCGCTAGACCATCTGTCCGGCCGCGCCAATCTTAACTAAATGATTAACTTGCCTGGAACGGGAGTTTTCCCTATCGCCTTTGCTTTGACGTTCACGGCAAGGAATAGAAAATCATGCGTTTTGACGGTACCCAGGACTATGTTGCAACCGATGATCTGAAGGTTGCTGTCAACGCCGCCATGACTCTCCGGCGTCCTCTCCTTGTCAAAGGGGAGCCCGGCACCGGCAAAACGGTTCTGGCCTATGAAATTGCCAAGGCAATGGGTACGCCGCTGATCGAGTGGAACGTGAAATCCACCACCAAGGCGCATCAGGGCCTGTACGAATATGACGCGGTTGCGCGTCTTCGCGACGGTCAGCTCGGCGATGAGCGGGTGCACGATATTTCCAACTATATCCGCAAGGGAAAGCTGTGGGAGGCATTTACCGCTCCCGAACTGCCCGTCCTGCTGATCGACGAAATCGACAAAGCGGATATCGAATTTCCGAATGACCTTTTGCAGGAACTCGACCGCATGGAATTCCATGTCTACGAGACCAAAGAGACGATCAAGGCAGCGGAACGGCCGATCGTGATCATCACCTCCAATAACGAAAAGGAATTGCCTGACGCGTTCCTGCGCCGCTGTTTCTTCCACTATATCAAATTCCCCGACCGGGAGACGATGCAGGAAATCATCAACGTCCATTTCCCGGATATCCAGAGCATATTGGTCAAGAAGGCGATGGACATCTTCTACGATGTCCGCGACGTTCCGGGCCTCAAGAAAAAACCGAGCACCAGCGAATTGCTCGACTGGCTGAAATTGATCCTCAACGAGGATATGCCGCTCGAAGTCCTGCAGTCGAAGGATAACACCAAGGCGATCCCGCCATTGCACGGCGCTCTGCTCAAGAATGAACAGGATGTGATGCTGTTCGAACGTCTGGCATTCATGGCGAAACGCGAAGCGCGCTAGGCAAAGGCACAAACGATGTTCTTCAACTTCATGGACGAACTCCGGGCGGCAGGCATCACGGCTTCGCTGAAGGAACATCTGGTCCTCCTCGAGGCCCTGGAAAAGGACGTCATCCGCCGCAATCCAGAGGAATTTTACTATCTCTCGCGCGCGACCTTCGTGAAGGATGAAGGCCTGCTCGATCGTTTCGACCAAGTTTTTTCCAAAGTATTCAAGGGTATCGAAACCAGTTACGGCTTGAACGAAGAGGAAATTCCGCTCGACTGGCTGAAAGCGGTCGCGGAGAAATATCTCTCCGAAGAGGAAATGGAGAAGATCAAGTCGCTCGGCAGCTGGGAGGAGATCATGGAGACGCTCAAGGAACGTCTCGCGGAGCAGCAGAAGCGGCACGAAGGCGGCAGCAAGTGGGTCGGCACCGGCGGTACCTCCCCTTACGGCAATTCGGGCTATAATCCCGAAGGAGTCCGGATCGGCGGCGAAGGCGGCCAGAAAAAGGCGATCAAGGTCTGGGACAAGCGCGAGTTTCAGAATCTCGACAATTCCAAGCTGCTGGGAACGCGCAACATCAAGGTCGCGCTCCGTCGTCTGCGCAAGTTTGCCCGCGAAGGCGCGGCCGACGAGCTCGATATCGACCGGACGATCAATGGCACCGCAAAGAAGGGCTGGCTGGATATTCACATGCGGGCCGAACGGCACAACGCGGTGAAATTATTGCTGTTCCTGGATGTCGGCGGCTCTATGGATCCGTTCATCAAGCTCTGCGAGGAACTGTTCAGCGCCGCCACCAGCGAGTTCAAGAATCTCGAATTTTTCTATTTCCATAACTGCCCCTATGAAGGCGTTTGGAAGGACAATCGCCGGCGTTTCTCGGAACGCACGAATACTTGGGATATCCTTCACAAATATGGTCCTGACTATAAGCTGATCTTCGTCGGGGATGCATCGATGAGCCCCTATGAAATCACCCACCCGGGCGGTTCGGTCGAACATTTCAATGAAGAAGCCGGGGTGACGTGGATGCACCGGCTGACCAACACCTATCCGGCAGCAGCCTGGCTCAATCCCGTTCCGGAAAAACAGTGGGGCTATTCACAAAGCGTCAAAATAATCCGCGAACTGATGAATGACCGTATGTATCCGCTGACCGTAGACGGCCTTAGCGATGCGATGAAACAACTCACCCGCAAACAGGGCTGATTGCTAGCCCTCAACCGCCAGCAGCGTCGTGCCGTCATATTTTTCGGCGGCCGGCTCGAAGATTTCCGACCGCTCAAAATGCAGGTCCTCGACACGAACATCCTTCAGACCCGACAGTTTGAACGTGCCGATCTTGATTTCCTTGGGTGGTTGCCCGTCTTTTTCGAGGGGCACCGCATCGACATACATCTCGTCGTGCCGCGTATAGAGAATATGCGGCGCCAGCTTGAAAATCGTGTTGTTATAGGTAGCAGCCACGCATTTTTTCAGCGCGACGCCTTCAAATATTTCTTTGCTCGGTAACATTCCTGCAAATTAGCAGATTCAAGGCCAATTGCAATAATTATGTTGCAGTGCAACATATCAATAGAGGAGGTGATCCTTCACGGCTTCGCTCCATGCCCGTTCGTCAGGCGTGGCGACGCTTTCCAGATCATCCGCGGTCGCAGAAGCATCCTCTATCCATTCCCTCAAGCGGGGTCCTCCGTTGATCACGTCGAACGCCAGCTTCTCTTCCTCATATTCATAAGGAAAGTCCCGCCACAGTTCATATCCGGGATAAAGTGTCCCGATCGCCTTCAGCGCCAGCGCCTGCAGCCGCCATGGGCGAAAGGCCTGGTGATCATAAGCCGGCCCCTCGGCGTGAATCTGGACGCCATTGCACAATTGGCCCTGATGCTTGTGAAAAGTCGGTTCGAACCAGATTTCCCGCAGCAGGCAGCCTTTCAGCCATTGCGGCGCCTGTCGCTGCATTTCCGCCATGACCGCCCGGGCATCAATATCCGGGGCGCCAAATAGCTCCAGCGGCCGGGTGGTGCCCCGTCCTTCGGACAACGTCGTTCCTTCCAGCATCACCGTTCCCGCATAGGCGCGGGCCATGTTGACGTTGGGCGCATTGGGACTGGGATTGATCCAGATGCGACCTTCCGGCCATCCGAAACCCGGCCCCTCCGGTTGCCACCCCTCCATCGGGATCACTCGGTAATCAACGTCGAGGCCCAAATGGCTGATCATCCATTGCCCCATTTCCGCCATCGTCAGCCCGTGCCGCATCGACATCGGACCCGCTCCGACAAAGCTTTCCCATCCTTCTTCCAGAAGCGTGCCTTCGACAGGCCGGCCCGCCGGATTGGGCCGATCCAGCACCCATACCGTCTTGCCATGCTCGGCGGCCGCTTCCAGTATGTATCGCAAGGTCGTTATGAATGTATATATCCGGCAACCCAGATCCTGCAGATCGATTAATATGACATCAAATGTTTCCATCGAATGGGCAGTCGGCCGCCTCACCTCGCCATAGAGGCTGAAAACCGGGATATTGTGAACCGGGTCGAGAAAATCCTCGGTTTCAATCATATTGTCCTGCTTGTCGCCACGTAGACCATGCTGGGGACCAAATGCGGCAGTCAGATTGATGCCATCAAGCGCCGACAGCGCGTCCAGACTGTGCACCAGAGAACGCGTTACCGAAGCAGGATGCGCAAGCAACGCAACCCGTTTGCCGGCCAAGGGTCGGCGCAACTCCGCATCTTCCATCAGCCTGTCTATTCCAAATTTCATCAACGTTCCGCCGCCTCCATTTTGAGCTTGAAGCAATCCTGATGGTGGAAATCCGGCCTACCTGCTGGATGCGCCAAAGCCCAGAGTGATTTCTGTCCGTTCTGCATTTCGATGACCGCAGACAGGCCGGCATTGAGCTCCTTGTGCGCCCAGATGTCGGGCAGTCCAAAACTTGCTTCCAGACCGACATGCGTGTCACTGAAGTCCATGAATATTTCCGGTGCTTGCGCCATTCCGAGCCTGGCCATTCCGTCGCGATAGCCGGTGAAACTGTAAGCAGCCCAGTTGCCCGAAGGAGAAAAGTTGAATTCGCAATAGCGCTCTTTTCCCGGCTCCTTCAGGAACAGTTCGAAGCAGCTATTTTGCCACAGATTATCCGCGCGCTCCGGCCGGCCAAGATTCCCCGGCAGTTTGACTTCTTCGACATTGCCGACGGCATGATATCGGAGCCAGATCGCTCCGGTACGGCTCATCGACCATTCGACCGATATCTGGTCGATCGCGGATGCCGGTGTCGATGGGTGGCATTGCAGGTTCAAACGCATATTGCGACTTTCGTGATCCCCATGTAACGCACCATCCCATGACCCAATATCAATCTGATCTGCTGCGTCTACTGAATGATCGCGGCTATATCCACCAGTTAACCGATGCCAAGGCATTAGATTCTCTCGCCACGAAAAGCATCATTCCCGGCTATATCGGATTTGATGTGACCGCGGACTCCCTCCATGTCGGCAATCTGGTCCAGATCATGCTGCTGCGCCGTCTGCAGCAGTCGGGACACAAGCCGATCGTCGTGATGGGAGGCGGAACCACAAAAGTGGGTGACCCTTCCGGCAAGGACGAGATGCGGAAATTGCTTGATGATGAAGGAATTGCTTCAAATTTTGCCAAAATCCGGGATAGTTTCGAGAATTTTCTGACCTTCGGCGATGGTCCCACTGATGCGATTATGGTCAATAATGACGATTGGTTGGGGCATCTCGAATATATTCCGTTCCTGCGGGACATTGGCCGTCATTTCACCATCAACCGCATGCTGACTTTCGATTCGGTCAAGCTCAGACTGGAGCGCGAACAACCGCTCACATTCCTGGAATTCAACTATATGATCCTGCAGGCATATGATTTTCTTGAGCTTTCTCGCCAATATGACTGCAAATTGCAACTGGGCGGGTCGGACCAGTGGGGCAATATTGTCAACGGGATTGAACTCGGCCGTCGGGTCGACGGGACCGAGCTGTTCGGTGTGACCACGCCCCTGATTACCAAGGCCGATGGTTCAAAAATGGGCAAATCTGTCGATGGCGCGATCTGGTTGAACGCTGACCGGCTCTCTCCCTATGATTACTGGCAATTCTGGCGCAATACCGACGACCGGGACGTCGGCAAGTTCATGCGCCTGTTCACCGATATTGATCTGGGCGAGATCGCACGACTGGAGTCTCTTCAGGGCTCCGAAATCAACGAGGCAAAGAAGATCCTAGCGGACGCAGCGACGGCAATGGCGCACGGGCAAACGGCTGCGCAGGACGCCGCAAAAACCGCGCAGCAGACATTCGAACAAGGGAGCGCAGGAGGCGATTTGCCCGCGCTCGAGATATCGGAGGCCCAGATTTCAATTCTTGATGCCCTGGTTGCAATCGGCTTTTGCGCATCGAAAGGCGAAGCCAAACGACTGGTCGCGGGCGGTGGCGCCCGGATTGATGATGAACCCGTCGCAGACGCCGGCGCGATGATTGAACTGGCCGACGTGGACAAGAAAATATCTGCGGGCAAGAAAAAGCACGGACTGCTTCGCAAAATTTAGTTTCATCTCCGATCCGTGCTGTTCGCGGCCGTTTACCATTTATTCTCAATCCATCTCTATGGTCCCGATGAACCATATTATGGAGTTCGTAGCACATGACGAGGGCATTGCCTGAGACAACAACCGATTTGCGCCGTGCAACGCGTTTTCCGGTCGATTTCGAAACCATTTGCGAAGTTCATCCTGATCAGGAAATCCGGGTACGCATTGCCAATGTTTCCGCACATGGCATGATGCTGGTCTACCCGATCGACATGGCAAAGGGAGACCGGTTGATCGTTCGCCTGCCCGTTGCCGGGCGCATCGAAGCCTTTCTTGTCTGGTCCCATCAGGGACGCCATGGCTTTGAATTCGAGCGCGTGATCCGCGAACCGGATTTCGTCGCGATGCTGGACGAAATCAACAGCCTGTAGCCATTATCCACTCCGCAGAAGACTGACACCCCAATCACGCTCGAACAGGTAAAGCGCAATCCGGGCTGCCTGCCCTCTTTCGCTGGCCAGTCCGCCATCGCGGTCGAGCAACAGGCGGGCATCATCGGTCGCCGGCCCGATCAGCTCGTTGACCTGCGCCGGGGTCGCAACCCGAAAACCCGCGTCACCCGACTGCCGCGTACCCAGCAATTCCCCGGCGCCGCGCAGGCGAAGATCTTCCTCCGCAATCCGAAAACCGTCATTGGTCTCGCGCATCAGCGTCAGGCGGGCGCGCGCCGTTTCGCTGAGCGTTCCGCCGCGAATTAGCAGGCAGTTGGATTTTACGCTTCCTCGCCCGACGCGTCCGCGGAGCTGGTGCAGCTGGGCGAGACCGAAGCGATCAGCCGCCTCGATGATCATCAGGCTGGCATTGGGCACGTCCACACCAACTTCGATCACCGTGGTTGCGACAAGAACCTTTATTTCATCGCGCTGGAAACGGCTCATGACCAGATCTTTTTCCGGTCCCTTCATCCGGCCATGCACCAGGCCGACCTGGTCGCCAAATCGTGCCTTGAGGCTGGCAGCCCGCTCCGCCGCCGCGGCCAGATCGCTCTTTTCGCTTTCGTCGATCAGGGGACAAACCCAGTAGGCCTGGCCACCTGCAGCCAAATGCCGAGCCAGACCTTCGATCACGTCCGGCAATCGCGCTTCGGAAATCACGCTGGTTTCTATGGCTTGCCGGCCCGGGGGAAGCTCGTCGATGCGAGAGACATCCATTTCACCATATTGGCTGAGCGTCAGCGTCCGCGGGATGGGTGTTGCGGTCATAGCCAGCAGATGGGGCGTCCGTTCGGCCTTCTGCGTCAGAAGGAGCCGCTGCGAAACGCCGAACTTATGCTGTTCGTCGATGACGACTAGGGCGAGATTCTTGTACCGGACATGTTCCTGAAAAATCGCATGGGTGCCGATCAATATATCGATTGATCCGTCCATCAGCCCCATCAGCGTCGCTTCCCGCACCTTGCCCTTGTCGCGACCGGTCAGGATAGCGATGTTGACCGGAAGGCCAGCCAGCAGTTTCTGTAACCCTTCAAAATGCTGCCGCGCCAGGATTTCGGTCGGCGCGAGGAATGCGCCCTGATATCCCGCTTCCACCGCCGACAGCAACGCCATCAGCGCGACCAGCGTCTTGCCGGAGCCAACATCACCCTGAAGCAAGCGCAGCATCGGGGCAACCTGCGCAAGATCGCCCTCTATTTCGGCGATGCAGCGTTTCTGGGCATCGGTCAGCTGGAAAGGGAGCTTCATCTGGTTGCGAAGCCTGCCGTCACCGTGAATGGGTATCCAGGTCTTGCTTCGGTTGCTGGCGCGCACCAGCATGAAGGCCAGCTGGTTGGCAAAAACCTCATCATAGGCAAGACGGTCGCTGCCACCTTCGCTCTGGCTTTGATGCAATGCGAAGATGCTATCCTTCCAGCTCTTCCAGCTTTTCGCCGCAAGCTGACTGGGCTCGATCCATTCCGGCAGCGACGGTGCCAGTGCCAGTGACTGTTCGATCAATTGCCGCATCCGCGCATTGCCAAGCCCGTCTGCCAATGGATAAATGGGTTCCAGCAGCGCGATAGCATCAGCCTGCCCCGGTTCGAGCACCTGGTCGGGATGGACGATCTGGAGTTCATCGCCATAGCGCTCCAGTTTGCCGGAAATGATCTTCGGCTCCCCGAGCGGCAGCAGTTTTTTCGGCCAGCCCGGGTTCCGTCCGAAAAAGGTCAGGCTGATATAATTGCCGGTCTTGTCCGTGGCATGCACGCGCAGCGGGCTTCGCGGGCCGCCGGTACGATAGTCAACCGGAGTCACCTCGATGATGATCGTCTCCCCGACATCGACTTCATCCAGCACATCGACGCGCTTCCGGTGCATCCAGTAGCTCGGTTGATGATAGAGCAAATCCTTGACCCGGGTCAGCCGCAGCTTCTCGAGCGGCTTGGCCAGCACCTTGCCGACGCCCTTGAGTGACTGGGTTTCACCAAATAATGGATTGAGTATCTCGGGGCGCATGTCTATCCGCCTTTATACCGTCGCTGGTACATTATGCCAGCCAAGTTGGAGCAATAGATATGGACCGCGAAACAAAGCTGAAACGGCTACAATTTCGCGCCTGGCATCGCGGAACCAGGGAGGCCGATTTCCTGATTGGTGGGTTTTTCGACCAATACGGGAAGGACTGGTCGGACTCTGAGCTGGACTGGTTCGACAGGCTGCTCGCCGAGGACGACGTGGATGTAATGGCTTGGGCGATTGGAACCCTGCCCGTTCCCCCCGATTTTTGCGGTCCGCAGATGGATGCCATGCAGCAACTCGACTATATTGACGCGACGAAATAATATCCCTGTCCCATATCCAGAAGCGATTTTGAGTGTCTTA
>Ga0075467_10004318_pt1 | contig 10584 bp, 10 predicted proteins | sample DEB08_DNA_9_FD_75067 | JGI IMG/M metagenome (GOLD analysis project Ga0075467, IMG submission 75067) | Aqueous microbial communities from the Delaware River and Bay under freshwater to marine salinity gradient to study organic matter... | ecosystem: Environmental > Aquatic > Marine > Coastal ...
AGATTTAAAGCAGCGTTTACGCGCTCGAGATTTGCGTATTACTCCCAATCGCTTGCAGTTGCTTACTGCGGTAGATGGGTTCGTAGGGGCCATTCCGCATACTAAATTACAGGCCGATTTGGCGTCAATGGATCGCGTAACCCTGTACCGAACTATTAATTCTTTGTTAGAAGGAGGCCTAATTCATCGCGCATCTGCCAACGAGCAGGAAACTTATTATGCCTTATGCGAGGACTCTTGCCAAGCCGATGCACACCAGCACCAACATATCCACTTTAAGTGCGATACTTGTGAAAAGATTTATTGTTTACCAATGCGGCAAGATTTGCATTTAAATACCGGCGCTTTTAAAGTAAGGACTTTTGAAATATTGGCGAGTGGACAGTGTGAGGCTTGTGCTTCGCTGGAAAAATAGCCTTTAAAAGTTTAAAGGGTTTTGTTTTATTAAATTTTGAATGTGTCTTTGCTGATAGGTTTGAGTATTAATATTTTCAATAATACCATCCATTTCTAAGGCCGACTCTTCCATTAATTGGAGCACTCGTTCAGCACTCATTTCATCATCAAATACTCCTTTTCGGTAAAATTGTAGGAGTCCTAATAAACGGGCTAAAGGCGCTCTTAAAACATGAGATTCGGTCCAGGCAATTTCCTTCAAAAGATCGTTTTGCTTTTCAATCGCTTCCAAATATTGTTTAAGCAGAGTGATATCTTCTTTAACGGCTAAATAGTGCGTTAACTCACCACGACCATTTAAAACTGGGGAAATATGTACTCTTTCCCAGTAAAGCTCTCCGTTTTTACGTTTATTACAGAAGACCCCTCGCCATTCTTTGTTTTGAGTGAGGGAGTTCCACATTTCTTGGTAGCTTTTTTTAGGTGTGTTTCCTGATTGCAGCACTCGTGGGTTTTTGCCTAAAAGTTCTTCTTTACTATAGCCGGTGGTTTTTATAACGGCAGGATTAACGTATTCGATTTGTGCGTTAAGATTGGTAATGACCATGCTTACGGGCGAATTTTCTACAGCTGTATTAAGGCGGAAAAGGCGGTCTTCATTTTGACGTTCTTTAGAAATGTCGTGCCAGCTAGCAAGGGTTAAATTTTCTTTTTTTGTTCCTATAGCACTCAGGTGAACATCCATCGTTACAGGTTTTCCCTCGGAATCGAGATGCACCCATTCGAAATTGATTTTTTTGCCTTGAGCAACTAACTTTTTATGCTCTTGAATTAGATCCGCAGACTTAAATCCGTTCGGTTGAAATTCAGGTGAAAGCTCTTCAATACTGTGACGTTTTAATTCGTCGATCGTGTATTTTAGCGCTGAGGCTGCACTTTTATTGCATTCTAAAATACCCTTGATTGGATGAAAAAGCATTAGGCCTAAAGGAGAGTTTTCAAAAAGGCTACGATATTTATCTTCATGTTCTTGCAACTGCAGAAAAGTTTGGTGTAACTCTGTTTCGTCGCTACTGCAGATGATTAAACCAATGAGTTTTCCCTTTTCATCATAATCGCCTTGAATCTTATGCGACAGGAGTAAACTTTTTCCTTCTTTTACAAAAGGGCTTTGCAGGGCTAAGGTTAGCTTGTCGGTAGATTTTTTAAGGACTAATTTTTTAATAAACTTTGCGAGGGCTGGTTTTAACTCCTCTTGCAAAGCAAGGCCTTTTTCGCCCTCTAAAAATTCGCTGTGGCTGAGACCTAAAACATCTTTTGATGAGCTACTTACATATTTAGCTTCCAGATTTAGATTCACCAGCCAAACAACGTCGCTAATATTAGAAGCCAGTCGGTTTAATTGAGCTTTACTTTCTTTTAATCTATTGGAAGCAATATTTTGAGCACATAAACTTAAAAGCAGTTCGGTTACTCGATTTAACAAGTACTTATCATTGTCTTTAAAACTGCGTCTGTTAATTTCACGATGCAGCATTATAAAGGCCACGACCTCTTTCCCCCTTATAACAGGAAAGTAGAGGAGGCTTTCTACATTGTTTTTTGATAACTCAAGCAGGTGTACGTCTTTTTCTTCAAGTAGGGAAATGCGATCTACTTTATAGTAATCCTTTTCAAGCCAATTAGTTTTTATGCGGCCGTCAGAGAAAATAAAACTATTTAGTATCGCCTCTTTATTGGCAACTAGAGAATCGTTTTTAAACCAAGAAGATATCTCTGGCCTGCCTTTTTGAAGATTTTGAATATCGATAATAAAGGCGGCGTCAGTTTCGCAATGTTCGCCTACTTTATTAATAATCAATTGCTGCTGAAAAGCAAAGTTTGCCTTAGGATTTTGGAGTAAGCCATTACTTAATTTAATAATGAAATCTTCTTCGGCCAAAAAGCGTTGGTTTTTGTGGCTTAATTCGATGCGTTCACTTATTTCGGGGAAGATGGACTGAGAGGCATGGGCATGTAATACTCCTCTAAAGCAAGCAGGTACACAGCTAACTTGCAGCCAAACTCTATCTTTACGGCTGGGATTGTAAATAGCGATAATCGCCTTTTCCAAGGGTCTGTTTTCTAGAATACATTTTAGAGCTGGTAGCTCTTCAAAAGGAATCTCTTCTCTATTTTCACTTTAAATGCGCCAAGAAATGTCAGAGCTATTAGAACCCACCACATTTCCCTCACGTCCATAAACAGACTGTGCCGTTTTATTCACAAAAAGGATATCACCCTTACGATCTTGTACAGAGGCTCCAATGGGTAGCTCTTTGAAAAACTTGATTCTATTCGGTGAAATTGACGAATATACCGAGGAAGGCAGATTTAATTGAATCTCATAGTCGCCATTTTCTGAGGCAATAAGCTCCTCCTTTAGTTCAAAGATATGGGTAGTGGCAAAACTATAGGGCGACGAATTACCGCTGTTTATGTGTGTCTTATATGCGGTACAGATTTCCTCGCAAAAAAGCTCAAATAGTGACATTCCCTTCTTTAGGGGCCAAAAATGCTCAACCAAACTGTCCCATTCTAAAATGGTCAGATCCGAATCGATGCGTATTTTTTGTGAATTTGTCATATTGACTCAGAAAGGCCTAAATTTTATGGGGAATTAACTAAAGCAGCTTATCGTAAAGTTAAAAATAAAAAGCATTGCCTCAATGCTTTCGGATGACATTGAGTAAAAAAGATTTTGGACAAGAGATTTATGACCATTAAAACCAGTAGTAATTCAACTATATTATCTCTTAATAAAGCTTCTATTAATTATTTTTAATAGCGGTTGTTAATATATAAAAAAAGAAAATAAGACGGATATTAACCCGCCTTTTCAGCAATTAATCAGCTTAGGTAATTTGTTAATCTACTTTTTATCATTTTTTGAAGCAACCTTTAGTAGTTTCAGGACTCTATGAAATAGTAGCTTGGCCAGCTTATTTCTATTCGTAGCAATGGAAAATTAATCTATTAATCTTATTAAACCAATTGAATATGAAATCATATAAACACTATTTAATACTCGTGTTGGCCTCAATTTCATTCGGGTCACTATTGGCTCAAAAAAGCACACAGGTAGAAATTCGCGGCAGGGTGACCGAGAGCCAAAGTGGCGAAACAATTCCCTTTGCCAATTTGGTTTTATTTACTCAGGGCGAGAAGAAGGTCTGCGCTGGTGCCGCAACTGATTTCGATGGCCTTTATAGTATTAAAATCGAAGCAAGCGGATATTATAGTTTGCATTGCACTTTCACAGGGTTGAGAAAAGTAATACTAGATAGTCTCCTCCTGGAACCAGGGAAGGTTTACCAACAAAACTTTACTCTGGATGAAGAAACTGAAATGTTGGAAGAAGTGGTATTGCTATACGAGATGCCATTAATTTCTCCAACAAAAACCAGTAAAGTAACTACCGCCGAAGATATTCAGAACATGGCTGTGCGCGATATTAGCTCTGTAGCGAGTCAGGCAGCTGGTGTAACTCAGGGAGCTAACGGAAGCATCAATGTTCGCGGTAGTAGAGGAGAGGGTACCGTTTATTTTATTGATGGTGTAAAAATGAAAGGTTCTGTTACCATACCACAATCTCGCGAAAATGCTGAGGTGCTTGGCCGTGAGGAATATGCCAGCATTAATGAAAATGTTTTTTTAAGCACCGAATTAAATCCTTTATCTACCTTTTCGAGTGATGTAGATGTGGCCTCCTATGCCAATGTAAGAAGGTATTTAACGGATGGCTATTTGCCGCCTTCAGATGCCGTGCGAACAGAGGAAATGCTAAACTACTTCTCCTACAGTCCCCTGAAAGTAGAAGAAGGAAAAACCTTTGCAATTAACCATCAGTTGGTCGAATGTCCGTGGCAAAAAGAGCATCAATTACTGCGGTTAAGTATCAATACTAAAAAGATCGATAATAGCGAATTAGCTCCTAGTAATTTGGTTTTTTTAATTGATGTTTCGGGCAGTATGAATAGCGAGGATAAACTACCGCTATTGCAAAAGTCCTTGCGTTTATTGGTAAATAATTTGCGTCCGCAAGATCATGTAGCGATAGTAGTTTATGCTTCAAATACCGGTGTCGTTTTAAAACCAACTTCGGGTGATGAAAAAGAAAATATTCATATCGCTATCAATCAATTAAAAGCGGGTGGTTCTACTGCTGGTGGCGCCGGTATTGAATTGGCGTATAAACTGGCGGAAGAGAATTTTAAGAAGGGTTATAATAACCGCGTAATATTAGCAACCGATGGCGATTTTAATGTGGGTGTATCTAGCGAAAGCGCTCTGAAAAAGTTGATAGAAAAGAAACGCGAAACAGGTATATTTTTAAGCATTTTAGGTTTTGGAACCGGTAATTACATGGATGCAAAAATGGAGGCGCTGGCCGATAATGGCAATGGTAATTATGCCTATATCGATAATATTTTGGAAGCCAAAAAAGTGTTGGTAGAGGAGATGGGCGCAACTTTACATGTAGTAGCTAAAGACACGAAACTGCAAATTGAGTTTAATCCTGCCGCAGTAGAATCTTACCGTTTAATTGGTTACGAAAACCGCATTTTGGCGGCAGAGGATTTTAATAATGATGCGAAAGATGCCGGCGATATTGGCGCAGGGCACTATGTTACGGCTCTGTACGAAATTGTGCCGCGTAACTTGGCTACTCAATCGCACCTAAATGTCGATGAATTAAAGTACCGTACTAAAGTCGAAATAAATCCCGCTTTCGCAGATGAGCTAGCCACTTTGAAGATCCGTCATAAAAAACCGGATGGGGAGCAGTCTAGCTTAGAAGAAAAAATAATTCTTAATCGAGTGGAGTCTTTAAACCCCGACTTAAGTTTTATGGCCGCGGTGGCGAGCTTTGGGATGCTTTTACGAGAATCGGAATTTAGCGGAACGGCAGATTATTCTCAGGTAATTGCCTGGGCAAAAGAGGGCTTAAAAGCTAAAAACATTGATTACCGCAGCGAGTTTATCAATTTGGTAGAATTAGCGCAAGAGCTCAAGAAGGCAAGTTGAAGTTGCTTCGCAAGCAAGTGGCCGAAGCCGTCCCTCACTCATTGTGATTAGGACGGCTTTGTCTTTATTTATCGGCTGGAAGATCCTTTAAAGGAGATTCCAAATTTTGCTTGTATTTGTAGATGTTTTCTAGACCAGCATTAGAGTTGATACTTACATTGAGATCGTTAATTAAGCCGTCTTCTAAGCTGTAAATCCAGCCGTGAATATGGGGGAATTCACCTTCTTCCCATTCTTCTTGAATAAAGGAAACCTTGGCTAAATTGCTAACTTGCTCTATAATATTGAGCTCCACATAACGGTCGAAGCGTTTGTTTTCATCGGCAATGCCATCTAGCTCGGCCTGGTTCATTTTGTACACATCTTTAATGTGCATTAACCAGTTGTCTAGAAAACCGTATTTATCATTACTCATGGCTGCTTTTACGCCGCCACAGCCATAGTGTCCGCAAACAATAATGTGCTTTACCTTTAAAACTTTAACCGCATAATTTACAACGCTCAGTAAATTGGAGTCGGTATGCACTACCATATTGGCAATATTGCGCTGCACGAAAATAGAACCCGGTAAGGCATTGGTAATTTCGGTGGCGGGCACGCGACTGTCGGAACAGCCAATCCATAAAAACTTAGGATGTTGCTCGGCCGCTAATTGATGGAAAAATTCGGGATTGTGCCTCAGGGTATTGTTTACCCAGCGCGAATTTCCCGTGAGGAGGTCTTTGTACTGATTTGGCATTTATAATATTTTAAAGACCACGAAACCCTTAAAGGGCGAGGGCGGCCTAGCTTGGTTTTCAAAAAGGCAATTTAAAGAACTTATTTGGGTAGCAAAGCGAATGGGAAGGAAAATCTGAGGCCTAATTTTACGCCGAAGGCACTTTAAGGTAAATAGCGATAATGCCCGATAATTTTAAAATCGAAAAGCATATCCTCCTTTACCAGACGAGAGCCAATATTATACATGATCAATGGTCTTATGCCAGCACCATTTTTTTCTGCCGGTACTATACCGATAGGCAAAATGTCTCTGCCTAAATTCCAGCAGACAATATCTCCCGGTAGCTAATCCTCGGCTTTTTCTGAAATTTTCAAGGAGGTATTTTGGCCTTTTAAAAAGTGCATCAAATTGGGTACTCTACTGTGGTCAGTATTGCTGTCGGGGTGCTTTAGTCCCCAGTTTTTTGGGTAAGAAACGAAATGGACTTCCATATTTTCATGCATTAATAACTGTAGATCTATCCCTAATTTTTGATAGGCGCGAATAATAAGATCGGTGCAAACGCCTTTGTGGACTGGTACATCGCCATTGGGGTAGGCTGTTGAGAAATAAGAGGGATCGTGTACTATCGCATCTTGCGCAAGCATAAACGCATCTTGGGCTAAGCGAGGGCCACTTATTTGAGTAAAAGTGCTTTGAGTGAGAAGAAGGAAGAAGAGACTTTGAAATAGTGCGCTTTTAGGTAGGACTATTTTTGTTTAACGCTTCAATGTGAAATGATCATCTACTCTTGCCAAACCGAATTCTAAAACCGTTATTCGAATTTCTTTTTTTTAATCGCCAAACTCACACTAAAATTTACACTAAGCAGAATTAAAGCCATTTGCAGGGATTCTCTTTTGGCGGATCGCATGGGAACGGCACTACTGTCGAAAACGGCAGCGCTGAGGTAAAAAGAAAGGTAGTAAGAGAGGGCGCTTAGGGTAAATACAATTAACATGTATTTTGGCTCCAGGCAGATGGATTTGATGCGATAGGCGGCTACGAAATAAAATGCAAAAGCCATTAACCCTAAGCCAGCGGCCTGCGCAATTCGGTTGTGAATAGGGAAATAACTGAGCCATGCGAAAAGTAAGAGCAAGGCGAAAAAAGTAAGCGCTAAAATGAGCCAGTTAATGAACTTTCCTTTTAAATCACCAGGCGTATTAAACCAAGCTAGGGCAAAAGAAAAAGAGAGCGCTAGTGTCATCCATAAGTCGCCAAAATGGGCAATGGCTAAACCTAAGAGAATTATTAAGGTCCCCCAAATCATGCTTTGTTTTTGTGGATTCATTTTTAGGCTTCTTTTAAGTAAAGAGGTAGCAAGTAGCGTTTGGTGTAAATAAGAACTAAACTAGTAATGGGAATGCCAATGAGGATACCCAAATTGCCCAAGGTGAAAGTCCAAAAACTTAAGCCCAACACCATAATTACTGGGTTTATGCCAATGTTTTTTTCCATGATGCGCGGAATTAGCAGGGCTTCTTCGATAATGCTAGCCAAGACAAAAACACCCGCAGAAATGGCGAAGAAAAATAGGAAGCTTTGAGCTTGTTCTACCGACAATACCACACAGCCCAAAGCAATGGGGATAAGCAGGAGGTAATGGAAGTAAGGGATATAAAGTAAAAGAAAAAGCGCGATTAATAGTAAGCTTATACCCGGCATATCCAGCAGAACAAAGGCGACAAGATAAAGCGGCATAAGCCAAAGAATAATTTTGGTGCGCAATCGGAAATAACGCAAAAAGCTTTGGTCGAAATCTTGCCAAAAGGCCTGACTACGTTCGGCCATGAAGCCTTTAAAATAACGCTCTTTTACTTTTTGAAAATAGGGCAACTGATAAAGAATGAGCACAAAATAAAGGAGGAAAGCCCCCCAAAGATAGAGGCTGCTAAAAGCGGGTCGGCTACTTTCTTCTTTGGTTTTACTTTTGGGAAGAAGCGCTTTTAACTTTTCGAAGCTTTCCCCTAAAGCGTCAAAATTTAAGGCGCTACTTCCGCTATCGGCGGGCGTATTGATGAGTTTCTGCAGATCGGTTTTTAAATCAGCACTCAGGTTTTCACTGGGGTAAATCAGTTGCAGATAGTCTTTAATTTTTTCGGCACCAGCGTCCAAATTATCTTGGTTTTCTACTAAAAGTACATCAATACTCTTGCTAAAACGCTGAAAGTCGCGATTGAGAAAAGCGCCTAAAAACACGGTGCTGCTTAGCATCAATAATGCTATTGAGGCAAGAAAGAGGCTAACGAGTAAATCCCAGTTTTTAATTCTCTTTTGAAGCTTTAAAAGAAAGGGCTGAAGGGCAAAGCCCATAAAAAGGGCGGCAAGAAAAGGAAGGAAAATTCCGTAGTAATACACTAGAATACCTAACGTAAGGCTAAAGCCGAGAATTTGGAAAAGGATGGTTTTGAGCTTGGGGTTGGCCAACATGAATGCAATAATATAAAGGCTAATTTAAGCATTTGAAAAGCTAAATACTGCAGATTAAGGTGAATGAAGCTCGATTTTAGACTGTAAATTACTCACGGTAGGTGGATAATAGAATAATGAGGATGAGCAAGGTGTAAATACTCCCTGCAATTATTCCACCTTTTGCAAGTTCTCGGCCCTTTAGTTTGGGGTTTTTCTTAATACGGCTTAGGCTAAAAAAACCAATAATTACGCCTAAGAGCGACATGGTTGGGATTAAACCTAATACTAAAGCAATAATGGCCCAAGGATCAGTTTTTTGCTCGGGATCTGTTTCTTTTGGCGCTCTTTTTTCTCTTTCCTTTATGTTTGGTAAATGAATAGGAGACGGACGGGATTCTTTCTGAGAAGTAGTCTTGTAATGGGCCTTTTTGCGAACTACCGAGAGGATTCGAGTAGGTTTTGTGGGAGGCTTAAGTTCAGCTAAGGCTTGCCTTTCTGTAAGAACAAAGTCCAGTGGAGTTAAGCTAATTTTTTTGGTGGGAATAAGACTCTCTTTTACCAGTGGCTGCGCCTTGTTGCTGCGAAATTTAAGGTGATAGCCCGTTCTATGCTGGCGCTTCTCAAGGCTGCAAGAACTCGCGATAAACAGCAAGCATAAAATAAAAAGGGAAAAATGGCGCTTCTGTTTCATGTCTCCATTTTGAATCTCCCTATTTAGCTCGCCTCTTTGGGTTCCTGCTTTTTACTAAGCTCCTTAATCCGTAAAATACTTCTTCGCATTTCTTGAAACCAAAGTAAAATAAGCAGCGGTAAAACAATAAAGCTTAAGCGATTGAAACTAGCGGCACTCATAAAATCGAGGTGTAGCAAATGCTGTACCCCACGGGTCATGCCGCAGGCATAACATTCTTGGTCGAGCAGAACTACGGAGAGACAGACAGACTCGCCGCTGTCAAAAAAATCAGCGGGCAATAGCAGTAAACCTATTGGTACTGCTATTAACCCGCCGATGTATAAGTAAAAAAGCAATTTATTTGCTTTCAAATGTTTTATAATTTTGGATTGTACCTTCCGCCTTTTGGTTTAAGATCACCAGTGATGATACGAATAAGGTCAATTAAAGCCCAGATTCCACATCCACCTCCGGTTAAAAGTTGAATAATACCAATAGTGGTATAACCTAGGTAAAAACGGTGAATACCAAGATAACCAACGAATAGTACTAATAATAAGGTAATTAATTGACTTTTAGTATTGGCAGCAGCATCCTCAGCGTCAGCGGCGTCAGCAATCTCATCAACCTTGTTTTCTTGAATAGTGCTAATAGTTTGCTCTTCTAAGGCTACAACATTTTGTGCGCTAAGTGCTTTTTCCTTTTTACTGAAAGTAGATACTTTAGCAACAATAGCCTCTTTGATTGAAACTTTTTCAATGCTTTCCACTGAGTTAGCAAAGAAAGTTTCTCCTTCAAAAGAACTTGGTTTAAGCTCATTAGAAAAAGCTGAAGTAGCGATCATTCCATTTGTGTTTAAACCTTTGTCCTTGTCACGTATAACAAGGTCCTTTTGGTGCACACGGTCTGCATTTCCTTGCCAATCAATATGATATCCAGCAGTGTGCACGCGCTTTTCAACGCTACAAGAAGCGCCAATAAAAATTAAGCCTAAGGCTAAAAATGAGAGTTTTTTGAATTGCTTCATCCGAAATAAGAATTGTTAATGGTTAAAATTAAGAACACAAATTATTTGCGATAATCTGTGCTTTTCTCGGGATGAAATGTATAATAATTATTGCAGCCAAGCAATAATAATTTGCGAATTAGCAAAATTTGACTCTTTTTTTGCTAAGTACATGACAAAAACGCTATGACATTGATACTAGATTGATATTCAGAGTTCAGCAGTACGCTGGCAATAAAGCTGAGTCCATATTTAAAAATAGTTTTG
>Ga0075467_10004324_pt1 | contig 10571 bp, 4 predicted proteins | sample DEB08_DNA_9_FD_75067 | JGI IMG/M metagenome (GOLD analysis project Ga0075467, IMG submission 75067) | Aqueous microbial communities from the Delaware River and Bay under freshwater to marine salinity gradient to study organic matter... | ecosystem: Environmental > Aquatic > Marine > Coastal ...
AAAAATCAAAAGAGTGTCTCCTCTTTCTTGGGGATATAAAGCGGTGAATCAACCTATGTTTTCAAGTGAAGCCATAAATGGTTATGACGCAGTTGCCTATTTTATAGTAGGTAAGGCTATGCTTGGCAATGAAGAATACTCATATAACTGGAAAAATGCAGATTGGTACTTTTCATCTTTTAAGAACAAAGAATTATTTATTGGAAATCCTGAAAAATATACTCCGCAATTTGGAGGTTACTGCTCCTTTGCCATAAGTAAGGGATTTACTGCCAATACTGACCCAAATTCTTTCGAAATTATTGATGATAAGCTTTATCTCTTTGCAGATGAGCAAATGAAAATGAATTGGAAAGAAAGCCAAGAAGAAAATTTGCAGAAATGTGAAGCAAACTGGAAGTAATACTGGCAAAATAAATGAAAGATAGCTATTAAAGTAGATACTCAACGGCTATTGAGTCTTGTAAAGCATATTTTTCGGAATATAAAACCGTGTGACTCTATTAAATTATATTGCAAAATAGACTGGACTTGCAACAAAAAAATGGACAATTAATTGCGAGTTTTAAGCAGCTACATTTCTGTTTCAAATTCGTTAATAGTTTTATATTCTAAAGTTGAGTGTATTCTTCTTTTATTGTACTAAGTTTCAATCCAAGAAAAGATTGATAATTCAGCTTGTGACCTATTATTGTACTTGTGTTTATAAACCCATTCCGTTTTTAAGCTTTTAAAAAATGATTCTTCTACAGCATTGTCCCAACAGCTTCCTTCACGACTCATACTTTGTATCACCAACCCTTCATAACTTTTAATGATATCCGTAAAAGTATAACTAGCATATTGAGAGTCTCTGTCAGAATGGAAGATAAGTTCATCTGCAATGACATTAGGTTTAACAGCCATATGCCATGTAGAAATAATGGTGTCTTCTTTGGTTAGATTATCACTCATAGACCAGTCAACTACTTTTCGATTGAATAAATCAATAATAATGGTTAAATACATCCAACCTTGGTTAGTTTCTATATAAGTGATATCTGACACTCATACTTGATTTGCTCTGAATACTTTAAAATTTTAATTTAAAATATTGGCAGCAATGGGGTATTTATGGTTGCTATCTGTGGTTATCTTAAAATTACGTTTTCTTCTAGCAAATAGATCATTTGCTTTCATCAGTCTAGCTACCGTCTGATCACTTTGTCATTTTTATACATAATGTTTAAAATTATGTAGCCATATTTCAGGACGGGTCACAGATGTGTATGGCATCATAGTGATACACTATTGTAAGCTACTGGAAGCACTACAACTTAGTAGAGATAATTTTCAATTGATGCTCAAACCTTTATACATCCATACAGCTCCATATTACTATTCTCAAGAAAATTAAACCGGCTAAAAACTCCGTATTACTCCATAACGTTCCAAATGACTACACTATAGCGTAGAACAAGTGGGACCACGCTTAAAGCCTTGATAATCGTAAGATTGTTGAGGTTTTTTTGTACTACTTAATAATATTTTGAGGTTAATTAGATTCACTCTTTTCTAAAAAACAATAAAATGTTTCTTATTTATGATTTTGATAAATTCATTAAACTAAGCTGTTAAATAAATAGCAATGCACATTTATTAGATTTAAGAGTTTTTAATCTATACATGAGCACTACATTTTTTTATTGACCCTTTATTAATGCTCATTTATAGAATAATTGTACCTTAACAGCTGATGTTTTTATAATAAAATGAAAAGTGTAATTCAATTTATTTATTTTGTTTGTTTAGTTGTGCCTGTGCTTTCTTTTGCTCAAGAGCTTCCGCCTATTCAGACTTTTACAGCGTCTGATTACAATGCAGAAAACCAAAACTGGGATATATCTCAAGCGGAAAATAAGTACATCTATATTGCCAACAATAAAGGATTGTTAGAGTTTAATGGAGCAAAATGGAAATTATATTCTTCTCCAAATGAAACCATAATGAGATCAGTGTTGGTTAAAAATGAACGAGTTTATACTGGTTGTTATATGGAGTTTGGTTATTGGGAATATGATGAATATAATGAATTAATATATACATCACTATCCAATAAAATTTATAAAGACCTTATTGAAGATGAACAATTTTGGAAGATTTTAGCCTATGATGATTTGATTCTTTTTCAATCTTTAAATAGAATTTACATCTATAACGTTACTGATTCAACCTTCAACTATATTGATTCAGAAACAATTATTAGAAAAATGTATATGATTAATAACATTGTATATTTTCAGAAGGAGTTCGATGGTATTTATAGCATTATTAATGGTAAAGCAAATTTGGTTACTAATCATGAAATAATTAAAACCAATGAAGTTGTTAATATATTTTTTCACGAGGAAAAATTACTAATTCAAACAAAGGAAAAAGGATTCTACGTGTTAACCGATTCGGGTTTAAATCAATGGAATATTTCAGCGAATAATATTTTAAACACTGTAACTGTATATAATAGTATTCAGTTATCAGACAAGAGTTTTGCACTTGGAACCATATCTAATGGAGTAATACATTTAACACAAGACGGAAATATAAATTATCAAATAAATCAGATAAAAGGATTATCAAACAATACAGTATTAGCTTTATTTGAAGATTATGATAAAAATATTTGGTTAGGTTTAGATAATGGAATCAATTGTGTGAATATTTCGTCACCATTTAAAATTTATAGTGATGATAGGGGTGAATTGGGAACTATTTATGCAAGTAAAATTTTTAAGAACAATCTTTACTTAGGAACAAATCAAGGCTTATTTGTCAAACCAATAAACTCAAATAATGAGTTTGAATTTGTAAATGGCACTAAAGGTCAAGTTTGGTGTTTGGTAATTTATGACAACACGTTGTTTTGTGGCCATAATTCTGGAACCTTTATAGTTAATGATAATAACGCAAGCTTAGTTTCGGATGTGCAAGGAACTTGGGATATAAAGCCAATAGATGAAAATAAGGACCTTTTGCTTCAAGGAAATTACGATGGATTGAATGTTTTAAAAAAAGAAAAGGGCAGTTGGGGCTTTAGAAATCATATAAATGGGTTTAATATTTCATCTAAATATTTTGAAAGATATAAGTCAAATCAGATTTTTGTAAGTCACGAATATAAGGGAGTCTTTAAATTAAACTTAGACAATGATTTTTACAACGTTTTAAATATTATCATAGATTCTTCTGTTTCAATAGGGGTCCACTCTAATTTAATCAAGTATAAGAACGAAATTCTATATTCTTATAAAGAAGGGATATTTAAATATGATGATAATCAAAGTTTTTTCAAATATGACAGCCTTTATAGTGATATGTTTCAAGGTCAAGAATTTACATCTGGTAAATTGATTCCGGATGATATTAATAGCCGTTTATGGAGTTTTTCTAACAATAGTATTAATTATATAGGTCCGGGTAAGTCAGCCAATATAGCATCAATTAATAGAATTGCTTTGCCAAAATCATTAAGGAAGGAGATGGAAGGCTATGAAAACATATCATTAGTAAGTGATAATAAATACTTAATTGGAACATCTACTGGATACATTAGTTTTGACATGGAAAGTATAGAAAATAAAAAACATGATATTTCAATTAATACAATAGCTATAAATCTAGGCAATAACTCTGTCAAAAAGATAAATAAAACAGATAATGGCATATTTGAGAACAAGGAAAACAATATAGAATTTGGATATAGTGTTCCAGAATTTGAGAAATATTTGGAAACGGAATATCAATTCCAGTTAGAAGGAATTTATGATAATTGGAGCAATTGGAGCAGTCAATCTAGCGAGTTATTCAAAAACCTTCCTTATGGTAACTATACGTTTAATGTTAGGGCAAGAGTAGGTAATAGTATAACAACTAATATAGCCTCCTATAGTTTTAATATTAAGAAACCTTGGTACCTATCGATTACAATGGTTTTTAGTTATGCCATGCTCTTTATTATGTTTTCTTTACTTATGCATAATATTTATAAGCGCTATTATACCATTCAGCGTCAAAAGCTAATACAAAAATCAGACAATGAGCTAGAGCTTAAAAAGCTGGAGAATAAGCAGCAACTAATGAGCTTTGAAAACCAAAGGCTTAAGCAAGCAATGGAAAGTAAAAATAGCGAACTTGCCATATCTACTATGAGTTTAATAAAGAAGAACGAGTTCTTAAGCACAATTAAAAAAGAGCTTACTCAAATTAATAATGAAGATGAAATTAAACCTATAATAAAATTAATTGACAAAAACTTAAACAATACAGATGACTGGAAACTCTTTGAGGAAGCCTTTAATAATGCTGATAAAGACTTTCTTAAAAAAATTAAATCAAAACACAAATCGTTAAGTCCAAATGATTTAAGATTATGTGCATATTTAAGACTTAATTTGTCTTCTAAAGAAATTGCTCCACTATTAAATATCTCACATCGTAGTGTTGAAGTAAAACGATATCGTTTGCGAAAAAAGATGGAGCTACAGCACGAAATAAGCCTAACAAACTATATTTTGGAATTATAACGTATTCAAAATTATTCATAATTACCTATACATCACCACAACAAACACAATTAGTTGTATATTAAGGATAAGCTTATTTGACCATATATAATTGCTTATTTCTCAATAATAACGTTCGTTTTTTGATGATTTGATATTTTTTTCATGCTTTACGTCATGATGTATATTTTTTGTAGTGGCCTTAAATCGTATTAAAGTAATAAGTATTTATAGATTTATCAAAATCAAAATTATACATATGAAAGGTCTTTTATCCACATTACTAATTGTTATAGGATTTAACTTAGCAAATGCGCAAGATTTGACAATTAAGGGAACTGTAGTAGATTCAGAAAGTCAATTTCCAATTCCTGGAGTTAACATAATTATTAAAAATACTAGTCAAGGAACAATTTCGGATTTTGATGGAAATTTTTCAATAATGAGCGTTCCGAGTGGGTCTGCATTAGTTTTTAGCTATGTAGGTTATTTAACTCAAGAAATAATTGTTTCAAATAGTGATGATCTACAAATTACAATGCTTCCAGATGTAGCTCAGCTTGATGAAATAGTAGTTATTGGTTATGGCACTCAAACTAAAAAAGAAATTACTGGTGCAGTAAGTATTGTATCTTCTGAAACCATTGAAAAACTTAAACCAACTAGAATTGAACAAGCGCTTCAAGGACAAGTAGCTGGTGTAAATATTACAACAAATTCAGGATCTCCAGGTGGAGGGTCAACCATAAGTATTAGAGGTGTATCAACTAATGGTGATAGTAGACCATTAATACTTGTTGATGGGAATGTTGTGGAAGACCTTAGCGTAATTAATCCTAATGACATCTCAAGTATGAATATACTAAAAGATGCCACTGCTGGTATTTATGGTGTTAGAGCCGCAAATGGAGTGATACTTATTACAACTAAAACAGGACGCAAAGAAATGCCACTAACAGTTGAGTATAGTGCCTATACAGGAATTCAGCAAACAACTCGAAAATTACCTGTATTAAATGCGACAGAGTATGCTTTAATAGTTAATGAAGCCTATGCCAATGGAGGTAGTACACCACCATTTACTAATATATCTGAATTAGGAGTAGGAACCAATTGGCAAGATGAGGCATTTCAAACAGCTTCTATTCAAAATCACAATATTTCGTTTAGAGGTGGTAAAGAAAAATCGTCATATTCTTATAGTGGATCGTTTTTAACACAGGACGGTATAGTTGGAGGGAACAAATCCAATTTTACACGTTTCACAAACAGTGCAAGCTATAATTTAGATTTTTTAGAAAATTTTAAATTTAAATCAGGACTTACCTTAACCAGACAAAATAGAAAAGCACTTCCAGAAAATAATTTAGGGTCTGTACTTTTTAATGCCTTAAATATGGCACCTAATATTCCTGTAAGAGATGCAAATGGTAATTTCTCATTAGCTGATGGATTAGGAGCTGAGGTTATAAATCCTTTGGCCCAAATTGCAAACACATATAATAGAGGTAAAGTGATGAAGCTTAATGGATTTGGTGGATTATCATATAATTTTTTAGATCATTTTACAGCGGAATCAAATATCCAATTTAATTATGCAGAAGTATCAAATTTTTCATTTGATCCGATTGATTATTATGGTGGAGGAAAGGTTTTTAATACGTTTACGAATAGTGTTTTTGAGGGTTTTGATATTTATAGAGACTATACGTTTGATGCCTTACTTAAATATGAAAACACATTTAGCGATGTACATAATATTACCGCCCTTATAGGAACTACGATTATTAAATCTACAGGAGTGTTTTCTGGAGCAGTAGGTCGAAATATAATTGATAATAATATAGCAAATGCAAGTGTAGAACAAGCTTCTGAACAAGAAGATATATTTGAAGAACGAGGCAGTAACCCTAAATATGATGCTAGGTTATTATCTTATTTTGCAAGATTGCAATACGATTATAAAGGTAAATATCTATTATCTGCTGTAATACGTAGAGATGGCTCTACCAGGTTTGGACCAGGTAACAAGTTCGGGTATTTTCCATCAGGATCTATTGGTTGGATAGTATCCGATGAAGATTTCATGAGTGAGAATAGTTTTTTTGATTTATTAAAGGTTAGAGCTTCATACGGAATTTTAGGTAATGATAGAATCGGAGATTATAGATTTGTATCATTATTAAATGGAGAAGGAACCTATTTTTTTGATGACATACAATATTTTGGAACGGCAAGTGGTCCAATATCAAACCCTTTAATTAAATGGGAAAAACAAAAAACATTGGACATAGGTTTAGATATACGGCTTTTTAATAGGAAGGTTGATATTACAACCGATTATTTTAACAGAAGAACAGAAGACTTATTAGTCTCGCCTCAAATATCTGGGCTTTTGGGTACAGGAGCGCCACCTTTTGTTAATGCAGGTGTGGTTGAAAACAAAGGATTTGAATTTGCAATTGGTTATTCAGATAATTTTAGCGATGATTTTAAATTCAGTGTCAGATATAATGTAACAGCCATAAAGAACGAGGTGGTTTCAGTAAGTGGAGATGGTGAATATCTTGAAGGTGGTTCTTTTGGGATATCGCAACCAGCCATTTCAAGAATGGAAGCTGGCTATCCAATGGGTTACTTTGTAGGTTACCAAACTGATGGGATTTTTCAAACACAAGAAGAAATAAATAATTCTGCGGTAACTGATTTAGCAGCTCAACCTGGAGATTTAAAGTTTGTAGATCAGAATGGAGATGGCGTTATCGATTTGGATGATAGAGTTAATCTTGGAAACCCCTTACCAGCGGCAACTATGGGCTTTAACTTGTCACTCGATTATAAGAACTGGGATTTTGCAGCTTATGCATTTGCATCTATTGGAAATGAAATAGTTCGTAATTACGAGCGTAATCAACAATTAGTAAACAAACCTAATTCATATTTAGATCGTTGGACTGGTCCAGGTACTAGCAATAGCTCACCAAGAGTTTCTATTGGCGCAACATCTAACACTGTGTTTTCTGATTTTTATGTAGAAGATGGTTCGTTTGTTCGCCTTCAAAATGCACAAATAGGTTACACGTTTTCAAATAATGATGACAATAATAAGAAGTTCCGAATATATATATCAGGAAGCAATTTATTCACATTAACTGAATATAGTGGTTATGATCCAACAGCTGGAACTGGAGCTCCAATTGGTGGAGGAATAGATCAAGGGTTTTACCCAACTGCTCGTACGGTTTTATTAGGTGTTAACGTAAAATTTTAATTAGTATTATGAAAAATTTAAAAACAATATTTAGTCTCTTTGCATTTATTATCGTGCTTTCCTGTAGTGATGATTTTGTATATGTAGATTCAGAGGATTTAAATTCTGAAGATTTTTTTAATTCAGAACAACAATATCAAGAAGCACTAGTTGCTGCTTATGATTATTTACAAACAACAGCGAAATTTTATCAATTTGCAGAAATTGCTTCAGATAACACCTTATGTGGAGGAGAAAGCGCAACTGATTCACCTTATATACAGCAAATTGACGATATGATTCATTCAGCTGTAGGTCAAGGTGATGGTGGATTAAGAACTATGTGGCAATGGATGTATGAAGCAGTGAACCGCTGTAATTATATTATGGAGTTTAAAGACAAGACGGATTTTGCTAATAAAACTAGTGTAATAGCGCAAACAAGATTTTTAAGGGCATATTATAATTTTATTTTAGTAAAATGGTGGGGAGACGTACCAATGTTAGTTGATAAACGTATTCAATTTGGTGAACAATTTGCTATCGATAGAACACCTAAATCTGAAGTTTATGACTTAATTGAAGCCGACTTAATTTTTGCTGCAGCAAACTTACCTTATATTCAGAGCCAGACTGGTAGGGCCACCAAAGGAGCAGCAGAAGCTTTGTTAGGGAAAGTGTATTTATATCAAGATAAATTTCCTGAAGCAGCTGCAGCACTAGAAAGTTTAATTAATAATGGACCACATAGATTATTAACATCTGAGGAATATCCTGAAATGTTTGAACGAGACAACGAAAATAATATAGAGTCAGTTTTTGAGGTGCAATATTCAGATATTGAGGGAGGATCTTTTGATTGTTTCCAATGTCTTGAAGGTAACTATTCAGTTTATTTTAATGGACCACGAGGATTTGTCGATTCTACTGGAAAATTTGATGCAGGATATAGTTTTAATGTACCAACTCAAGAAGTGGTAGATGCATTTGAAGCTGGAGATTTACGTTATGAAACTTCTATACTAGATATGGCACAATATATTATTGATAATCCAGGTTCGAGTTGGAGTGGCGCAGGGTATGAACAGACGGGTTATTTTAATAGAAAATACATAGCTCGAAAAGGTGATTTAAATATCGGGGACGCGGCACTTACAAATCCTGATAATTACCGAGCTATTAGATTTGCAGATGTTTTATTAATGGCTGCGGAAGCTTTAGCAGAAGAGGGTCAATTTCCCCAAGCAAGAATATATTTAAACATGGTGCGTAATAGAGCTCAGTTGCCTGATGTAGTTACATCTGGAGATAACCTAATTAATGATATTTATAAAGAACGACGTGTTGAATTAGTAGGAGAAGGTCATCGCTTCTTCGATCTTGTAAGAACAGGTAGAGCAGCTCAAGAAATTGATGGGTTTCAAGTAGGAAAGCATGAGCTTTTCCCAATACCTATTGAAGAAATTTTGTTGACAGGAAACCGATGGAATAATAATCCAGGATACTAAAAATAAAAATTATAACTATGAAAACATTAAAATATATATTCGGTTTATGTTTAGCATTGCTGGTTGTTTGGAACTGTAGTGATGACGAGAGTTTAAATTATCTAAATAATGTTGAAGCTCCTACAGAGGTTTCGGCGATATTTAATATAACTCCAGACAATTCAGGTTTGGTAACTATTACACCAAATGCGATAGGTGCAGTGTCTTATAATATAACCTCATTTGGTGATGACACAACCGAAACAGCTGTTTTAAAACAAGGAGAAAGCATAGAACGTATCTATGCCGAAGGAGAATATGATGGGAATGATTTAATTCCTTATGTAGTTGAGATTGAAGCTATTGGAATTACAGGTCTAAAAAGTATTGGTACTGCAAATCTTCTCGTTAGCTTTAGACCACCAGAGGATTTGGAAATCACTACATCAATTGCTCCTTCTAATCCATTTGTTTTAGAGGTATCTGCATCAGCAGATTTTGCAGCTTCATTTGTAGTGTTTTTTGATACATCTGATGTAGATGAAGAAGGAACACCTTTAGCATTAGATGGCACTGTCAGTTTTGAATATCCCAATGTTGGAGATTACACCATTAAAGTTGTCGCTTTAAGTGGAGGTGCTGAGTCAGCAGAATTGACCGAAGTTATAACAATCTCTTCACCAGTAGAATTGCCAATTGATTTTGAAATATTTGATTCAACTGTATTTCAAGGTTTCGGAGGGGCATCCAATGCTGTTATAGATAATCCTGACACAAATGGGAATGATTCAGCGAAAGTTGGACAAATAATAAAAGATGGTCCAGAAGTGTGGGCAGGAAATGTAATTACATTATCAGCGCCTATAGATTTTTCAGTAAAGAAAGTTGTTAAAATGAATGTTTGGTCACCAAGACCAGGTGGACAAATTTTATTAAAAGTTGAAAACCTTACTGATGGAGGTATTTTCTATGAATCTAGTACAACCACTGTTGGTAATAGCGCATGGGAAGAAGTATCGTTTGATTTAAGCGCTATTAATACAGCAAATACATATCAGAAAATAGTTCTATTTTTTGATTTTGGAACAGTAGGAAACGGAAGTAGTGATTGGACATTCTATATAGATAATATTAAACAAGCTTTTGCCGGAGTAGTGGTGTCACAAATGGTAGAAGATTTTGAAGGAGTAGCACCGGATTTTACGGTATTTGGAGATATTGCTCCAACAGTTGTTATTGCTAACCCAGATGTTTCTGGAGCTAATACAACTGCTAACGTAGCCCAGTTTACCAAAT
>Ga0075467_10004325_pt1 | contig 10569 bp, 5 predicted proteins | sample DEB08_DNA_9_FD_75067 | JGI IMG/M metagenome (GOLD analysis project Ga0075467, IMG submission 75067) | Aqueous microbial communities from the Delaware River and Bay under freshwater to marine salinity gradient to study organic matter... | ecosystem: Environmental > Aquatic > Marine > Coastal ...
ACCTGCGTTCTTCGGACAACGGGGCCTTTGGCATGAATACCCCGGCCTATGTTTGTGTAGATGATGTCCAGACCACCGACACCCCGGTGCGGGTGCGCGAACCAGCGTTACCCTGGGCCCCTGCAGTTTTCCCCAACCCCGCCAGCGATCAGGTATGGATCCGTTGGCCAGCAAAGGAACCCGGACTAGGTGAATTGAGCACGATGCAGGGGCAGTTGCTCCAGCGATACCAATTGCTGGCTGGCGACAACCTACTGGATATTTCCCGATTCCCGGCCGGTCTTTACGTGTTGTATTATCGCCAGGATGGACTTGCTGGGCATGTACTTATACGCAAGGAATAAAGGTTTTTAGGGGGAGGTTTTAATCTATCCGAGGCAGAGAAGAAGACCCCGTGGCTAAACCTTAAGCAGGCAGGCTTGTTTTATTTCTTTAGTAACTAAAATGCAAAACCATGAAAACAGAGCTCAAACCGACACCCGTTTCGGAACAGATAAACATAGGCATCAAGGCCAGTGATCGGGAACAAGTCATAAAAATCTTGCGCCAGTTGCTGGCGGATCAGCACGTGTTTTATATCAAATTGCGGAATTACCATTGGAATGTGGAGGGCATTCATTTCCAGCAGTTGCACGCTTTTTTTGCGGAGCAGTACACCGTCCTGGATGCTCAAATAGACGATATTGCCGAGCGCATCCGCAGCCTGGGCGACTACGCACCAGGATCGATGGCTGCCTTCCGAGAATTGAGCCGTCTCCAGGAAAGTGATGGCTTACAGGGCAATGCCACCCAGATGCTGCAAAATATCCTGGCCGACCACGAGTTGACCATTCAGGTCCTGCGTCACGATGTGGAAGCAACGATGGACGAGTACCATGATGCAGGTACCAGTGATTTCCTCACGGCCCTGATGGAAGCCCACGAAAAGATGGCCTGGATGGTTCGTGCTCACCTGAGGTAACTTGTTGCCCGAAAGCCTTCCTTGGGAGGGCTTTTTTTATGTTAAAATTTCAATAACCTTATTTAGACTAAATCAAAATAACTGATCAGTTGTTATATTTGCCCAAGCATTCAGAAAAACAATTGCGATGATTAATTTGAGTTTAGCGTTAGCCAAAGCAGTTTGTCAGCAAATTAGGACGGAAGAAATTGTCGATCCTTTTGCCGTGGCAATGCTAGTACCCCATGAGGACCTGATGAAAAAAGCGGGTTCGGCCATTGTCTTAGCCAGAGAAGAGCAGACCGGCTGGTTAGCCGAGTTATGGATTAAACCAGCGACAGCTGGTGTGGTAGGACAGCGCCTGACGGTGGTTAAAAATTGCCGCACCGAAAAGCTGGCGCACATTACCGCCAACTATTTTCGGTTGTACAGCAGTATCAACCAGGCCAACACCCATCCTGATTCGCTTTCATCTAATCTACGCTAACCATGGGAATGAAACAATCAGCAACAGCAATTGCCAGCGCCATTCGTTTTCCTTGTCCAGTAATAACGTTACAGGCCAAGGATGCCAAAAAGAAATGTTGTAAAAAATACAAAAAGGGAAAACGGTGCAAGCGTTGCCCAAAAGCATAAAGTTCAATTTACAACCGACAAGAAAAGAAAACCCCCTGACGAGTGAACTGGTCAGGGGGTTTTACATTGGCATTAAATTAAGCTAACGCCGTCAGCAGGTGTTGCTTATCCTATTGGAAAGGGCAAACGTAGCTGGAAGCTTTATTGGCTACGATGATCTTGTTGGAGTTGTGCAGAATGGTACACGTTCCAGCAGCAGCGTCGTAGGTAATACCATCAATTTCCGTCTTGATCGCATCGAAGAAAGAAGGAATATCTGGTGTGGTATCTTCAGCTTTGATGTTGCTGTTGGCCAACAATTCAATCTCGCTAACGACGAACTTGATGCCCATGTCGGTCATGCGGCGACCTTCCGCAATGAAGATCTCCTGACGCATCAGGTAAAGCAATTCAAGTGCTTCGTCGGCCGAACCAACCGCATCTACCATGGCATTCGTTACCGAAGTACCGCTCACCACAGGTACCGTAACGTCACCCATTTTACGATCGAGTACGAGGCCGGCACGCATCATCTCACCGGGGCCTGCGGCTACGGTTACACCTGAGTTATCAGGGCGCGTACCCGGGTTGCGTTGGGTGCGATCTTCCGCGCCGTCCGTAAAGGTAGCCGTTGGGCGTGTACCCACCAGGGCAATGATGTCCTTCATGATACCCTGGGCAGTAGCCAGTGCGCCGTCGGCAATTGCGGCTTCGCACTTGATCAAGTGAGCTTCCTCAATTTTCAACAGCGGAATATCAAGATCCCGGGTTGGGTTGGTACCATTGTACTTGGGGTCGAGGAAATCCAGACGGGGTAGGGGCTGCAAGTCGTCGAAACTACCGCGGTCATAGATCGCGTTTTGCATTTCGTTGTCAATGCGTGCACCATTTTGGCTATCAAACATACAGTAACGCAGAAACGCTGGATCGAGGCCAATGGCCTGGTCAGCAGCAGCAACAGCTCCAGCCTTATCGCCCAGGTAGTACAATGCGCGGGCACGACCTAAGATACAGCTGGCCTGGGTTTTAACATCCGTAGCTTTTGCTGCACCAGCCTGAAAGAATTGGGTTGCCAGGGTAAAGTGAGCGGAAGCTGGCTGTGCCGCGCCCAGTGGTTCAGCAGGCAAAGTGGTAAACAATTCGCCACCCAACAGGTAAGACAAACCAATGAAGAAGTTGAATTCCGCTTCCTGGTCAGCTGTGTAATCTGGGTCGCCAGGTCCGATAACTGCTAATCCGGTTTTCGCCAGTTCCCGCAGGCGGGCCAATTCGAATTGGACATCGTTGATATCCGCATCGGTAGACTGGATGTTAAGCACGTCCAAAAACTGGTTGAAGAACGTCTGGGTATTGTCATAATTGTCCGAAGCAATTTCGGCGAGGTGAACATACTCACCCTGAAGCTCTGCCAATTGGCGCTCCAAACCGGCGAGGGTGCGCGCAGCCGACTGCGTCGTACCCACAATGGCATCTTCGGTCAGGTTAGGGTTAACCGGGTCGAAGGTCGTTTCTGGATCTTCACAAGCAGTAAAAGCAATTGCCAATACGGCCAGCGACAAAGACCATTTCAATATATTTTTAAACATAATTATTGATTTAGGTTGTGAAAGGTGGTTTAGAAGCCAACTTTTACGTTAAACAAAAATTGCTTGGGAGCAGATTCCGTACCGAAGCCGAAACCACCTACCCCGAAGCCATTCTGTGCACTGATACCAGAACCCGTTACTTCCGGATCAAAGGAAGAAGATCCCGTTACGATAGGGTTACGCATGTTGAAACCTAAAGTAAGCCGCTTGATGGCAGAATCGCGCAGAGGCACGTTGTAAGAAAGGCCAATGTTGCGCACTTTGAAGAAGTTGGTTTCTTCCACCCAAACACCGGCCAGGTCAAAGAAGCTTTCGTTGGCAGCATTGTCTGGAATACGACCGGGGTCGTTGACGCCACCGAAATAACGCAGTACGTCATCCACCGCTACCCCAGAAGCACCATTTTGGAAGTCAGCACTGGCGAACAAGCTGAGGTTTTTCCACCGGAAATTCAGGCCGGTCGTACCGTAGCTGGTTGGGTTAGGGTTACCCAAAAACGCATTTTGCTCCACATCCACCAGGTTGCCTTCGGCATCAAAAGTGGGTTTTCCACCCCGCAGGTAACCGAGGGGCTGGCCAACTTTTACGAAAGAACCCAGAAAGGTGAAACCACCTACCACAAATTCTGGTGCACCACCTGCATCTACTACCAGGTTTTCGTTGGTCGTTAAAGAGGCATTGAGGGTCAGGTCGAAATCTTTGCTGCGGATAACATCCACGTAGCCCTGTAGTTCGATCCCCTTGTTGGTTACCGTACCTACGTTAGCTTCCTGGTTCAACTGACCAGAAGAAGGTGAACTTGGCGGGGTGAAAATGGCATCGTTGGTGGTGTTGTCATAGTAGGTGAAACCTACGCCGATACGTGCATCCAGGAAGCTGGCGTCAAAGCCTGCCTCGTAAGAATCCACAATCTCAGGGCCCAGGCTAGGGTTACCAGGGTTGCCGAAAGTATAGGCTACCAAACCATTGTAGGCGTCAGCTACAAACAATTTATCCCGTGCGAAAGGCGTGGGGAAGTTGGTGGCCTGGCCGAAATTGGCCCGTACACTGAAGCGGCTTACAATATCGCTGATAGCTGTGCCCTGCATGAAAGGCTCGTCGGTGAGGGAGTAAGATAAACCTACCCGGTAGATATTGACAAAGCCGATATCTTTACCGAAAGCAGAGTTTCCGTCCCAGCGAATAGCTGCATCCAGGAAGAGTTTGTTCTTATAACCCAGGTTCTCCTGTAAGTAGAAACCACCAAAAGCCGCAACCCGCAGGAAGTCCTGAACGGTCTGGGTGGCAGAGTTGCTAAACAAGAAGCTACCTTCCGTGACGTTAGTCGCCGTGAGCAGGTACTGCTCGTCTTGTTCGCGGAAAAACTGTCCACCAGCACCCGTGATGAAGGAGAAGTCGCCGGTCTCAAATTTGTACTGCAAACTCAGGTCCGTCGTCGTACTGATAAAGCTACGGGTTGCCGTAGTAACAGATCCCTGATCGGCAGTGCCCGGGGCAACCGCATCTTTGGAAATCAACAAGGCATTGGTCTGCACATCCCGCTGGCGAGAATTACGATCATCTAATCCTAAGACCAAACGGGCCGTGAATCCTTCAAAAGGCCGCCAGGTTAAAGTTTGAGAAGTCATGAAACGCCGAACTGATTCGGTGATGTCCGTCAGATCAGCCTGCAGATCCAGGCTTTGCTTCAAGCTATCCAAAGCGCCAGAGGTGTAGGCAGAAAGATCGCCAAAAGAACCACCTTCCGCGTTGCCGTAACGGGCAAAGCTCGTATTGGCGTTGTAGTCGCGGGTGAACCAGTTACTGGTAAAGGCAGCGGATGCTTCGTAGGTGAGTTTCTCAGAAATCTCGGAAGAAACACCCAGGCGCATACTTACGCGTTGCTGTTGGTTGATGGCATTGAAACCGTCGTCGTCATAGAAACTGCCAGAAAAGGTAACACCGGTTTTTTCGGTACCACCATCCACCGTGAAACGATGCTGCTGGATCAGGCCTTGCTTGAACACCAAATCAGCCGTTTCGGGGAAACGCAGGAAGTGTTCTTCGCCCTGCATGACACCCACGGTGCCGTCGTAGCCAAAAGTAGCCTTCTTGTTCTTGTTACCTTTCTTGGTAAAGATCTGTAAAACACCGTTGGCTGCATCCGCCCCATAAAGGGTAGTGGCCGCACCACCGCGGATGAATTCCACGCGATCAATAGCTTCGATCGGAATATCTGCCAGTGCCGAACTGTTGGCACCACCGGTACCTACGTTCAGGGCAGGACGAGAGTTCAGGTTATCCACCCGTACCCCGTCAATGATAATTACGGGTGTAGTTGTTGCGTTGGCAGAAATCGGTCCACGGTTACGGATCAAGGCAGCCGTACCTGGCTGACCAGAGGAAAGCCGCACCTGGGTGCCAGGAATCCGCGACTGCAGTACCTGATCCAGCTGGGTAATTGGCGCCAACTCCAATTGCTGGGAGGTGATGGCGTCTACGGTGGAGGTCAAACGCTTGCGTTCAATACCTACACCCTGGCCCGTTACCACGATCTCGTCGAAGGTAATACCAGATTGCATGGTTACGTCAAGGGTATTGGATACGCCGAGTGGCATTTCAACGGTATCGTAACCCGTGTAGCTGAAAACCAGGACTTTACCATCCTGGCCGACGTTAATAGAGTAAGTTCCATCGATGTCGGTAATCGTACCCGTTGAGGTACCTTTTACCAGGACGGTAGCTCCAATCAGGGCATCCCCCTGTTCGTCGACAACCGAACCAGTAATCGTCCGCTGCGCTAGCAGCGTCGCGAGGCTGACTAAAAGCAGCCCCAATACTAGTGAAAGTTTTTTCATGAAAAGGCATTTTTTAAGTGATAGTAGCGATCCTTAAGTCAGGTGATTACCCACTATCACCGTGGTGAAAAAAGACAAATTAACTAACGTTTGTTCGTGTGAAGAACAACATGTTTGCATAGTTCTTTACCTAGATATCGTTAAAGTACAACAAACCGCTGCTTTGACTAAACGACTTTAACAACTACTTTTGTTTAAATTTGTTTAATATTGATACGTCTTTATTTTTTTTGTCTGGCCTTTTTTTGCCCAGTTGCGAACCGTTAAGCACATCGAAGCGGAGGTAGTTCCAGGGGTAACCAGTCGTGCCTGCACTGACAGGTCAATTAAATGGTACCTGCTTTTTATAAATCTTCCTATCTTGGCAGGCATGAAAATTCTGCATACTTCGGATTGGCATTTAGGGCAAAAACTTTTGCAATTGGATCGACACGCCGAATTCGTACTGGCGTTGGACTGGTTGCTTACCACCGTGGAAAAAGAGGCGGTTGATGTGCTGTTGGTTGCTGGCGATATTTTTGATATTGGCAATCCCCCTAATCAGGCCCGTCAGTTGTACTACAATTTTCTTCGCCGGTTGTTGGCGTCTTCTTGCCGCCACATTATTATCACGGGCGGTAACCACGACTCTCCGGCTATGTTAAATGCGCCCCGGGAATTGCTGCAAGCCTTTAACATTCACGTGTTGGGCGCAGCAACGGACGATTTAGCTGACGAGTTGGTGGTGCTGCACAATGCGCAAGGGGAGCCCGAAATGGTTGTTGCTGCGGTGCCTTTCCTGCGCGACCGTGATCTGCGGATCAGCCGGGCGGGTGAAAACCAACAGGAACGTACCGACCGGCTTCAACAAGGGTTAATGGACCACTACCAGCGGTTGGCAGAATTGGCCCGCCCCTGGCAAGCCAGCCACATTCCGATCGTTGCAATGGGGCATTTATACGCCAAAGGAGCCGTAGCCGCCGACAAGCAAGACAATATCTACGTGGGTAACCGGGAGAACATGGAAGCCGGACAGTTCCCCAGCCTTTTTAGTTACGTGGCGCTGGGGCACATCCACCGGGCGCAGAAGGTCGGAGACACGGAACATGTACGCTACGCCGGGTCGCTGGTACCCCTTAGTTTTAGCGAGACCAAAGATGAAAAACTGGTAAATATCGTTCATTTCACCGGTGCTGCGATTACCCAAATTGAGGCCCTGCCAGTACCTACGTTTCGGCGCCTTAAAACCATTCAAGGTGATCTAGCCCACGTGCAGGCCAGCCTGGAGCGTTTTGCTGCCCGCGACCAGGAAGAATTGCCCCCCTGGGTAGAAGTTATTGTAGATACCCAAAGTTATCAACCCCAACTCGATCAGTTGCTGCGTGATTTTGTCACAAATATGCGATTGGAACTGGTGAAAATTCGGATCAACCGCCCCTTTGAAAGCCTAACGACCAGTGTGGCCGACACCCCTGATTTGGAATTTTTGGAAGTAGAGGAAGTGTTTCAAAAAAAATGTACCAGCCAGGGCGATTTAGACGAAGCGCAACTGGAAGAATTGCTGTTGACCTTTAAAGAATTACAAAACTGGCTGGTTGAGCGAATAGCATAATGAAGATACTCCGGATTCATATCAACAACCTCAACTCACTGCGCCAACAGCTGACCCTTGATTTTGAGAAACCGCCTTTGGTGCATGCGGGGATTTTCGCGATCACGGGTGATACCGGTGCGGGAAAAACGACGATCCTGGATGCGATCACCCTTGCGTTATACGGTCGGCTGGCCCGCAACAAGGAGGTCAAGGAAGTGCTCAGTTTCGGTGCTACCGAATGTCATGCCGAAGTAGAGTTTGAGGTGGGCGGTATTCGCTACCTGGCCAGTTGGCGGCTTTATCGCGCCCGCAACAAGCTGGATGGCAACCTCATTGGCCCCAAGCGGGAGCTCGGCCAATGGCACGAGGAAAGCCAGGGATTCATTCCTATTGCAGAAAAGATCAAGGAAGTTGATGACGCGGTGGAAGCCATTTCTAAGTTGGACTACCAGCGGTTTACCCGTTCCGTGTTGCTGTCGCAGGGCGAGTTTGCCGCCTTCCTGAAAGCAGATGAACGCGAGCGTTCGGATCTGCTGGAACGGATCACCGGTACAGATATATATACCCAATTGTCAGTAGCCGCTTACGATCGTTTTCGGCTGGAAAAACAGGCCTTGAACCAGCTCCAGGATCGGCTCGAACAGTTGGGCTTATTGGCTGGTGAATTGATCCAACCAGCGGAATTGACAGCGGTACGACTAGCCTGCCAGACCCAGGAAAAGAACCTCGAAGTGTTGCAGGCAAAAGTGCAACGCCTGGATCGCTGGGAAGAAGCCCAGGACAGAATAAACCTCCTCCAGCAAGAGCAAGCTCAACTGGACGAAGCACAAACGGCTTTTGCCTCCCAGTTAACCCGGTTGCAACGCTCGAAGTCCTTGCGTCCTTTTTCCGCCCAATTCGAACAACTAAGCACCTGGGGCAGGCAAGAACAGGAACTCTTGGCGATAGCGCAGCAACTGACGGAGCGCAAGCAGGAGATACTAAAGCAACAAGCAGCACTAACGCCACAACTGCAGGAACTGGAAACAACGTTGTTGGCCCTGAAAAATACCGCCAAAGCCAATGAGTCAATTTTTCGAACCGTTGATCGGCTTGATGAACAGTTCCAGGGACATCACCAACAACTGCTAACGCTGCAGCAAGAACAGCTTACCCATCAAGCTGAGCAGGCAAGTCTGCAGCAACGAAAAGACCAACTGTTTCAGCAAATCAACACCAATGAAGTAAGACTGGCAGAACTGGACCAGTGGCTACAGAAGCAAGCTGTCTTTGAGGGCCTGCCACAACAGTTGCCGCTCATTGAGCAGCAACGCGAGCAACTGCTTGAGCATTACCAGCACCGCCTCCGTCTCCAGCAAGAATACGACGAACTGCAACAAACATGGCTGGAAGTAACCCAGCGGGAAACGAAAATAGCCCATGCGCTAGAACAACAGCAAACTGTTTTACAGACACAACAAGCAGCGTTTGATCAGCTGCTGCCCAGCGATTTTGTCGCCGACGATCAGGCAATCCTGTCCAAAATGGGGGTGGCGATCCAGGAGCTTCAAGAAAAAAGACAGTTGCTGCAGCAGTTGTCTACCCTGGAAGAAGGTTATCGCCCACTACTGGCAGAGCAGCAGCAATTGGAAAATCGCCTCAGCGAGTTGCTAACTGCTCAGCAAACAAACAATAAGGCGTTGCTCAGTATGGTTGAACAACGGGAAGAATTCCAGCTTGAACTGGTTTACAAACGCACGATCTTTGAACAACAGCAAACTATCGCTAACTACGCTAAAGATCGGCAGCAATTGCAGCCCGGCGATCCTTGTCCACTTTGCTTGTCAAAGGAGCATCCATTTCATGAACATCCGGTGGCCCCCTTCGTAGACAAAGCCAGGCGTGAGTTCGCACGGGCAGAAACACACTACGCCCAACTCCTTGACCAGGAACGGAAGCTATTACAACGCGACACGGAGATTTACCAGGAGATCGAACTGCTGCTTGGCAATGACCTCCAATCCTTGAGCGGGCGGCTCCACGAACAAAGACAAAAATTGCTGCAATACGAGGAACAAATAGCTCGTATTTTACACCTGCCCGGTGAAACCTGGCAAGCAGAAAGTGGCACCTTATTGGTTAAACAATTGACTTTAATTGAAGAACAACTTGATCGCTGGCGACGCGTAAAAGGTGAATTGGAAAAGTTGTCGGAACAGATTGGAAAAACCACCGCAGTTATTGAGGAAATATCTCGCAAATCACTGACGGTCAGTGTTGAGATGGCGTCACTTAAACAACAACTTCAACGAGCTGACCAGGGACTGATGGCCAGCAAAGCTATTTTTGCTACCGCCCAAAAGAAATTGGAAACCCAAATTGTGCCACTTGGCTTTTCCTTTGACCTGGCGACGGCTCGTTCCACCTTCGAGCAATTGCGAACCATTGCGGCGACCTGGGTCACCAATACGGAAAAGCGGCAGCAATTGCAGCAAGATTTGTTGGTACTAAAAGCTGAAATAAAAGAAATTGCCAGACAGTTGGGCAAACAAGTGATCCGCACGGAAGAAGGGGATACTGCTTTAGCCACGCACAAAGAAAAGATGCAGGCTATTCGAAAAGAACGCCTGGCTTTATTCGGTGAACAATCCGTGCATGAAGTTCAGGAAGCCTTCCAGGACAAGTTGACGAAAAAAGAGCTGGCGTTGGAGCAAATCCGGGCGCAGTTACAATCATTGAATGAACAATCAGCAGCCCATAAACAAGCCGTTGAAGACAATGAAGCGGCGCAAAAAAAAGGGGCAAAGCACGCCAGTCGGTTGGCAAAAGAATTAGCTGGAGCCCTAAAAAACCTGGGCTTTGCTGCTGTAGAAGCAGCGCTTCAGGAGCAGTTGACCATGGCTGAGGAAGAAATGCTGGAGAAGCAGGCGCAAGCGCTCCGGGAGAAACAGGCAGAAATTACCCGTGCCCTTTTGGAAAGCGAAAGAGAAGAGAAAAAATACCGACCTACCGAATCCGAACAGGCAGCCCGGGACGCAG
>Ga0075467_10004326_pt1 | contig 10566 bp, 6 predicted proteins | sample DEB08_DNA_9_FD_75067 | JGI IMG/M metagenome (GOLD analysis project Ga0075467, IMG submission 75067) | Aqueous microbial communities from the Delaware River and Bay under freshwater to marine salinity gradient to study organic matter... | ecosystem: Environmental > Aquatic > Marine > Coastal ...
AGCCCGCTGTACCGCCAGGTTAAAGGCAGACCTGGTTTCCGCCAGGGCATCACTGCTGAGGTCTCGATCGTTTCCGGCAAAACCAGACCCCGGGCCAGTTGATAAATTCAATAAACTGGTCATCCCGCCCAGTGGACTGCCGCCACCAAACAGAAATCCCAACGGCGATCCGCCACCGCCAGCCTTCAATCCGTTCAGGTCAATCGGATTGCCATTGGCCACGTTGGAGCTGCCATTTTCACTTTTAACCTTGACGTTGAAAAGATAATTGTTGTAATTTTCTACGTGTAATATCACGTTGCCACCCTTGCGCACGGCAGGTTGGTTGAGGGAGACGCCATTTTGCAGATAATAAGTAGAATCGGTAAAAGCACTGTAATAGATGTGCAAGTCTTGCGCCACCACGACCTGGCAGCTGGCCGACACGAGAATCAAAAGGGTCGTAAACAAAAGATTGATGCGAATACGCGCAAGCAGGCTGGAGAATATTTTCATCGGTGAATCCTTAATTAGGTGTTAGGGATAAAAAGAGTAACTTTATTTGAGCTGATCAAATATACAATAACTACCGACAATGAACTCGAATACCTATGCTTATTCAGGCTTGATTTTGACGGTTTAAAATAAAAAACCTACATTTATTGGTCTAATCCAATGGAGAAGACCTTTTGAACCCTTCCTTAATTCCCTGTGCTATGAACCCTACACACTTCCTTGTCCTTTTCCTGATCCTCGGACTTTTTCAAAGTGCAACTGCCCAGAACCGCAGTTTCGGTACCTTGCCACTGGCCAAAAAACCGGGTGCTTCGCTGAGCAGCGGCCCTGGTGTCAACGATACGCCTGCTGCTCAAAAAGCACTGGCGGTGTACAACCGGCTGGTGCAGGCCCGTGGTGATTTCCGTTATCCTACCCCAACCTTTACCATGAGCAAGGCGGTGGGTAATGTCGCTTATATTGACTACGGCAAAATGGAAATTACCCTGGAAGAAAAAGCCGCTGGGGTATGCGCCAGCATGGGCCCCGAAGTGGAAGATGCGGCGCTGGCTTTTTTACTGGGTCACGAACTCACCCACTACTACGAGAAGCACGCCTGGCGGGAAGGTTTTGTAGCCGCCAACAAGGATCTGGCCATTGGGATGACCCTGGACAGCCTGGCTGATGATACCGCTAACGAAACCGAAGCGGATTACCTGGGTGGATTTCTCAGTTACTCCGCGGGCTATGGTCTTTTTGACCAAGGCGACAAATTGATTGGGAAACTTTATCAGGCTTACGGCATACCAGACATCATTCCCGGCTATCCCATCCTTGCCGACCGCGAAGCGTTGACCCACCGTTCGGCGGAGAAACTGGTTAGCCTGGTAGAAGTATTCGAGATGGCCAATATGCTCACTGCCCTTGGCCGGTACGAGGATGCCTACGAATACTACCGCTACGTGCTCATGCAGTACCAAAGCCGGGAGACTTACAACAATGTGGGGGTAACGGCCGTGTTGGACGCACTTCAGTATTTCAATCCGAGCGAATTGAAGTTTCGCTTCCCGCTTGAATTGGACCTCGAATCGTCTGCCAAAGGCAATGATGGTATGGCGAACAAACGCGAGGAAATCCTTCGGCAAGCTATTCTTCACTTCGACGCCGCCATCAGCCTGGATCCCAATTATGCACCTGCCTACCTCAACAAAGCTTGTGCTTATGCCCTTTTAAACGATGAGGTGCGCGCGCGCTTTTATGCAGAGATCGAGACCAAAGAGGCCGCCCTTGCGGGCCATTTCCCCAAGACCAGTATGGATGCCGATATCTTAATCGGTATCCTGGATTGGCGGGCCGGCAACGCTACCACGGCGGAAGCTGCCTTTGCTACCGCCGCCGGTTCGGGCAGTGCGCTGGGCGCACACAACCTACGGGTATTGCGCAACGAACCCCAACCCTCCGAAATTCCGCCATCCGCAGGGTTGCGCAGGGAGAAAATTGACGATAAAACTATTGCGGCGATTAGTGCCGACCCCCAATTCGTTCCCCGCAAGGATGTATCCGTGGGCCCCAATCTGATGTTCCGGCAAAACCCCACCGAAGGCCCCGGCTCCCAATTATTCATCAGTCAGAATCTGGTGAATGACGAAATTGTATTTTTACACCTGACCAATCCCGCTTACCAGGGCCCAACCGCACGGGGAATCAGCCTGGGCGATGACCGAACCACCGTAGTGGAAAAATATGGCGAACCCACCACGGCCGTGGAAACCCCGCGCGGACAAATTATGGTTTACAAAGCGATCTTATTCATCCTGGATGACCACGGTAAGGTGATTCGTTGGGGTAATTATTTGATCAGTTCATAATACTACGCTGCGGCAATTTAACCGTTTTACCTGCGCAAACAATGTGGAAAAAAATTCTTCGCCCCTATGCTTCGGTGGTTACCCTGGTGGTTTTTGTGATCATTGGCGTACTGTCGGTGATTCGCATCAATTTTCATTTTCTCGATCCCTTCAGCAACGGCATAAAAGACTACGATGTAACCGATATTGTGTTCTCTCGCTTTCGGAGCAAACAAGCGGTGATCGATGATCGTATTGTCATTGTCAACGTAGGGCAGGAGGGGCGCGCAACCCTGGCTGCTATGCTGGCGCGCATTGCCGCCGCAAAACCCAAAGCTGTTGGGGTGGATGTTTTTTTCTCAGAAAAAAAAGCAGGGCCAGCAGATTCTATGCTGCAGGCCGTCTTGAAGCGAACGGGTAATGTGGTCACTTCCTCTAAACTGATCAACTACCGGGAAGACCGGCAGGAATTTGATCCGGAAGCAGGCGTGGATACTTTTTTTAGCAATTATGTGCGGACAGGGTACGCCAATTTTCCGAGTGCAAATTCCAAGACTATCCGCTTCTTTAGCCCCACGGAAAATACGATCAAGGGCCCGGCTTACTCCTTTGCCGTACAAGTGGTTCGACAGTATGAGCCAGCTGCCGCTGAACAATTATTAGCACGGCGGAAAAGACTGGAGCGCATTCATTACACTTCCGACGAAAACAACTTTCTCCAGTTTGAATCCACTCAGATTTTGGATACCCAGATTGACCTGCGCCCGCTATTGGAGGATAAGATCGTGCTGCTGGGCTACAATGATCCTTACAATGAGGAATGCCCGATGCTGGACAAACACTACACCCCCCTTAACCAGCAGTATTCCGGACGCACCGAACCAGATATGTATGGCGTTGTCATTCATGCCAACATTATCCAAATGATGCTGGATCGCCAATACATCTTCACCATGCCGGGCTGGCTAAGTATCCTGCTGGCTCTGGTGTATTGTTACTTGAACATCTTGCTTTTGGAAGAAATTCACGAACGTTACCCCCGCTTGTATTACCCCATTATTCGGGTGTTACAGGTGCTGGAGTTTACCTTCCTCTTTTTTCTGTTATCAATCTTGTTTTACTACTTTCGGATAAAATGGGATTTCTCGGTTGGCATGTTGGCGCTGGCATTGTATTTTGATGTCGTGCTGAGCTATGAGTCGATTTTGAATAACCAACGCCCCTGGATTGAGAAATTGCCCAAATTATTCGACAAAGAGGAAGAAGAGTAACTTTTTCCTTCCTGCTCAAATTAACCATGGAAACCAAAACCTATTTGTTATGAAAACCCTTGGTCTGTTCATTTTCCTGCTATTGACCAGTCTCTTAATGGGACAAAACGAAGTCGTGGTGGTACACGCTATTGGCAAGGTCACCTACTTTGCTACGCCACAAAGCGCGGGGCAAATGGTCTATCCAGGTTTTCGGATGGCCTTGCCCGGTAGTTTGCGTTGCCAGACTGGGGGCCGCGTCAAATTGCTCTACAACCAGGAAACCTTCCTGATCGAAGATACCAAAATGCACCCGCTTAGTGAATTGGCACAATTGTCGAAAGGTGGTTCAAACCTGGGGTTTGCCAGTCGTTTTTGGTCATTTCTGACCGGCAGCATGAGCCAATCCCGAGACGAGAAGGCCCTGGAAGAAAACCACGAATACTTCATGGAAGAGGTCTATGCGGGAATAAAAGGATTTTCCCGTAAGACCTATCCTGTTAAAACCAGTCAGCTGTATACCGGTAGCCTGGGCACGGCGCCGGTTACCTTTCGGTGGTCAGACGAATCCGCCTGGCCGGTGCTTCGTTTTAGCCTGATCAATGATACCGGCAGTGAGGTGCTTTTTGCCCTGGTTCAGGAGGAGGCGTTTACCCTGGATCCTGCGCAATTAGCTTTGGTGCCAGGCAAAGCTTACCAATGGCAGGTCACGGCGGTGAACGGGGATGCTCCGATAGCCCAATCAGCGCCCATCGTGCTTACCTACGACCCCCTTGGCCATGAAAAGTTAATGGCCGATTTGTCGGCAATGGCAGAATACCAGGCGGCAGAACCGGTGGAACAACAATTGATGCAAGCCTACACCTTCGAAAAAGCAGGGTTCAATTACGAAGCGGCACGATGCTACGACCAGGCTGCGGCCAATGATCCCGACAATGTCCTGCTCCGCGATGCCCACGCCGCTTTTCTGTCGCGGATGGACTTGCTGGAAGCCGCAAAAAAAATACTGCAGCAGCCAGCGGAGAAGGAATAGATTTATACTGCGGGGATAAATTTGCGACAAGCAGCATATTTGTCCCCGCAGCATAAGTTCAGCAACAGTTGTCACCAGCTAAACTCATAAAACAAGGCCATACTCATGCGTAAGTTACTTTTGCTCCTACTGTTTGGTTTTTTCGGGTGGTGCGCCAGCGGACAATCCGAAGCCCGCTTTGCTTTTGTGCAAAGCCAGTACGGAGTAGCGAACTGGCAGCCTACCAAAGGGTATAAATATGAAGTCACACGGCGAATTTTCCAGGAGCTACTCCGCACCCGTGGGGATATCAGACAACAAGCGCCAACCCTGGTCATGAACAACGGGGAACAGTTTGTGGCCTGGATGGACGCCGGAGAAGTGGTTGTTGGCCTCGAAGAAAAGGCCTACGATGTGTGCGCCAGCATGGGGCCAGATTCGCTCAATGCCCTGGCGGCACTTTTGGCCCACGAAATCACCCATTATTACGAAAAGCACGATTGGAGCCGCAATTTTGTCAATGCCAATAAGACCCTGGATGCCGCCCGCAGAATCGAAATTATTAACGAAGGCATAAAACTGGAAACCCAGGCCGATTGTCTTGGCGGTTTTCTGGCTTTTTCGGCGGGGTACAATGTGTACAACCTGATGCCCCAGTTGCTGGAGCAACTCTATCGCGCTTATGGGTTGCCGGAAGTTTTGCCGGGGTATCCCGACTTGAAAGACCGCATTGAGGTAAGCCAGAACGCGATGGCACAACTACTCGACCTACAAACGGTCTTTCAAACCGCCCGTTTTTTAACACTTCTGGAAGACTACAACGCTGCCGCTACCTATTACCAACACATTTTGCAAACCTATCAAAGTCGGGAGATTTATAACAATGCGGGCGTAAATTACGCTTTGGCAGCCCTCGGCTATTTCAACGAAGCGGAAATGCCCTACGTGCTCCCCCTGGAGCTGGATCCCAATTCGCGTCTGGGTAATTTGAAAAACATCCAGACCGACCGCCTGGCGACGTGCCATGCCTTGCTCCGGCAGGCGGCCGAAAACTTCGATCGCGCCATCGGCCTGGATCCTTCCTACCTCCCTGCGTACCTGAATAAAGCCACGGTACATTTGTTGGTTGGAGAATGGGAAGATGCCGAATTTTGGTTGCACAAAGGCCAAAAGAAAAATGAGCACGCTGAACCCGATCCCAACTTCATGGTGCTGGAAGGCATCCTGGCGGCGCTGCAAAAGGACACGGCTCAGGCCCAACAACTGCTGACTGCCGCAAGTGTCAGCGGCAGCACGCTGGCCAGTATCAATTTAGCCGTTTTGGAACGGCGTTACCGCAAGCCCCTGGTTTACGACAAACAGATCAGTACCGAAGAACTGGACCAAACTACGCTGGATGCCTTTCTGGCGGCCCCCTCCGTGGACCAAGAAATCAAGGTGTCGAATGGCATTATTTGTGGGGTTAAAACCCTCGCCACTTCCAGTGTTTGGTTGCATTATGCCAATGATGGGCAATCGTATTGCGCCGTGCACTGGACCGCCCCAGGTAGCGAAGCCAGCACCCGGCAAGGCATTGGCCCCGGTGCCGCAGCGGCCAGGGTAGCGGAGGTTTACGGCCCGCCCCAACGGATAGTCGCCGAAACCAATGGCGTGATTTGGATTTACCAGGGTTACCAGTTGCTGTTCGCATTTGACCAGCAGGGACTGGTCCGGTCCTGGGGCACCTACCGACAATCTGATTTATAAAAACCACATACTATGACAAAGCAAATCTTATTCAGTTTACTTGCCCTCCTGCTCTATTTTGCGGGCCTGGCACAAACAGAAGCGCCACCAGCGATACTGGTATCGTCGGGGGGCAAACTCACTTACCGTACCCTGAATTCCAAAAAGCAACAAAAGCTCGTGGATGGGGCCGTCCTGAAAAACACCGGGACCATTCGACTCAAAAAACGCAGCAGTGCCCTCTTGCTCAGCAACGGCAACCTGGTGCAGGTCAGTACCAAAGGTAAGTATCCACTTACCGAGCTTTTCCCGCAGGGCCAGGATGAAACCCAGCGACTGAACTTTGATGTGACCTTCAGTGACTACCTCATGTCGGCCGTTTTGCTGGCCGCCGACTCTGGCAACTCCGGCGATGCCTGGAGTGGTATCCGCACCAGCACGGGCTCGGGAGATGGTTGGGGCGGCATTCGCACCAGCACGGGCTCGGGAGATGGTTGGGGCGGACAAGGCACCAAGATTTTCGCCATTCAACCCATGGGGAAAATCCTGCCTAAGGCTACCGTTTTCCGTTGGTCGCGCCCTGCTGGCAACCCGACGTATCGCCTACAACTGAAGGATGAAAACGGACAAGTGCTCCTGGAAACCAGCACCCGCGATACGGCTTTTACGGTAGACCTCTCCCAAGCTGTTTTTTCCGGAGCAGGAAGAATCGAATGGCAGGTGGCTGCGGAAGGAAGCGGTGGAGCGGTTTCTAATCCACTGCTCTTTGCGTTTGCGACGCCCGAAGATATTGCTGCGGCGCTGGCGCCGGCCAAGGCCGCTCCCACTTACGCCAACGCAACGCCAACCGTACAACAACTGATGGAAGCCACCGCCTTGGAGCGCAAAGACTTCTTTGACGCCGCGGCCCAGCGTTACCAGGATGTACAGCGTACGGATGCTCGCAGCGAAATGGTTCGCCTTATGCACGCCGCTTTCTGGTTGCGCCACGGGATGAAATCCATGGCTACGGCGGTATACAAAGGCTAACGGATTCAAGTATTAGAAAATGGAATAGCAGTCATCCCGAATTTTGGCACCGTCCAAAATTCGGGATTTTTTTTGGGCGGCAGTGGTTCTTCGTGCTTCAGCGCGAAGGAAAACCTAAATTGTCGTGGACTCCAGCCTACGATACGGTATTATGCGGCCTCCTGGCCGGAATTATTCCGTGGCCGGAGCGGGGGTCGGAAAGAATTAGCGGTGTTAGGGCTAACATAATTTGACCGCGCTGCGGTCATTTTTCAAGACCTCTGCCTTATGGGTACCTAACGCTGAGGCTGCCAGCATGGCAATGGGCTGTCCACGCTAAAGACGTGGCAGGCGTTCTCACAGAACTTCTTTTACCAGGGGCTTATGGTCCAGAGTCTGACGACCCTGGCAAAAATGTGTCGTCCCTCCGGGACTGGTTCAGCGCCAGCTATTTAGAAGGTTGTATTGGCTTGAGCAGCGCTTTGAATTTTCGCGTGTCGCGCAATCCATTCCAGGCAGGGTCTTGCTGGATGCGTGCGTAGTCGGTGAAGCCCTTGTCCAGTGCCAGCTGCAGGGCGGCCATTGCGGCCCGGTCTTCATTTTGGTGGGCTTGCAGGCTCGCCAGCAGGTAATAGATGCCGGGCGCCTCCTGGGCCAGCCGCTGGGCGTAGGCAATAGCTGAGGCTGCTTGCTCGAAGTGGTTTTCGGCCATTTCCAGGTCGGCGATTTCCAGAAAAGTTTCCCAGTCACTGCTGTCCTGTTCAATGACCGCCTGAAAGTACTGGCGGGCTTCCTGGTTTTGCCCCAAAGCTTTGCATACGTAGCCCAGGTTGTAGCGGATGTCCACTTTTTGGGGGGCTAAGTCCAGGTAGGCCACCCAGGCCTGCTTAGCCGCGGTCAGCGAATCCTCAAAATAATACGCTTCGCCCAGCCCCCGGTAGGTTTCGGCGTAGTCGGGGGCATATTCCAATGCTTTTTGGTAAGCTCTGATGGCGGTTTCCCATTGCTCCTCTGCTTTAAGTGTCGCCCCTAAATTGTGATAAGCCAGTGCGAAAGTACTGTCGTACTGCAGGGCCTTTTGGCAAGCCGCTCTTGCCAGATCAAGCTCCCCGACGTCCACGTAGCTGCCACAGAGGTTGGTTTGCGCCAACACCCAGGTAGGGGAGTAGGCGAGGGCTTTTTGGAATTCGGCAATGCTCCCCTGGTAATCACCCGTACGGCGCGCCAGCAGGCCCAGTTCGTTGTAGGCATACACGGCCGTGGGATCCAGGGCAATAACTTGCTGTTGAATGGCTTCGGCCTGGAGGTAGAGGTCTTCCCGCTGCTCGCGCTCCCCTTGCAGCCGGTAGTTGACGCCACTAAAGTACAAGGCTTTGTTTTTTAAATCCTGGTAGGAAAAATGAGACGCGCCCTGCAGTGCTGCCGCTTTGTTCAGGTATTCTGGATACTGCTCATAATGCGTATCCTGTGACCAGCGCCGGCGCAGTTCGGCGGGGTTGGCGGCGAGGTAATCATTGATGGCTTGTTGTGCTTCGTCTTGCAGGGATGCCGCAAGACTCCGGCGCATATCCTGGTAGTATGCCGCCACTGCCGGTTGGCCTTCCAGGGCCAGAAACAAGCTGTAGGCTGAACCTTCTTCCGGATACAACAAATGTTTTTGTGCCAAAGCCTTCTGAAATTGGTGGTACTTCAGTAAGATAAGGGAGTCACGGCCCATGGCCGCCGAGCGGGAGGTGGTGGCGAAACTGGCGAAACGGGCCTCGTCAGGGAGTTGCGTCCGTGCCTCCTGAAGTGCCGCCAACGTGAGGGCATCTACAGTGGCCACTTTCGTTCCTTTGTTGCCGAATACCAGCGGAATCTGGCTTTTGGGACTTACCGCCCTGGGAACCTCGTCTTCCAGGTAGCGCTGCAGCTCCAAAAGGGTCACACTGCCATCCTGATTGGCGTCCGCCAGGCCCATCAGTCCGTCCAGCAGGAAATAAGTGAACACGCCGTGCCCGCCGCCCCAGTGTGCACCTTCCATCGAGTACTCATTGGGCTGGCAGGAAAGCAGGCGGGCTTCGTTGGCAAATTGTTCCGCCAGCAATTGGGCCGTAGCCTGGGTGCCCTGGTTGTCGCTACCCGCCAGTTTTCCGGCATGGCAGGCATCGGTGATCAGTATGACCTGTACTTTTTTTCGGGTGCTCAAGGTTTGCAAAACCGATTGCAGGTAGAAGACCGGAAACGCACCGCCAGCCATATAGGTGGAGGCGGGCGCATCGTAGGTAAGCAGAAAGCCATAGTTGGCCATGGTCTGGGTTTCCATGTCACCGTGGCCGGAAAAATAGATAATGGCCGTGTCCCCTTCCTTGCTCTCTTCCATCAGCCAGGTCAGCGCGGCCGCCATTTGGCCCTGGGTGGCTTGTTCATTGGTCAACAATTTCAACTGGTTGTCGGGCAAGGATCCCCCCGCTTTGGATTGCAGAAAGGCCGCAAAGGCTGCCGCGTCGGCATGGGCGTACTGCAGGGGAGGAATGTGCTCGTTCTGGAATTTGGACACCCCAATCACCACCGCACGCTTTACGCCAGCCACCTGACCCATGGGCTTGAGCTGGCACTTCAGCACGGAGGGCATCAGCAACGCGAGTATTAAACTACAGAAAAAGAACAACGGTCGGTACCTGAACATGATCTTAAGGGATTTGGTGAACGGCTTCCTCAGTTTATTTGACCAGCACGCAAAAAGTGCACTGAATTTACAGCATAAAATAAAGTTAGCCAATTTTTAACCGTTTACCGCTAATTTCAAATCCTGGCGCGAGAAAAACAGTGCACCACCAAGTAATGAGCACTACTCATAGTAGTGAATAGCACAAGACAGTTTCAGGCTTTCGATATGATTTACCCCGCAGCGTCCGCAATGACGCTGAACCGGCAGGTTGAAGCGGTTGATCATTTGGTGAAATTTTCGGCATTGGTCAATTCTCTTACCAGCAAGTAAACCATCGTACAAGGATTGTGGTCGGCATAGTTTTCTCCCTCGTGGACTTGCGCCAGGCGTTTTTTTTAGGTGGTTAGGGACTTTTTGGGTTCTTGCCATGCTTCAAAGAGTTTTGAAAAGTCACCTAAATAGGGAATTGCACCGTAGCGCCCTTGCACATAATCGCTTTCGAAAGAACGGTCTTTTCGTACGGTGTTGCCGTGTTCTTGGGAGTCCAGCAGCGGGTACAACTCGGTAGCACCCTGCCGGTCTTTTTCGACAAAATAGATC
>Ga0075467_10004329_pt1 | contig 10561 bp, 5 predicted proteins | sample DEB08_DNA_9_FD_75067 | JGI IMG/M metagenome (GOLD analysis project Ga0075467, IMG submission 75067) | Aqueous microbial communities from the Delaware River and Bay under freshwater to marine salinity gradient to study organic matter... | ecosystem: Environmental > Aquatic > Marine > Coastal ...
AACTCCAAACTATTTTAAAAAATCTAATTTCTAACGCCCTGAAATTTACCGTTTCAGATGATTCTGTAAAAATTAACGTTATCGAAAAGGAAAATACGTTGGAAATACAGGTTCATGATTCGGGACGCGGTATTCATTCCCACGATTTACCCCATGTTTTTGACCGCTATTATCAATCAAAAACGCCAAAACCTATTAGTGAAGGAGGTACAGGTATTGGATTGGCCATTTGTAAAGAATATGCAAAATTACTTGGTGGTGATATTTCGGTACAGAGTAAATATGGAGAAAGTACTACATTTAGCATGTCAATACCCAAATTAGTTGCTAAAGATTCAATTGCTATTTCTGACACAATTGTAACTACTACAGACAAATTTAATAAAGATAAACCTACAGTTTCACTTTCCGAAAGAAATAATGATGTGCCCACTCTGTTATTAGTAGAGGATGATTTAGAAATGCAGGCGTATATTCAATTTACTTTGCAGGCTTATTATAACATTATTATTGCATGAAATGGCTATGAAGGGTTAAAGGTTTTAGAAACAAAGTCCAATCAGATTCAATTGATTATTTCGGATGTCATGATGCCCGTTATGGATGGCTATGAATTTTTGGAGACAGTTAAAAAAGATGAAAGGTTCGCTGCTATCCCAATCATTATGCTAACAGCATTAAGCGATACTAAGCACAAATTAAAAGGTTTGCGAATGGGCATTGATGACTATTTAACCAAACCCTTTGTGGAAGAAGAACTAATCGTGCGAATTGATAATTTAATCGCCAATGCAGAAGAAAAACAAGCATTCCAATTAACAAAAACGAATGCGGCAATTAGCGTTTCTGATGGAGGTATATTAAAAAAACAATTTAAGAATGAAAAAATATCCATCCAAGACTTAGAATGGTTACAGAATTTGGAAACAATCATTAAGGGAAATATTTCGGACAGCAGTTATACGGTAGACAAATTAGCAGTAGAAATAGCCATGAGTCGTTCATTGGTATATCGAAAGATAAAAGCTCTGACAGGATTAACACCCAATAGTTATATTAATCAGGCTCGATATGAACAAGCTCGATATTATCTGGAGACTAAAAAATTTGCTAATATTAAAACAATTGCCTACGAAGTTGGCTTCAAAGATGAAAAATATTTCGCTCGGAATCTCAAAAAACGATTTGGGAAGTATCCAAGTGAGTTTTTAAAGTAAAATCAATATCTGTCATGCATTGCAAAGCAAAAAGTTCCAATAGGAAAACCTATCGGAACGGCTGCTGAACAATAAAACTAACTAGGGTAAACAATTTATGAGTGTTTCCTAGTACACAGAGAGAAGCTAGACATTTCAACTAAACAAAAACTAATGACCGTATATGGAGTAAACTATAATGCCTATAATAATAAGTAATATAACTAGAGTAGTCAAAAGTAGCACTAAACTGCAATGTTATTGTCCATGATTGGTTAGATGATTATATAGAACATTAGACAATTGTGTATTTCTTTTGTAAACGGAGATAATGAGTTAGACAATTATGTATTCGAGGCAGTTATTTTGCTCTTTTTTACCTCTGAACTTAATGTCTAATTATTTGTCTTAAATATCCTTAGTAATAGAGCACATACCAAATTCCCATCCGTACCTCTTAATTTTCCGTTAAATCCAAGTTTAAGTAAACAATTATACCTAATTTTCGGGTTTATATATATAATTTGTTTCTAGTTATGAATGAAAAGTTCGACTAGATGATATTATCATATAAACCGTGAACGCTTGATTAATTGGAAAATGTAACACCAAATATAGGCCCACCATCAGTGGATACGCCACTTTTGAATAGACTACTCAAAGTCTTTGGTTATGGTATTGCCTTGATTATCGGTTTATTTTTACTCTTCTACTTTTTATTACAGATAAAATTCGTACAAAATATAGTCTTAAAAACGACGACTCGGTATGTGTCTAAAGAACTCAAAACGACGGTTACCTTTGACCATATTTCGGTCGATTTTTTTGATAAATTAGTTTTAGAAAATTTCTATGCAGCAGATTTTCACGGCGACACCTTACTCTACAGTGAAGCCCTCACAATTAATTTGAACACCAATATTTTTAAATTATTAAAAAAAGAATTAAAAATTGATGACTTAACGCTAGCTGGTGCTAAATTTTATATGCGTCGTTATCCGAATGAGCGTAAGGATGATTTTATGCAATTATTGGATAAGTTGGGTGGAAATAACAAAAAAGAGGAAGATGAAGTTAAAAAATCGGGTGGAAAACCTTTTTTCTTGGATGTAGATGCGTTGTACTTACGAGATGTCGAGTTTATCAAAGATGACAGTGTTGGTGGCGAAGAATTGCGCATTTTCTTGGCTAGAGGCGACATTTTTGTGGATAGTTTGAATTTGACAGAACGAATTATAATCGCCAAAAGAATTCGATTGTCTCAGCCCTATGTTACGCTGATTAATTTCCCTAAGAATCCATTACCAGCCTTACCCATAGATACAACAATCAACCTATCTCTTACAGGAAATGCCGAAAAAACAGCTCCATCGACTAGTAAAAAATGGTTCGTCAATATGGTCGATTTTGGGCTAAGTGATGGGACATTTATCCATCATAATTATCGCAATGCGCCTGTTAAAACGACTAGGGCTGACCAAATTGATTACAGTCATTTAAATGTTTATGACATCAATATTTTAGCGGCTGATTTTACGATTCAAGATTGGGTTTTCAAGGGCGAATCAAAACAACTCTCCCTTAAGGAAGGCTCTGGTTTTGTCTTGGATAATCTATCTGCCAAAGATGCAACCATTTCCCCTAGAAAAATAGCACTAAATGGCATGTCTTTAGTAACGCCTTATTCTAAATTAGGGGATACGCTAGTCATGAAATTTAGAAAATATCCCGATTTCAGAGATTATGTAAATCGGGTAAATATGGATGGGCAATTTGACAATGCTCATATTGCCATACGAGATATTATAGCATTTGCTCCCGAATTGGAAAGCAACACTTTTTTTGCGCAAAACAAAAAAGAAACGATTTATATAGATGGTAATTTAAAAGGAAAAGTCAATAACCTCAAAGGAAGAGACTTAAACCTTAGATTAGGTCGAAGTATGCGGCTAAAAGGAAATTTTAATTCTAGAAATCTTACCCAAAGTGATGAGACTTTTTTGAGTTTAAAATTAGACCATTTATATACCGATATGAAGACCTTACGGCAATTGATTCCAAATTTCACGGCACCTGTCAACTTTGACAAATTAGGAAACCTGAGTTTTACTGGTAGATTTGACGGTTTCTTCAACGATTTTGTAACCGACGGAAATCTACAAACAGATTTAGGCATTGCGGCGATGGATATGAAACTCAATTCCAAAACAGGTAGAGCACAGGCTCAATATTCAGGGCAATTATCCTTAACAGATTTTGATTTAGCCCGCTGGACGGATAATCCTGATTTTGGTTTGGTAACGGTTAGTTCAAGGGTTTATGATGGCATCGGTTTAACTAAAAATACAGCTTCTGCCAAATTAAAAGCGTCTATCGATTATTTCGCTTTTAAAGGCTATGACTATAAAAATCTAAATATTGAAGGAGATATTAATAAAAATCTATTTATTGGAGACTTTGGAATCCATGATGATAATATAGATTTCTTATTTGATGGGACGATTAATTTTGAAGAAAGTATTCCTGTTTTTGATTTTAATGTAGATATCAATCGAGTAGATTTAAAAAATCTAAACTTGATGAAAGAAGATTTTATCCTAGCAGGGGATGTTGACTTAAAAATTAGAGGCAATAATGTCAACGATTTATTAGGAAGAGCCACCCTCTATGAATTCACCCTTCTAAAAGACAAGAAAGAGACTTATCAAATAGATTCCCTAAAATTCACCTCCGCCATCACTTCTGGTAGAAAAAAAGCTTGGCGAGCTAAATCTGAATTATTTAAAGCAGACTTAGTTGGAGACTTTGAAATCACGACTATAGGAGAAGCGCTTTTGCAACATTTTGAAAAAAATTTTACAGGCTATGCCAACCGATTCAATATTCATAGCAAGCAAGACACAACCGTAACGACTAATGAATTTGATTTTAAATTAGATATTTTTGATACCAAAAATTTCACCTATTTATTAGATAAAAACTTAGACACCCTCAAAAATGTTAAACTAAATACTTACTTTGATTTGGCTAAAGATACTTTATTAGTAGACTTAGAAGTACCCAGTTTCAAGTTTGGTAATGTTACGACCCAAAAAATAAAATTAGTGACTGGCGGTGGGGAAAAAGAGGGAAAAGTAGATTTCTCGGTTCAGAATAGTAAAATCGGCAATCTAAAATTCGATTACGTTTCTTTCCTCTCCTATATAGAAAATGATTCGGCAACTTTTAATTTGAATGCGGCAGATGTGACCCATGAACTCGATAAATTAAACTTGGAAGGAAAATTTGCTTTAGCAGGGGAACAATTCAACATTGCTTTACTACCAACTAATTTAGTAATTCTCAATAAAGTCTGGAATATCGAGCCTGATAATTATTTACAAATTGGTAAAGATTTTATCCAAACTCAAAATTTTCAAATTTCGGAAGGCAATCGAAAAGTTGCGATCAATAGTCTATTAGATAAAGGGCTTGCTTTAGAAGTAGAAGGATTTAATGCTAGTTATATTGATACTTTATGGGATTTTGATAAACTCGATTTTGAAGGAAGATATAGACTAGACTTAAGTGTAGAAGACTTATTCGACTTAGAAGATATTCGCCTTAATTTAGTAGCAGATACCTTTAATATTAATTGGGACAATTATGGCGAATTAGCCCTAATCGCAACTGCTCCAAATATTAAAAGTCCTGTAGAAGTTAGATTAACGACTCGCAATGGCGAACGCCAAATGGCATTAACTGGTTTTTATAATCCGCCAGGCATTGATATTCAACCAGTAAAATTGGAAACAAGTCCAAATTACCTAGACATAAACGTAGACATCAATAAATATCCACTCCATTTAGCTGAGTATTTTGTCCGTAGTGGTATCTCTGGTACTTATGGTAATATTGATGGAGACTTAGCGCTAAATGGCTTATTATCCGACCCTAATTTAGACGGAAACCTACGAATATATGAAGGCGGCACTTTATTGGAATATACCAATACCAAATACATTATTAAAGACGAAAGGGTCAAAATGAATAATGATTGGTTATTGGATGCATCTGGTGGCACTATATATGACGAAGATGGAAATGCAGCTACTATAAAAGGCGGAATTACGCATCAATTTTTTAATAAATTAGCCTTAGATTGTCGAGTATTATCCGACCATTTTACGGTCATTAATACCACCAAAGCGAATAATGAAGTCTATTACGGCAAAGGAATTGGCAAAGGAGATATTTACTTCTCTGGTAATTTTGACCGCACCAATATTGACATCAAAGCGACGACGGCAAGAGGTACTAGAGTATCTATTCCAGTAACAGGAGAAAGCACTGTAGAAGAAGCAAGTTTTATTCGTTATGAAAAAGAAGATACGGTTCAAGTAGCGGAAGTCGTAGAAGAACAACCGACCACTACCAATGAAATTAAAGGCATCAACCTGCACATGGAATTAGAAATGACCGATGCTGCGGAGGTCTTATTAATTTTTGATGAGCAAGCAGGAGATATTATGAAGGGAACAGGTAACGGTAGTGTCAAAATGGATATGAATAGAAGTGGAGATATTACAATGTATGGCAATTACGAAATTGACCAAGGGGAATATCTTTTCACTTTATTAAATGTGGTCAATAAACCGTTTGTTGTCAAAAGAGGTGGTACCATAAATTGGACAGGAAATCCATATAATGCCATCATTAATATAGATGCAGAATATAAAGCATTAAGTACCGCTCCCTATAACTTTATTTTGGAATATCTCAATGACGAAGAGACCAAATCAGAAGCTAGAAAGTCAACCGCAGTAGATTTAACGATGGGCTTAACAGGACAATTATTAAAGCCAAATATATCCTTCAGTTTAGATTTTCCAAATTTGACGGGAGAGATAAAAAATTATACGGATAATAAAATTAGGTCCATCGAATTAGATGATAATGAATTAAATACGCAGGTTTTAGGGCTCATTTTATTTGGTAGTTTTTTACCATCCAATCAAGGGACACTTTTTGCGGGTCGTCAATCCCAACTAGCCATCAATACCCTGAGTGAATTATTATCTAATCAATTATCGATTTACTTAAGAGAAATATTCTCCCAAGGACTTTCCAAGAGTAATTTCTTGGTGCTAGAAGATTTTGATGTCAATTATAATCAATACGATGCAGCGACGATAGACAATCCAAATAATCTAGCAACAGGGCATGAATTTTCCATTAATCCAAAACTTCGACTCAAAGACCGTTGGGTGGTTAATATTGCTGGTAAGGCAAATTTAGGGGGCGGTTACGTGGTCAATAATAGTGGCGAAGCCTTGGTTACAGGAGATTTTATCATTGAATATGAATTAACTAAAGACCGGCGCTTAAAAGTTCGTGGTTATTATAAAAATGAACCCGAAATATTTGGCGGGCGTCGAAATAACACAGGCGTTGGGCTTTCTTTCCGAAAAGAATTTAATGACTTTGATGAATTGTTTTCTTTTATGAAGCGAGGTGGAAAAACTGCGGCTAAATCAACTACGCTTAAAAAAGAAGATGATTTGGGGAATTGAGTACAGTAGGCAGTAGGCAGTTTGCAGTCAGCAGTAGTACAGTAGGCAGTAGGCAGTTTGCAGTCAGCAGTAGTACAGTTTTTAGTAGGCAGTTTTACCTACTGGAAGTTTTATTTTTTTACACCAAATTTTTGCGGATTCTTCATCATATTTCCAATTAGATTACCAACCTCTAAGGATAATGCATGTAAATGCAAATATTTTGGTCTTTCTAAATATTTACAAGCATAAGCAAAAGCTAACCATACTTGAGTTTCTGAATTTTCTGCATCTCCATCACTTAATTTGCTCAAGTAATGTTTGGGATATTGTCTTTTTCTATACGCTTCTGCAATTTGAGCACAAGGAGAACGGGAAGACCTTCTAAGCTGATCTGTGAGGGAATGCTTTTCTTCTTTTGGGAAAGTTTTAGATACTTCAAATATCTCCATTGCTAAATGGAAAGCTTTTTTGTAAGCAAGTAAGTCTTTGAAATTCATTGATTTAAGGGTTTGCAATTTTCTCAATAACTAAAAGTAGGAATTATTTCCAAAAGAACAAAATTTTCACCTACAAACTGTTCTACTGCCTACTGCGACAAATGTTCCTTCGTAAAAGTAAAAGTCTTTTCCTTAGCATCAGGTAAATCAAAAATCACATCTCGGAATAACTCCAATAATAAATTATTAATCTGTCTAGCCCCTTTTCCAGATGCTTCCACTTGTTCGGCAATAGCCTCATAAACTTCTTCTTTGATAACCAAACGTTTATTATGTGCTTTGAAATAAGCTTTAAATTCATCCAAGACAGATTCTTTAGAATCTTTCATTATTTTCAAAATTTCCGCTTTATTTAAAGAATCAAAAAGGGCGATATAGCTAATTCGATTGACCAGTTCTGGCAATAAACCAAACTCCACTAAATCTTCGTGGTTGACCGCTTTTAAAATTGTTTTAGGCGTAACAGTCGTTACATTTCCATTAAATCCAATCCGTTTATTATCCAATCGTTCGGTCGTAATATTTTCAATACCAGAAAAAGCACCTCCAAAAATGAATAAAATATTATCCGTTCGAATGTTAGTTTTATTATAACCTCCGTGCGAACGTTCATTAAAAGTGTAAGTACCTTTTTGAATAATGCTTAAAAATTCCGTTTGTAATTCTGTGCCACCGACAGATCGTTTACTGCCCAAAGAGGCTGCTATTTTATCCCATTCATCAAAGAAAATAATTCCTTTTTCTGCCTCTCTCATACCACCTGGCGATGCTTTTACTAATTGGGAAAAAGTATCCGAAAGATTCTTTCCGACATAACCAGAAGAGACTAAACTAGCACAATCCACTTTAATCAAGGGCAAACCGAATAGTTTAGCAAGGATATTAATCGTATAAGTTTTACCAGAACCAGAAGGGCCTAATAGTAAAATATTAGATTTTGGCAAATCATTCAATTTCAATCTAGGGTTCTGGGGTTTGACTTTTCCAGTTCGCAATAAATGATTATAAAATGCCCAGCAAACCATTTTCTTAGCACCCTCCTGCCCTACTACATACTCATCTAAATATTTTTTAATTCGGGAAGGAGAATGATACACCCAATAATTAATTTTATGCTGTAAATTATCAACTTCTCTTTTTTCTAAATCAAATAAATTAGCATATTCTCTTATTTCTCCACTTGACAATGGGCCAAAATGTCCCACCCAATCCTCTAGTCGCTTAATTTGGTCTTGCTGCGCTTTGTATAAATGCAAATTATGCTCCTCTAAAACGGTTCGCCAAAGCTTTGTAAATTGTTGATGTTGCGCTTGATAAGTAGTCAATAACTTTTCAATCTTAGCATCCGATAATTTTTTAAGGGAATCAATAATTTGCTTGGCTTTAGCAACTGGTAAATCAGAGCAAAGTAAATAAAAGGATAGCTTTTTAAGTTTGTTTTTCCAGCTTTTAGGCGGTTGCGTTTGTAATTTGTCAGAAAAATCAATGCCATAAAAAGAATTTGGGCGATTGTCCATAGGAATTTAATGATTTTTATTTGGTATCAAAAAGAGTTTATAAGGTTGATTAATTATTAGGTAATTCGAATACCAAATAATTAATCTTCCATCAACTTTTATAATCAATTATTTCAAAAGTAACCATAGGCGTTTCCATTATATAAAGATAGGCTATATATTTAAAGAATGTGGTAACCTGTCAAATAACTGCTAAAATTGCCTGATAGTTCCTAGTATTTGTTGTCAAACCAAGAAAGTAAATTTAAAACGGTATCATTTTATTAATATTTCCATCATTTTCCTTATTTTCCGCCTTCATTAATTCTTCAAGTTAAGAATCAAGTAAAATTATTGCAAAGCAGCTAAAATGAAATTATCAATCCTATACTTTGAAGCATAATAATCAACATTTTTCCGTTGCTTTACTCCAACTTGTACTTAACTTTAATAATCACCACACAATATGAAAAACATAAAAGGACCTGCTATATTTTTAGCACAATTCATGGGAGACGAAGCCCCTTTTAATTCGCTGGATAATATTTGTAAATGGGCATCTAGCATTGGCTATAAAGGCATCCAAGTGCCTACATGGGACGACCGTTTAATTGACCTCCAAAAAGCCGCAGAAAGTAAAACTTACTGCGACGAATTAAAAGGAAAAGTCGGTGAATACGGTTTAGAAATCACCGAATTATCTACGCATCTGCAAGGGCAATTAGTAGCTGTTAATCCTGCTTATAATGTGATGTTTGATGGTTTTGCCCCCGCAGAAGTGCACGGCAAACCTAAAGCAAGAACAGAATGGGCGGTTCAACAAGTTAAATGGGCATTACAAGCCAGTAGAAATTTAGGCATTGATGTACACGCTACTTTTTCTGGTTCCTTGATTTGGCATACCGTTTATCCTTGGCCACAACGACCTCAAGGTTTAGTCGATACTGCTTTTAAAGAGTTAGCCAAGCGTTGGAAACCTATTTTAAATGTAGCAGAGGATAATGGCGTAGATGTTTGTTATGAAATTCATCCAGGAGAAGATTTACATGATGGAGTTACTTTTGAGATGTTTTTAAAAGCGACTAAAAATCACAAACGAGTTAATATTTTATATGACCCAAGTCATTTTGTTTTACAACAATTAGACTATTTAGCTTATATCGACATTTATAAGGATTATATCCGCATGTTCCACGTAAAAGATGCAGAATTTAATCCATCTGGTCGAGTTGGTGTTTATGGTGGCTACCAAGGTTGGGCAGACCGTGCGGGTCGCTTCCGTTCTTTGGGAGATGGACAAGTAGATTTCCGTTCTATTTTTAGTAAATTAGCGCAATACGGTTATGACGGTTGGGCAGTTTTGGAATGGGAATGTTGTATCAAAGATGCAGACCAAGGAGCTAGAGAAGGTGCGCCTTTTATTACCGACCATATCATCAAAGTGACTGAAAAGGCTTTTGATGATTTTGCAGGTGGCGAGGCTGATGAAAAGTTGAATCGGAAGATTATTGGAATTGGAAGATAGTTGAAGCATCACCTAAAAAAAGGTAGGTTTTTTTAGAAAACCTGCCTTTTTTTATGTCCAAGACGTTTTTTAGCAAAATTAATTAGCAGATATGTAACAGATTTTAGCATTATTGTAACGCTTTATTGTTAGCTAATATTCAGCTGCTAAGTAATCCGACAAAATTAAGTTAACAATTTTTGCAGTTTTCACCACATAGTCACATAGTGAAAAACATATAGTAAACATAGTTTTACGAACTAAATATAACCAGCTAATACGTAAAACTATGTTCACTATGTGAAAATACTATTGTGACTATGTGATAAAAAGA